>Ga0209611_10004391_pt1 | contig 24145 bp, 20 predicted proteins | sample S1TSphgellanicum_3_FD_187693 | JGI IMG/M metagenome (GOLD analysis project Ga0209611, IMG submission 187693) | Host-associated microbial communities from peat moss isolated from Minnesota, USA - S1T2_Fc - Sphagnum magellanicum MG (SPAdes) (version 2) | ecosystem: Host-associated > Plants > Peat...
GGGGGGGGGGGGGGGGGGGGAGTAAACAGCTACACTCTGGAACAGGCCCTGCCAGAACCCTCCACCACCTGATTGAACAGGTCTCCTTGACCGGGCTTATCACTTTACTGGGTGGACCAGCCCTGCTCTATAGTAGGTAATAGTTTTCATGTGGCTTTTTCTATCTCTTTTTAGTCCCCTTACAAGGGGCAATGGACATTTCCTCTCAAGGTGTACCTGACCTAACAAAGAAATCCAGGTACCCATTGTGCAAAATCCACATGCTCATTTCCTAAATCCACATTCCCATTGTGAATATCATAGAAATCATTACATTATGGAACATGCCAGGTACAGGCCATTGTCCTGCTTTGCTGCCAATTTGGAAATTTTTGCTCACCTTACCAGGTTTGCCCAAATTCCTCACAGGCACCTTACCAGACACAATGGCCTATACTCCAGCACATTCCATAGTACATTAAAGTCAGGGATTTCTTAATAGACCCTCTAAGGGAGCCCCGCACATGCACACAAGTTAGCTAGGCCTGGCCCCAAAGCTTGACAGCCCGTGACTGATGCCGAAGCTAAACAACAGGGCTGATGCACAAGGTTGCTCTTGTTCCTCCACCACTTAGCCATCAATTTTATCCCTCTAATGGCTTGTTTATTGCCCTCCACGACCAACGTGTTTAGTCCTTCATGAAGCAGAGCAGACTGGGTGAGCTGAGCAGATATGCAAGCTGGCCTGCCCTTTGGCCTTTGAGAACGCCCGCGGGTCAGTCCTTTTTTGCAGCCAGAATCAATCAGCACTGATCGGTAGCCTGCCCGCTCTCTAGTACAAAAGCCCCTGCCCTCAGAACCCATGCTTGGCCCAGATCTGTCGGTCTGTTATAGGGCTGAATCTTTTTGTACCATAGGCTTCTCAACTCATTGCATGGAGGGAATTCACCACCGTTCACGAAGCATGTATTCTGCTTGTGGCTCAGTAATCAAATCAAAAGGAGCTTCAGAGTTAGGTATGCCAGCCGTAGAGTGGGTCATGATAGTTCACAGAGACATCATTGCAAAATTCTCACCACCACTAGACTACCCCACCCCTCAATTGTAGACAAATAGATGGACTATATATTGTATTTATCACAGGAATCTCTGGAAAGAATACATAAACATATGAAAAAGTGGATACATAATCATCACTTGGGCTGTGAATTATAGATGTAGGGTAAAGCCCCAGCAGGGTGGAAATGAAGGGCCTAGAATGAAGGAGGAAGTTGTGGAGTCCAGCCCCCATTTTCAGAATGGCACCATCTGTGGACAATACCCATCATAAAGCATGAGGCAAATGCTATCATGAACTCAAACAGGCAAAAATCATGAGGCCTAGGAGTGGGAATTTATGTATGCCTACTCATAGGCATAGGATCTCTACTCTTTTCTAGGAGGGATATTCATTGATGGAAGGCACCCTCCGAATATATCTTTGAGTGCTTTAAATGTAGGGTAAGGGCCAAGAATGGGGCCATTTTGGGAAAGAGGACTTGGTGCTAGGCAAGAGCTTCGAGTGAGACCCAAATTCTGAGAACGACTCCCTTTCAGGTCCTATCCAGTGTAAAGATCTGGTAGCATATGATAATTAAAACAGATCACCTGTGATTGAATTTCATAGAAGAGGAAGCACCTTGTACAGAAGGTTTTTAGAGGTACCTTCCAAGCCCAATTTCGTTCCTGTATGGAAAATTGTACATACTGTCTCTTCTATTGCAGAAACTTTGCTGAGGGTAAGTTGCCCTCCACATGGCCTCCTCATAGACTGGAAATATTTTACTGGAATGTTCAAGACTCTGCCCCTTTGCTGTGTAATGCTATGAATTGAGGATATTGTTGCAGCTCCCCATTTTTGACCAATTATAGAGTTAACTAACATGCCTGGTTTTATGGATCCTCACAAGGTGGTTGTTAGAAGGAGTGCATTGGTCCCTGGGCTTTTGGTCCTTGGACCCTTGTCTAAAGTGGCCCTTAGACTGGACAAGGGGGTTATTTTCTGAGTTGACAGGGAAAAGGCGTGGTTAAAAATTTCTCAAATGGAACTGTGAATATGAAATGAAGTTGGTTTATAGGGTTGTGTTTAGCCTACCGCAACTTGAATCCGCAAAGTTGTAAAAACTAAAATTGGGTTGTAGTAAGTGAAGGTGCTCTGCTTCTTCCGCTTTAAAGAGTTGTTATGGTCTTCAGACAAGTCGCAAAGAGATCAGTGAGTCGACTTTTCCGGAGAGAATAGAAAGGTGGGGGTGGTTAGAGTGGGGCGTGCGGGTGGGGATTTGGGGGCGCTGAGGAGCTTGGTGAGGTTGTTCTAGCTCCGTCTTTCTCTTGGAATTGTCTAATCCTCTGTTCCTTTGCCTGTCATTGCAATAAAGCTGAAGAGAAAGTTAGCCCTGCTCTGTGAACCCTGATTACCTTTGGTGAATCGTCGATGGAGCTGTGGTTTGTTGTTGTGGACGTTTCACTTGTCTGAGCTTCTCATTTAGCTTTAGCCTTTGCTTAAAATGGCGTCTTGGTTGTGGGAACTTTAACCACCGGAGCTGTTGTTAGTCTTCTGTTGTTGGAAGACGTTGTTGTTGGAGTTGGGGTTTGATTCCTGCACTTTTTTATTAGCCCTTCTGCACCCAAGCTGTGGTGGTGGTGTCAAGGACCGCTTTATAAGAGGAAGGAGAAGGGTTGTGTGGCCAGCTTTTCTTTTTGTCACATTGGAAAAGGTTCATCCTAGATCTTTCTCTCGGGTTTCTGTGGAAGGAAGCTGTGTTGCGCTCAGGCGCCTTTTTTCCGACTTGGAAGGGCTAGACAGATTCGGGTATAAGAGTTGTAGATCTTTGAAGAGCGGGGAAATTTGAACTCCACGGTCTAGTCATTTGGAGTAAGGTATTCTCTTCCTTTGCATATTACACGTCCTTCTATGCTTTTGAAAGCACGTTGGCGTGTCGTTGCATTTCGCATACAGAATGTGAGTTCCTGAGTATGATCAATGAAAACGATCTTTCATCATCAATAGAAACCAGGTGTTGATGCTCTGATTTTGGACTTGTGTGTAGAGAGGAGATGGTGCTCTGGGTGTTTGGTTATGGGTCACTAGTATGGAAGGCAGGCTTTGATTATGATGAGCGAGTTGTGGGATTCATCAAGGGTTATCGACGAGTCTTTCATCAAGGTGCATTTGTATCCTTGTCCTATCGTGGATGTATGGAAGGTGTAATGTTTTGCTGGTGTACCTGTGTCTGTTGGTAAAGGCCCCTGATATTGAAGCATTAGAAGAAGAGTGGTAGGTTCATGTACGACATGGATATTGAGGTTCATTCTAGTGTGTCTAGGGGAGAGCTGAGCAATGTCCTGTGCTGTGTACAATACACACATTTAAAGAACTGGGGTTTGCAAATTCGTTTTGACCTGTCTGATTGTTTGAAGCTTTTCTCCTAGGCATGCCCTTGTGAGTGAAGACGAGGTAATACAGAAAATCTTCTAAGCATAAAGCTCTCTTCCAAACCAATCTTTTGCCTGCTGACACTTTCTCATCTGCTGCAGCTAGCACAGATCATCGGGGCACAAGAGAAAGCCCAGGCCGGACGGTCACCCTTGAACGACAAGAGGGAGAAGTAACCGTGAGTTCTGCTTTTCTCTCTTGTCAGAATTCACTTTGTGAGATTGTAGCCCAAATAAGTTACATGGTCTTCAGTTGAACTGAGAAACAATTGGAGTAAGGTATCAACTACGATAGAAGGTTCTTTACACAAATGAGCTTGACAATCTGTGAAGCACATATTGGTAGTTGAAAACTCTTTTGAGTGGCCATTGAAGTGTTTTGTTGCTGCATTTAGAGCCCATAATGGCTCCATATTTTGTGGTTTTACTCTCCCTACAAATTAATTGTGAACAGTGGGGTGCTGCATTTCATGTATCTTGAAAAGATGAGGACTGGCTTATCTTATCTGTCTTATGTTAGTTGCAGAAGTGAGAGCCCATAATCGCTCTATCTTCATTTAGTGGTTTTACTCACCCTTCAAATCAATTGTGAACAGTGGGGTGCTGCATATTGTGTATCTGGAAAGGATGAAGAGCAGCTTGTCTTATCTGTAAGTCTTATGGACCACCTTGAAAAGCAGTCATTGAGCAAAGTCAATTCTCCACTTCTGAGGCACATGTTGGAGGGTCTAGAGGTCAAGCAAGCTCCTTTTTCTGTTTGTGACTAGTTGAAGCTCAAAGTTGTGCACTGTCTCCAAGGGCATCTCCTGATTTATTGTGATGTTTTCAACTTGCAGTATCTGGAAATGAGGGAATTTGAATATGATGAAAGAGCATTTATTGATTTCTACACAGAGGACTCACCCTGCACACGAGCAATCTCTGTTCTTGTGTACATAGGGAGCCCAAACAAGTCAAAGAACCAATATTACTTAGGCCCTGCTCCTCTTGAAGACATTGCAAGGTGAGCTCTTCTTCCTGTTGAAGAATCCAAGTCAATGGGTGTAAGAATCCAAAGTTCTTATAAGATCAACTGATATGGATGCTCCTTATGGATGCAATATGTCAATGTGTTAGCATCCATAGGGAGAGAGCATTGCAGCTTCAGAGGGTGGTTGACGACATGCCATTGACCTTGTTGTGTGGATGTGGCAGTCAAATTGCAAAGGCTGCAGGTCCAGCAGGTCCAAACTATGAGTACCTGTTTCGGCTTGAAGAAGCTCTATATGAGATTGGTATGTTACTCTCTGTAGATGCCAGCTATTTCAATGCTATTTATGATGACCCATGAGCCTTATGTATTGATGTCCTTTGGTCGAAAGCAACTATTTTGATGATTTTGTGTGGCTGTGTCAACATTATAGTGGTTTACTCCTTTCCTTGAAGCTGTGAGTAAATTTCTGAACATACTCTGTGCTGATCTTTCTTCATCTTGGAACTGTTAACTAACTTCTGTGCTTTGGCTGGATGCTGCAGGTTGTGTTGATGAGTACATCATTAAGCTTGCCAAAGAAGTTCGTAAACACCTAGGTCATGATGGGCTACTTAATGGCCTTCTTCTTTGAACACAGAAAATGATCTGTGACAAGTTCAGCCTTGTGTCTCATAGCTATAGGGAGCTACTTGCTGTTGAGGCTCATCTTTTTTCTTGAAATGCACTGTTCTTAACCTTTTATCTAAGAACAAAGTCAAATTAAATCCAAAAGAGAATTTTTTGATGCAATGGTTTTGGTAGAGAACTTGGCAAAGCAGCAGTCTGGTATGAGAGTTAGTGTCACAGGCTTCAGTTGTAGGGTTCTAAACTGTTTCTCCACTTTGTATTCAGTCCAGGAGTTTTCTACCAACCTTTATGTGTCCAAACCTTACAAGTTACAACCCTGCACAAAAGTACATTATTGATTTATTTTAGCATTCATATCTGACTGGCCATTGACACCACATTACTTTCTTTCTAGTTGGGAACTTCTAAATGGAGTTTAGATTTTGCTCATAAGAATATCAAATTGATTGCTGCAGCTCAGACAGAATTCAATTACAAATTTGTGAATGAAACAATCACTAATGATTTCAGGCACTTGCTATTCTGGTATTAAGTAAATGTCAGGAACATTCTAGCAGGGAGTGCATCATGTGCACTGACTTGTTATGCACATACAAAATGTCATCAGTCCTACAGTAGTGGTCACAAAATATCATAACACATGCTTGAGATTCATGTCTTGCATGAAATTCTTAGAGTTAGTTAGGTTAGAAACATCCAGAGTCAATTATCATACCTGATCAAGTTACTGCTCTTTCGAGCTTGGACCAATTGCTTCATGTCACCAAAACTGTGCTCTCCAACCACCTTAAAGGCAAAGTATTTCGTTGGCAGTAAACTCTACAAGTATTGAGTAGCCTGCTTGAAGTTTAATCAAGTCAAGTTTTCCAGAACCCTTTAAGTATGATCAATCATCAGTGAACTTTTCCACTGTTGTCAATTTAAGAATTAAAAGTCCTTAAACATCACTGATTTTGCTGCTTTTTTGTTGCTTTGAGATTTTTTTGGGGGAGATCACAACATTTTCTTCATTAGGCTGTCAGAAATAGCAAAAAGCCCCTAAATTGTTACAGATGAGACCATTTTCCTCCACATCTTGTTATGGATGATAGCTACTTTTGGCTCCATCTTGTTAGGGATGATGCTGACTTGGGTTACATAAAAATTTGAAGGAGAAAAAGAAAAAGAAATCCACTGCTTGTGAGTCCCTTGATAGAAATGTATGGAGAGAGCGAGTAAATTTTTAGTTGTTAGCAAGGTTTTTTTTTCCAAATGATCAAAGTAATGTGGATGGCTACCATGTGCTTTTGGTGGTATGCCAAGGTTGTGTATTTGTTTTTAGGCTAGGGATTTCAATCAGATATGCAAAAATTACTTAGCTCTACACCTGGCTCAATGAAGTGATCTTTTTTTTATAACATGATGGCAACATTTTTTTTACGTGTTTTAGGGTCAAGTGGCTACATTTTTTCCCACACTTAAAGTACATGGGGCTACTAGATATCGGGTAAGGTAAGACATGTGACAACAAAACCTTGAACACAATAGCTTTTTTGGCTACTAAATAGTGCATATAACATGTGTGAAGATAGGCTCAAGAAGAACATCCAATGACAAGTGTGAAACCAATGGAACCTAATGTATGCACCTAACAATCAAGATTCAATCTACGAAATCAACAATCAAGATCAACAATTGTCGATCATTGAAAGTATTTTGCAATTGATTGGCAAATGTTTGTAGCTCTTGAATAATCCAATGGCAAAGTGCATAAACAATGGAACCTCATCTACTCACTTGATCATTAGTCCATGAGATCAACAATCAAGATCAACAATTGTGGCTCACTCAAAGTATCTTGCAATTCATTGGTGAATGTTTCCAACTTTTGAATAATGCAATCTCATAAAAAAAATCCAATGACAAGTGCAACAACAATGGAAGTTGATAGACTCACTTGATGATCAAGGTTTAGAATTTAGTTTGTGGGATCAATAATCAATATCAATATATGACTTTTTGAAAGCATTTTGCAACTAATTGGTGATTAAATAATGCAATGTCAAGAAGAAATTTCAATGATAAAATGTAGAAACAATGGAACCTAATATACTTACTTGATCATATTAGTAATCAAGATCACCTTTTGTGGCTCATCAAAAATAATTTGTATCTGACTGGTGAATGTCCTAGGTGTGTGCCTCCTTGCAATAACATGGCAACCCCTACACTATGCAAACCTGCCCAAAAGGGGATACGCACATCGTTGCCACTAAAGGAAAAATATTTTGCATTAATCTTAAATGGGCATGGAAAATTAATGAACTTGAGTTGTTTATTCTTATCACCTCCAATAACAACGTGCAAAAGTCCAACCGGAATTTAAATGCAATGTTGGGGCAACTAGAACCCAATTCACTAAATAGGTTGTTAGAATAATGCCCTTTGCATAAATGAAACTTAACCTTTTAATAGAAATGAAAAGAAACTATCATCACATTAGGAGAGCTTGATGGTACTCATAAGAACCCAGGCCCAAAAGACTCTAAAAAACTCCCAACAAAGTTGAATCGAAATCAATAAGTTGACCCCAAAAACACAAAAGAAAAGAAAAGAATGAAAAGATAAGAAAACTTTTGAATGAAACATCAAGAGAGGATTCCAAATGCTACTTAGACATCCCCTAACTTTGGGAGTGCATTAACATGAACATTCTCATCCAAAACCTTTTGCAAAAAGGATAAAAAAAAGGAATTGGAACCAAAAGGGATGCCCAAGATCTTAATGTCATTAATAGGGCAACAAGAACCAACTAAGAAGGTGAACCAAGAGGTAAGCCAAAAGGGGCCCAAGCAGAACAATTGTGAAGTTGAACAAACAACCCCACAAAAACTAACTGGGAAACAAAATGATCGAATACAAGGGAAACTACACGGGGCCAAGCATATGGGTGTCATTAACTAAAGAAGGGAAAAGACAAGAGGGGAAAATGTTTGAAAAACCACGCAAAACATGAAAATGAACAAGTGCAAAAAAGGCCCTTGAAGGGGGGTCACCTTGACAAGTGTCCACAAATGCAAAGATGATAGAAAAATTTCACAAAGGGGAATGATGATTGAAGAATATAGGAAACCAAAGGACATATAGGAACGAACAAAAGGGAAAAGCTGAAATAATTAGCCTTTTATTACTCAAAGCTTTTGGAAAAAGACATTTTGTGAGATCATATTGAAGGTGTTCACTACATTCACCTAAAGCACCACCCAATCGAGGTGGACATTCAAAGTGGTTTGAATACCATAGGCCACTACTTTGCAACCACCCTTAATTACCACACTAAACTGATGCAACAATAGGTGAAAAAAAAACATGTCGTGAAATTGCAAACATAAAGCCCTACTAATTAGCAAATAAAACACTTCATCCATTATAATTGGTTGGATGCCACTTGAAGGCTTGGCCAAAGCCAAAAGCCTAGTATCACCAAAAATGCAAACCACGAACTATGGGATGTGGCAAGTTGTTGCATGGGAATTTAATTGATGAAGTTGAATGAAACCATTAATTAAATCTTTAGGGTTGAAAGAATCCCAAGGATGCTTGGAGACCATGCCTAATAGACTTCTTGTTGATAAATGGGACATGTGTAAGAAAATTGACCAAAAAAATCCATGGAAAGTTCCATGTTTTTGTTTGACTGAAAATCCAATAGGAATTTGAACATGGAAAATACAAATCTGAAAGATGTAGGTCTTGCAATGCACAAATCATCCTTAATGATGCTAAAGCTAAAGTAAGAGGGGTGAAAGCCCTAATTGCACATGCAAATTCCTTGGCACACCCTAGGGCTAAGCTCTATCCTAACCAAAACAGAGGGGGCATAACTAAAACAAAAACTAAAAAAGGTAGGGATACTAATGAATCCTAAAATTGTCATAAGCACACATGTTCGAAAACGATGTTCTACCTGAAATTCCTCTTAGTCTTCAGATAAAAGTCAAAGGCACACCTTAATCTCCCTATGCCCAACTATTCCACCATGAGGAGGAAGAACAAGATGCCATTGAAAGAACAACAAGAATAGGTGCCAAGTAGACATGTTAAATGGGTTTCATGCAAGTTGGAATGAGAAAAACAACCTACACCTCTTGATTGCAAAACAAAAGGAATGTGCACATATAACTGAAGTTGAAGAAGATTCAAATGGAAAGTAATAAGGGGATCCAATGCCATAACCCAAACCCTAGTTGCAGCAAGGGGAGAAGGGGCTAAAGGTGGGAATGAAAAGCTGGGGGTGTTATCGGAATGTAGATTCTGAAAAATTTGACAATGCTTCTGGTGACATGCCATGCCATGCTACAAAAACAAAATGACACAACTAGAACAAGGGATGTCATGTTGAGCCCCTGCCCTACTACCCCTGAGGGACAAAGAAAAAACACACTAGTTGTTTGCCCAAAAAAGCTTGCCTAAATTAAAAATGAATGGAGGCCCAAGAGTTAAAGGAGGTAGGGCTTCCATTGAAAATCCCACCTACCTTAGGGAAACCCATAAACCAAAAAAAAGGGACAACTTAAAACCACTAAAATGATAGCCTTGCCTTTTAAAAAAAAACCCCAAACTTTTGTTACATAATGCAACACATGTCCACTAAACTTGGCATCTACCCAATTGTGTTTTCCATTAACCTCAACACTCTAAATATTATGTTCCCACTCAAGCTTCAATCAGTTGTGATATAATTTTGATCATGTACCACAATTGTTTGAACATCACTATTCACTTCAAATAGATGTGATTTGGTTAATGATCCTTCAAACTTGTTCAAACATAGAATAAGAACATGAGAAAACCCTTTTGAAGATTTCTCATTCCTTTAGCAACAATAGGCAATAGGAACCTTAATTCTTTCTCTTATATGATTTTCTAGCACCACCAATAGTAGCCAACTTGGTAGGATTTGGCACTTGCAAACCATAGCCTTTGTGAGTAACATTTCGTTGTTTTTTTTCACTACCTAGTTTGGTTTTTGCCTTGGGAACACCTATTGTTGCGCACATGGTAGCTCCACTTTGTTGTGCCTACCATCACCATTTGCGTTTTGTATGCACTTTTATTACTCTCCATTCACATGGGAAAATTTCATCACTTGCTTCTTTTGTTTGCAATTGCCCTTAATTGCTACAAAAATCACAAATGAAAAATAGAATGGACCAACCACTCAATTCATTGTTCACCATTCACTAATTAGTTTCTCACTAAGTATGTTCTTGATTGCTAATTTTCATTAGAATGTTTTTTTACACACACATATGCCATAAGCAACATAAAGACAATGTTAAAACTCTATTCGTTAATTTTTTTCACTTAACACACAAACCTACTTTAGTTATTTGGTTTTCAAGGCTTTTCTAAAGGTCTTTAAAAAAAAAGAATTTGGACAAGGTTTGGGCCAATGTTGGGCTATTCTTTTTGTTTTTATGAGAACATTTAATTTTAGTTCTTCCCAACATTAAATAGAACAAGGTTTTTTCTTAAAAAAAGATTGCTTTTGAACTTATGAAAATTGATCATGGTATGTATATAATCAAGTCGGTTTTCAAACAAAGCAATTTTTAAAAATGTGGTAACATTCAATTTTCATTTTTGATTTTCACAATTTGGATTTCAAATTTTATGGGTGAAAATATGAGGTGTTAAGTGTAAGATGGTGTAATGTTCCATGATGGTTGAATTAAAACAAATTAGGATTTCAAGCTTAAAATCTTGAATTGTTCCATCTTTCCTTCTAAAATACAAAGAAATTTTGTAAAGCCTTAATTGGTGCACCCATCATGTTCAAAATTAGTCAAAATGGATTAAAGTAAAGATTTCTCTTAATTTGAGATCTCAAAATTTTTTTTTCAATTTTTAAACAAACTATCACTCAACCTCTTCCCATTTTTTGGGTTGTTCCTTTACTTGTGATGTCAAAAAAACATTTGTAGCATTTTAGTTTATTCATTCAATGAGACAAAAATCATTCAATTTGAATAATGTTCAGTCAATGAAACAAAAATCGCTCAATTTGATAAAAGAATGAAAAATATTGAAAAATGTTTGATGGCAAGTACATGTTCACTAATGGGTTCCTATTGTCAAAACTAGATTCTAGTTTTTTCATAGAATCAACCTGGTTTTTTTATTAAAAAATTGAGACAAAGTAATTAGTTCTCAATAATTCAATTTTCACTTGGGTGAGAACCATTGATTCGATTATCACAAAATGTGATATCAAACGGTTTTCATTGTGAGAATCGATTTATGAGAACTAAGGATCCCAATGAGAAGTGCCCAACATTAGTTTGAGCTTTCAAACTTTGTTCCAATTAATTATGACATATTTTGATTTCCAATTCCTAACACCCAAAGTGGGAATTCATTTTTTTTAAACTCCTAAAACAACTTGATCATTATCATGCCTCAACTTTGATTGCAAGCTCAAGACCAAGATCCCAACACTTTTTTTTCCTTTTGCTTTAGTAGCTGCCTATGCAAAGAGGTCATGCGTAAGCATGAACAAAGTTTCAAATTATGAATTCATTCTTTCACACCCATAGTGACAAGCCAAGTCATTATCCAACCCACAACAATTTCAAATTACCTTAGTACCTTGGCTTGTTTGGCAAGAAAGTTTCATAAGAATTTATTTATTCATTTCAATAATGTTCAACAACAAAAATAATAATGATTTACAATTCAACATTACATTAAGTTATGAAGCTATTGTGCTTGAAATCTTCATTTAGATTTTTGGCATGGCATACACTTATTTTCCAAAATTTTCAACAATTTCAAAAAATAATTAATTTGTGTTCAACCAACCTAAGTACTATAATATGACATATTCCATCAATGTACACAATTATAAACATCAAAAGTCCATTTCAAATCTTCTTGATCAATATGTCTTGCATGCTTGCATTTTTAAAAGGCTTACACACTTACATGTTGGGGGGTGGGGGTAGTAGGGGGAGAAACGGGCAAACCTTAAATACCTAGGGAAGGCGAAGGGTTTACACACCTACATGTTTAGGCATATAAATTTCCCAAGGTAAATAATCAATGACCTAAATATAGTAAATCTAACATATCGTAAATTACATTGCATTTGGAGTGACTTATATTAAACATGAATTGTGTGCAACTAAAACACATAAACACCACACATGCCACACACATATGTTAATATTTGATATGATTGAGAAAGAAATCATTTTAATCATATTAGACATGCCTATTTGGGGGCATAGTTGTGAAACGAACAAATAAATTCCCTAATGTCATTTTGGACAAGTAATTCAACCATGTTAATCATTGGAATCACACTAATAAACACATAAAAATGCATTTTTTGTAATAATGAATTTGAAGTTCAAGTTTGCTTTCCCTGCACAACAAGACTTTGTCCCCTAGTTTTTTTTACATTATAGTTGTCACTTGATATCTTTAAATCATTTAACAATGATGCATCACCCATTTCATGGGTTAACATACCAAATCTAAGACTAGAGAGCTTGTTCTAATTCTAGTGACATCCAACATCTAGGGCATCTATAAATACTTCATTCACCAAGGGGAAGTTGTGATACTAGGAGTTGATGTGAAGTCTTGGGTCTTGAGAAAGCACTCACATAGTAACCATGTTTACTGCTATCTTTTGCACATTTTTTTGTGCAAATCCTCTACATTTCTCCTATGGCTACACTTAGTTCTATCCAACATTCTAAAACAAATAGCCTCAAGTGTTTGTTTGTCAATTTTGCACGTGCTTTCTAATGTAGAGGACTCGAGTTTCTCCATTTGCTGGTGCTTTATGGAAGCAGGCTTCTTTCTTGTTGCAAATGAGTGATGAGCTCGTGCAAGGTTGGGAGTGTCAACTCACCAAAGATGAGTTTTGTAAAGGTGTCATAAGAACTAGGAAGTGCATTGATGATTTGCACCACCACCATGTAATCACTATTCCCTAAAGTACATTAATAATTCATGTGCCACAGATTTGCAGTCAATGCATGTACCTGTAGTAATGTTGGTCGTCAAGGAGGCATTTGATAATAATACATATTGAAACATGATGTTGAGAATCCTATACAAATAAGCCTGTGTCAAATTTTCCTCAAATCGAAAAACTCATCTTCCTCCATCAAGTCAAGCTAAATATGCTTCCTCTCAAGGTTTTTGCATCTCTTTGTGTATGGTAAATCCCCAATGTTAGGGCGTCTGCGTTTTGGTAATGCCACTAGGCATAAGCCTAGTGACATAAAACCCAAGATTCTAGATTCTAGATGCATTAGAGAGGGTGAAGGAACAATTGTATGGAGATGAAATGTTTTGCCTTCTCACAAGCCAAAGACAAGTAACTCTCAAGCAAGGAAAAACCATACAAGGAAACTCCACTTATCAGATATTGGACAGGAAATACAGTCTGACCAACCACTACTGTCTAAGTTTCCCCCTAAAGAACCACCCTTCTCCAAATTCCTATGGGCACAATCTTTGAATATGAATGGCGTTAACAGCCACAAGTTAAGCAAGCAATCTGCCAAGTAGAGTAATCCCAATCCAAAGAGTATCAGCAGACTCTATGAAAGTACTATGATCCAAATCACAAAGACCATTGGCATCACCTGTTACCATGACTGCCATGCATCTCCAACCACTCTGTTGCACCAAGTGATACTTCACATGCACATCAATGCCAAAAGATTCATAAGGTAGACATTACCAGAGCTGTAGACCCATAGGTGGAAGATGCAAACACAGTGAGTGTGACACTTATATACACAAAGGATTATATAACACGCCAGAGAAAACAGGCAATAAATGATAGTATACAAATGGGAGGACAACAAGGATGAGAAAATATGCAACTCATAATGGGCTGGATGTTGCATCTGTATCAGGAATCCCAGCCATCATTCCGGCTGTTGAACTCCCATTTTTTCAAAGGGACTCCACCATACAGCTGAGAAAACCTCAGTAGACATTGTGTTCTTTTATTGTAGTGTCCCTGTGTGTCACGACTGATGGCAGAGCTAGAGAGTTTTGATGTGTCAATAGCCCAAGCAGGATGCACATATTCAACTGCACGCCCAGAGGTTGCATTTGCAAGAATGAAATTCATCAGAATGTCTTCACAGTTGAAGAGCTCATCCACTAAGGCACGTCCAGTGTCCATCTCCTTGCTCCAGTACCGACTGAAAGCCACCTCACTATCAACAAAAGCTGCACCTGTGAGAATCATATTATACCCCTTTCTGTGACGGGCATATCTCTCATTCCTGTACTTCAATGGGCTACCATCAATCAGACGAGGGTAGAAACCAACGAGTCTGTCTGAGTTCTCTCGCCATGCCTTGAACCCCCTCTCCACATCATCACAGGTCATCATGATATCATCATCAAGCTCAAAAACAGCACGTGTTTTGATTAATGGGTCGGGCTTGAACCGATTATTAAGAGAGTTTACAGGCTCCACACGAATTCGAACAGGGACAGCAGAATCAAATTCTGTCTGTGGGTCTGGAGGTTGGCCTTTATTCCACACCACCACAATTTCACGCACTGATGCACAGCGAGAGTAGTGCTTGATATACATTTTGAGGTTCCACAGCCGGGCTTCATATGTCATGGCAATCATTGTGAACTGTGAGAATTGTCCTTCATAAGAATATGGTTCTTCTGCCCCATTTCCTCCAAAGAAGCAGTTCACCACCATGCAGACTGCACAAACACAAAGAATGAAGATAACTAGTAGTAGGAGAAACCTCATGCATGACCTCATGCGCATTCGTCCCCTGAGAATGGAACTGCTCCTGTTTAAGCGCATTGCAGCCTTGTATATCTTGGGAAGCAACTGTGGTGGGGTCCAAGGTAATGAAGTATCACCCCGCTTTGATGGCAGCATATATCCTGAAGGGAACACACAACGTACACATCCAAACAAGATGCCGACTAATATGTTCAATACCAATAGGACCAAAAGTGCTGCAGAGCCTAATGTGTACTTGACTGATAGATCACTTGAAGGAACACGGTCTCCATCCATAAGAGCGATCCAATTGCCGGATGGAAGCTGTTGAACATCCATGTGATGGTACCGCAGCCCATTCCAAGCATATCTACCCTTCTTTGACTCTTCAATTCCAAGAGGAACTTCCACCTCAACGAATTCATCCTCAGTGAGAGTGATGACATGGAATGCACGGACACGTCGGCCATAAGAGTCCCCACAATCCTGACCAAACCGATAGAGATTGCCTTCCCAAACAAATGGACGTCCTCCACTTCGAGCCCCAAGGCTCTTCCCTCCATTGACCACTGGATTGTCTCTGTGCTGATGCCATGGGCCCAAAGGAGTTGGTGCACACCAAATCTCAAGCTCTCCATTCTTTTGGGCTCCAAATCGCTTAAAATCTGATGCAAAAATCCAGTACTGGCCCTTGTACTCCACAATTGAAGCATCTACCAAAGGTTTGTGAATTAACACTTTCTCCATCTTCCATTGCAGTGGGAATTCAAGTGCTTTGTAAAGCCGTAAATCTCCTTTCTTGCTACCTTCGGGCATCATGTATATCTGCACATGTAATTGGAACAAGAGATGTTGCATTGCTGAGTGCAGGCTACGTGCTAAGAAAGTTATGACCACACTTGGCATACAAGGTGCTATTAGAGGTAATCTGAAGTAGAATGACAACCACCTGTCAGAAGGACCAGATAACATGCTTCCTACTGAGTTTGAAGCCAACTAAAGGATGTTTTTATGGAGTTGAGATAATTGAGGAACTCTAACCTCGCCATGATACTCAAAGATGAAGGGATATGATAGATGCCACTCCTCATCTAGTGCAATTCCTACATAGCTCCATGTGGCACCATTGTCTGTGCTCTCTGCCACCCCTATATCACCTTGCTTTGTGATACTGTTCTTTAACTCAAAAAACATGTACATTTTTGCACCCTGCCACAGACAAAACCACCAATCAGGACAACTTACATGTTTTGTTTCTAAAAAGAACTTCACTCTCTTTGTCTTTGCTGAAAAACACAGATAAAGTCTGTCAAGTGACTGCAGGTCTGTCAATGGTGACTCTCATTTTGCCTTTTCACTACATTCAGTAACGCACCCATTAACATAATTACATGCTTCAAAGGTCTGTTACTTTTCTTCATACTTAAGTTGAACTGTCCATTGTGCACTGCTGAGGACTGATGCAGTTCAGATGATGTGATGTAGCTAAAATGCCCAGTGTGTTTCAGTGCACCTTCCAAAAGTACAGTTCCACCTCAGGATCCTTCAAATTTGACATTTGCCTGTTTTGAAGGTTTTGGTCACTAATTTAAGCTGCACATCAAATGCTCAGAAACTTATAGAGTGAAGTTCAAGGGCACATCCCTCTACCACACACTAGGTCCCTAGGACATACTGCAGGGGAGCTACTTAAGAACATAAATAAAACACATAATCTGGTCCCTTTCCTGAACAAACAAAGAACCTAGTCCCTTTTTCTCATACCCAGGCCAGGTTAGCATCACAAGCACAAATGCAGACTGTGAACACTATAACTGGATGAGAGTTCTCTGAAGGTTGAATTTATCGAATATTTTGCCATACACACCCACTGTGCATGACCTGTCCACAGTGATTCTTTCTAGGGTAAATGATTTACCTGAATATAAAGGAAGGGATCTGCCACAAAATTGCTAGGATAACTCCTGTCGAGCACAGAGGCACACGTAAATACAGGATTTGCCACAGGCCAGGCTGCTCCATTGTCGCTCCGAACATTCTCCTACAAAGAATCAAGTCAATTTACTGATATCTTCAAATCTTTAGCCAGTGTGAACTGTGTTTTCAATGCCAACTCAAGCATCTTCAGCAAGACCCATTTGTTGTATGGTTCTTTCGAAATTGAGGGTTTGTACATGAGTTATTATCAAAGAACTAACTCCACAACTTCAACCAGTGAAAGAAGACCTTTCTCCAAAATGTCTGGTGGTGGCAACATCAAACACAGGACGATCCTGGGTTGACCCACTCTCAAGTCAAACTCCCGTTCCACAAATAGCTCATGGGGACATGGGAGGAGCATGAAACAGTGTAACATGAATCCATCTGGAACAATCTGGTAGGTGATTATTAGGTTTGATCAGGTTGTCAAACCAACGATCCTGTTTTCCACAGCTCAGAAAGGGGTTACAGGTGTTTATCCATTTCTTTGAGGATGTATGATGAAGCTTTTTGACACTTACTGAGAGAGGCTGATCCCCAAGAAGTTTTTAGAGATTCCAACCACTCCTTTCAATGGAAACAACCACTGTAACAGAGAAAGAAATTCTGGCCTTCACTGCCAAAGTGGTCTCACACAGAAGGGGTGGGTGGGAAATCAGAATTTTCTAGCAGGCCCAAAATTTCCAGCCATTCAACACACACCCTGTTGTGAAAACTTTTTTCCTCTCAAATTGCAATCAAAAGTAGAGAGATAAGAAAGATTTAGGCTGAGCTGCCAAAATCTCTTATGTTGGGACTTTGCTTCCAGTGATGATTCAGAAGGTGATGGTTCTCTCTAGTCTCTCTCACACACACACACTCTCTCTATCCTGAGCTTGGAGTCAAAGTAAGCACATGCACAAGATTTGTAGATTCAGAGGAGAGAGCTCAAGGATCTGACGATGATATCCATAGTTGTTCTTGCAGCAGGTTACATATCAATCAACCACTGAATTACTTACCAAACCCTGGAGAAAACCTTGGTAAAAGGCCTATCTGTGATGAAGGGGATGCAATTGGACCTGTACGTGACTGTGACTGTGACGATAGAGACAACAAAGCAAAAGAAAAGGTGTTGCTTCAGAGAGAGGGGAAAAAAGAAAGATGAGTAGTACCATCTCAAGCGGTTCTAAAGAGAAAGGGCTCTTTCCGCTGTAGACACCAATAGCCCATGAGCCCTCGTTGTCGGGCTGACAGCCTGCTATCCCTTTGCCGTCCAGAGGGCGGTGCTGGAAAGGAGGAAATGCAAGCCATGCGAACAAAATCCCCAGCGCAGTGAATAGCAGAAGCGACGACAAAAAGAAGAGAAGAGTGGAAGACAGCCCGCAGCCTCGAAGTTGTAGCTTGTCATGGCACTTGAGACAAAGACCATCGCTCGTCCACCTCCATCGGCACCTGCATTTCACAGTCATGTCGCACAAATCTATCGCCGCCGACACGCGGGGACTCGACGGCTTTATCTTCATCCTCTTTCTCTCTCTCTCTCTCTCCCTCTCTTCTGCTGCTGCAACGCGTCACAAACACATTCTAGGTGTCCAACGGTAGAACAAAGAGACAACAAAATCCGAAACAGCGCGCGGCGGCGTTGCCACTATTTCACCGTGATATTCTTCTTCACCTCATAAGCAGCCGCCTCAATTCTCTAGTCCAAATCTCTCTCAGCACAGGACACAATACTCCTGCCACCCTCAGAGACACGCTCCAATCGACCACATCCACTTCCAGCCTTCCTGCTTCCTGCAAAGAGTTTTAAGGACGCTCTTGAGCGCCACAACGACCAGAAACTCCTGCTGCACACCGATCAACTCCAGAGAGAGAGAGAGAGAGAGAGAGAGAGAGAGTAAAAAAAAAAACGACAGCAAAGAAAGACGTTCAGCCTAGGAATTAGGCAAACTCTCGTCGCTACAGCTTCTCACTACCATTCTCCACCGAAAACAAACCGCCCCCAACGATGCTGCCACACACACCTTCTTTCTGATTTTTCTTCTTCTTCTTTCCAACAGCAAAAAAACACCTCAAGATGGACGCAACAAGAAAGAGGTTCCACCACCTTCAACGAAAACCACCAAAACACGACCTCTTCATCTTCTTCTTCTTTTTCTTCTTTCCAACCGCGCAAAAAACACCTCAAGATGGACGCCACAAGAAGAAGGTTCCAGCACCTTCAACGAAGACGACCAAACACGACATCGCCCAAACCAGAGGTTCCCGCCCAACGCTTCAAACCAGGTCTGCCGGCGGCGGCGGCAATGACGAACCACGTTCCTGGGAGCTTCTTCATCGTCTTCCTCTTCTTCTCCTTCTTCCTCTGCTGTCGTCACTCTTTTGAAAATTGGCAACAATAGCACCCGAAACGAAGCAGGAAACGCACGAGTTTTATATTCTCGAAAATCCCAGCTTATGCTCTATTCACTTGCGTGTGTCACACGGCTAGACGAGCAAGCCTGACGGAAAATTTCTCATCAGAAAACACGCGCGAAAGCCACCGCGGGCGAAGCGCTCCGTCTCCCTTCTCTCCCTCTCTCCCTACTGCCTGCAATCGTCGTCGTCAGGGGAGGCGCAGGTCCGTGCGAGACAACCGGGTGTTGCTGACTCCTTGATACGGCCCGCCTTGAATCCCACCGGACCTGGATATCACCCCAACTGGACGGACGACTTTGGTGGCCCTTTGAAACCGGGCTGCCAGGCGTCCGCCCGCCCGGCCCGGTCCGCGGGAACCGTGTTGGAACTTGGAACTATATGTAGCCTTCATTCGCGTTCACACTTATCGAACCGGATTGGTACGTGTGTACGGTACGGTGTAATGCCGTGGTACGATCAAGGGCACTTTGACTTTAATAATGAATAATTAGTTAAATTCTTTTTTGTAATCCCCAAAAAAACAATTATTTGAAATTTTTTAACTCCATTTAAAAGCCAGTTAATTCTTTTCAATTACACATTTAGTCAATAAATAAATTTATAAATAGGTAAATAAATATGGTGGTTTTTAGAAAAAAATTATCATTATGTTTCATAATTTTGAATACTGGAGTTGCACATGGATTTTTCCAAAAATTTAAATAAAATAAAATAAAATATTTGTGGTGTTAATCACAAGGGAATAAAAAATATTTTTAAAAAATAATTATTCTATTATATTATATTAATATGTTTATTATATTATTTATATTTAATATTATTGAATAAATTTATTTAAATTTAAAATAAATAAAAAAGTAGTTTGTCAACTCAAGTTTGAATTGAGGTTTCATCCATTGAACTTTTCACCTAAGTTATAACAATGGCAAAAACATAGTTGCTTGAAGCTTTGGAGTATTGAGGTTTTTTTATTCTCATGAGAATTATTAAAACTATCATTAAGAAATCCTTTTGTGTTTGGGTGGGTGTTTATATCCAATTCTTTTGTCTTAGGCTTACTTTGTTATCACCTTTAAAATCCCTCAATGTGGGGGTGAGCCCCCAAACAAGAGATGAATCCAAAACAAAAAATAACCATGGCATCAACCCAAGTTAAGGTCCATTTCAATAGATTCACTACCCTAATTCTTGTTTCATCCTCATTTCTCATAAAGACACAAATACAAATTGCACGAAAAAAAGGTGATGCAAAGTCACACATCAAAGTTGGAAACAACAACACAAAACTAGAAGAGTGAAATCTAGACAAAATATAAACATACAAACAAAACACAATCAAGGACACATGCACTAGGCAAATAGCGCAACAAATTGAAATTGTTAATCTTCCTCTTCTTGAAATTGCTCTAACAAAATGCAATTTTCTTTTTTTCCCCCTAAACTTGATTGGGCACACACAAACTGAAATTGCGCAAACAAATCAAAAAAATTCTTCCCAATTATTTGACAAAATGTAAACTTATTTTACCTTAGTTTGGTAAAACACACACAAATCAAAATTACAGAAGCAAACCAAAATTGATATGACAAAACTAGTGGGTACCCATGACCTTCGGACATTGTGAAGTCCCCCAAAAGAAAGTGGGGGGGGGCGAGCAAAAAAAGACAAAATTATCAAATATATTTAGTTGGTTTTGAGTGTGTAGTCAAAGATATAGAAGCATGATTACAGTTGTTTATTTCATTTCCGGCTTTATAACCAGTTTTGGCACAATCTTCTTGAGGAAGGTCACCACATTTTTCAATGGAAGATCCCCACTATGGCTACAAACAAAAAATCTTAGAAAAATAAAATAAAAAACAACACTGCTAGGGATGACCTGGGGTTGGTCGCTCCTGGCAACTACCTCCTTACTATGAGATAAATTGCCACATGATTGTCTCCTCCATTCCATGGGTGGATGACGGGACCCCCACCCCCAATAGAAAAAAGAAAAAAATTCTCCCTTTCCCCCTCTCCCCAAAACCCAAAAAAAAGAAAAAATTGGCTGCACTGATTGCATACCGAGCCTTCCTCAGTGCCTACCTGAAATTTTTATTATGGGCCAATACCTCTTCATAACAAGATGGATACCTATTATGCTATAAATAAGGTAGAATGGGCAATTCCCGGAAACAATGGAGTTTTGCAATTTAAGAAGGGCCCGCGCCCTCCCCCTCTTTGCCTTGGATGGATGGAGGGACGGATGCTAGTGAAAGCAAGGTACCATGTGCAAAGGATTGGAGTAATGACAAAGCTGCCAAATGAAGAAGGGAAAAACCCTATCAAAAATATTTCCAAACATTGAAGAAGGATCATCAGATAACACACATGAAGATAATTTGCACAGCAGTTGAATAAACCCACACTATATATGGGCAAGCAAACTTTTGATATCTACTTTCATGTTCTTTCATCATCATCAACAATTCACTACCAAATTTTGAAGGAGGCCAAAACAAAGCTTCGTAAAAAGTGCAGTTTGACTCCGACTAGACAGAGAAAAGAACAAAAAAAAGAAAGAGCTCAGGAAAGTCCAAGAGTCCTACCGTCCTCAATATCCACATCCAATAACTCTCGAATAACTTCCTCTTGATTGCTCCACATCGACAACAAAATTGGAACTGATCCCACGTTCTTGAAGTAGCTCAGCTCCCATGTAAACTATGAACTGAAGTCCAGTGCCACATTGGTAAGCAGAGGTCTTAAAAGTTAGTTATGTCAGGACAAATGTTGTGGAGGTAATTGATGTACGTCCGGTCCAAGTTGGGATCAGGCAGCCCCGTGCCCAAGAAGTTGTAGAGACGATCTAGGAAGAATTAACACTCAACAACACCTAAGGTGTGTGTTCCCATAAAAGGAATAACATATATTATCTGTAGGTGCAACTGATCCTCATATTCCAAAAACTCTTCAAGATCAGCAAGCTTTTCAAAGTCTTCTGCAAATTGGATTTGCTCACCATCAGAACCGACAAACTTCAAACTCATCCAAACTTTCCGGAAAGCAGGATCGGTGATTCTCTAAATCCTTATGCACTCTCCCAGCAGGTGGTGCTGGTGGTGATGATGATGTCCCGGTTCCCAAACTCAAGAAGTTTGCGCCCGCGAACCCATCATCAATGGGCACTACAAAGCATTTCTGGAACCACTGGAGGAGGCCAAAATGTATCTAAATAGGAACATGCATGGAGGGCCATTCTTGGTTTATTTCCTTCCCATTTTTGGTGGGCAGAAAACTGCAGTGTCCGATTCAGCAGAGGGATGGTGTGCAGCTCCTGATTTATTTCCTTCCCATTATCCTTTAATATATGTTTTATTTCCTTCCCATTTTTGGTGGGCAGAAAGTTGCACTGTCCGACTCAGCAGAAGGATGGTGTGCAGCTCCTGGTTTATTTCCTTCCCATTATCCTTTAATGTATGTTTTATTTCCTTCCCATTTTCTTGGTGGGCAGAAAGAGGGGATAGGGAGTGGAAGCAGGCCCAAAAATAGGGTGACTTTCTGGATAACTCCAATACACATAAAACAAAAGGGAGACCAAAACTGGTTTTGTCATCTAAAGCCATCACTGCACTTTGACCCCTAAAGGACGACCACCCAAGGATATTATATAAGTAGATACAAGACCATTCTACCTTTGCTTGGTCAAACACACACACACACACCAAAATGATTCCTCTCCTTTAAATTGTTCTACCTTAGAATGAAATGCGAGTTCCTTTCGGCCATGATTAGAAGAACACACTTAAACATGCTTAAAATGTTCATTTGTGTTTCTACCTAGTTTGATTTGCCCACTAGCAAAAGAACATACACATGGAAATGTCTCACACTCTATTCCAAAACTTACACCAAAGTTTCTCCATGATCCTCTTTGTTCTTTCAAAGTTACACCCCACAATGAAATCAAATCAAATCAAATCTATTGCACACTACTCCTTTTGTGTTTCTACCTTACCTTGTTCTAGCCATTGTGAAAGAACCCATTTGATCTATCATAAGAACACATGCATTGCTCCCTCAAAGCTTTATTCTCATCATTCCTTTGAAATTCCTCACTCTTTATTCTTTGTATAAAAACAAGAGTGCTCCTTCCCACAAAGAACTTTTAGTCTAACACAAAAAAAGACTTCACTCACTCTCTTAAAAAAGAACAATACACATGATGGACACTCTACATGTGATACAAGATACTTAAGGTGAAACTCTTTTCACCCCTCCATTTTGATGGAAAACCAAATTTCACTTTACTTCTTTTGTCCTTGTGTAAATATTACTTGTAAAATTTCATGTTCAAACCTTGTTTTGCTTGATTTTCCCCATTTCAAATTGGGCTATTGCCCTTTTATGAATAACTTTATTGTTGTTTAAACCTTCAAAGATTTTCTTTAACAAAAGTATCACATGATTTGTACGATGTATGAAATTACCCATGAAATTTGGATTTCTATTGATACAAATACAAGAGTACATTTGTTCAACAAGGCAATGGAATTAACATTGATGTTGTGGAAAGTGTAAATAAGGCCTACTAAGTGGTTCATTTGAGGGAAAAAAGAACCACCATAAAAAGAAAACGCAACATTTGTGGTAGTTGTGTTGAATGGAAGGGAATAAACAATAGACAAGAGGGATTTTATATTTTATTTTCAGTTTTGGGTCATTTAAAAAACATTTTGATGACAAATATAAAAAGGGTCATTTCAATTAATAATTGTATTTCAAAGAATATGTAATTATCATAGATTATTAATTCATGACCAAATGAATGGCATTTTTTGGGCCCAATCACAACGATATTCTATTCTTTTGGGCCAATTCTTTTAGTATCAATTTTTATTTTTAAAATATTTTAACCCAAGCTCCTCTAACCATAAGATGCCCAAAGATTTAGGAGCCCTTATTT
>Ga0209611_10004392_pt1 | contig 24144 bp, 15 predicted proteins | sample S1TSphgellanicum_3_FD_187693 | JGI IMG/M metagenome (GOLD analysis project Ga0209611, IMG submission 187693) | Host-associated microbial communities from peat moss isolated from Minnesota, USA - S1T2_Fc - Sphagnum magellanicum MG (SPAdes) (version 2) | ecosystem: Host-associated > Plants > Peat...
ACTAACTAGACCTAACCTTAGAACTACTGTAATGCAGTTGACTATGACAAATTTTATGGACAAACTGATGTGTGGTTTTCTTGTATTTGTCTTTCTCTCTCATGATGGAACAGCAATGGACATCGTGGCTTCATCAGCTGGGCTGGCGTAGTCCACACTTTGGGGTTGATACTGAGGTACCTTCTTCTCTTGTTTCAGGGAATTGCAAAGAGTACAGACCCCTTTTGAATTATTGATAGTGATGGCAAAGTGTGATGTTGGAGGATGTGAGCAGAGTTGACACACTGTGATTAGTTTTGCATTGGTAAACATAATGCATGACTGTCTTGTCCTTCCTTTCAATCATGTCAACCTTATACACATTCTGTTTTATTCCCAGTAACTGGTAGTGGCCTTATCTGTACAATAGAAAATGATGTCTCTCATATTGGTATTTTGTTTTCTGGGAATACAGACAAGTTTAGATTGCAGGTTAGCATTGACTTGGTTGTTCTACTATTGGCACAGGTTGTCATGCGTATCCCCAAGCCTCCAGGCTTCTCAGATGATGATGCCTACAAAATGTGAGTTATTTGTACTGGTGTCTTCACCCCTCTCTTTTGATAAGGCGAGTATTGTATTTCTCTGTGTGTATCTGTCTTCCTGAGTTTGTGGATACAGTACTGCAATACCCTATTCCAGGACTGGAGAAAACTCTGCAGTGGGTGGATGTTTTACAGGACAAACAATTTTTACCCACTGTTATTGGATGTCTGTCGGCAAAATGCATTTCTTAAGTGCAGAATGATTTCTGGAATAATCTTTAGTGGTTGATGCAAAGCTTAATTGAGGTTGTGAACAGGATCATATAGTAGCCCCAAAAGAGGCATACCTAACCTTTTTCAGTCACTATAATACTTACCTACTTGCTATGGAGACATGTGAAGTGAGGTTGGAAGGACACTGAAGAGGATATTAACATGATACATTAGGTTGCTCAAAGTTATGGGAAAGAAAATCTGTATTGAGTCTGTGACTTGAGTTGGGACTTAAAGGAGGCCCAAAGGGCATTTTCACCCTGGGGAGGAGACTCTTTGGAGGGAGGCTCACTTAGCAATGCATTCATAATTTTGTCCCTGCAGTTAATGCAGGCCACTTTTGCAATAACCAGGGTTGAGCCCAGGGTTGAGCATGCTTCTGAAATGCTTGCAGATTGTTTCAACTGGGAAGAGAGACATATCAAACTCCTTGGCTCTCAATAATTGGTCGCTAGAACAAGGAAGTTCCCATAATCGATGTCACTTTGGTGAGATGTTTGCTTGTTCAGAGACAATAGGAATTGATAAGTTGCCTTTTAGGTTTTTCTGCTAATCAGGACAGTGTTCTTCTGATTGGCCTTCCATCAGTTTTATGATAATTTCTCTCACATCTTGGGTGACACTTTCAGTTGAACTTGTAAAGCTTTCTTTTGCTGTTTTGCATCAGTGTGGGAAATTTTCTATGGATCACAGGGCAATCAGAGTGTTCAGATGAATTATTTGTGCTGTTTTTGGCCTAAATTGAAATGGCAAGGGATTGAAGCCTGTCAAATAGAGTATAACATGGTCATTGGGCTGCAGAGATACTCATCAGGGGGTGACTTTAAGGGGGTCAGGGCAGAGGTGAAGGACATGCCAAAGCAATGTGAGCTGTTCCTGGACTGTTGCTATTCATGCTTGCATCTAGTTTGAGTCTATCATTGGATGGTATAAGAGCAAGCTGTGAGCCATATGGATTTATTGGTCTTGTAGTAGTGGCAAACTGAATGCAGTTGCTCTTGAAGTTTGATATGCTGTTGGTTATTGTGTAGACCTGAATGAACATGAGGACATACAGAGGAAGTTCCTCGACAGGAATGATTGGCCCAAGTATGTGCTCGTGTGTTACACCTGGTTCTCTACTGCCTCTCTCTAGTGGGCTCCTAAATAGAGGATGGAAATTGAGCTTTGGACAAGATGCTTACCTTGGTTGACTGAGCAGAGGAAATTTGTAACCACTGGATGCATCAAAGTCTTATGTTCTTCCAACTACTCCCAGGGTCAAAACTTCCCCACAGTCATTCAAACAGGGATATGTTAGGTTAAAAGGTTAACAGTAGTATAAATTCAATTTGTGAGCATCACCATGTCAAGTTTTCTACATTTCTGGCTGATGCAACTGTTGAGAGTCCTCCTCTGTTCATCAATGAGTGATGGGATTAGAAATCTAGTGGATGCAGAACTTAGTTGCATAGAAGATCATACCTAAATCCATATTTAATTGAACATCTGGAGCTGTTTTTGGGCATGTAGGTGTCATGATTTATTTTATGAATAACCCTTGCAATAGGCCTGTGTGTCGGATCAAAGTTTGGAGTGCTTGAAGAACTGAAATTTTTTGTCCATTTGAGTAGTGGGACATTTGCTTGTGCTACATGTACAAATATGTGCAGTTGCTTGTGCTTTTCACAGCCTCCATGACTCCAGCAGTGACATAGTGCACTTTATTTCACTTATGGAGGGTGGAAAAGTCAGAAATCAATGTGGCAGGGGGCCTTTTTGTTCTCTTTGGGTCTGATAAGTGGATAAACATCTGGCGGACTGTTCTGCACACTTTAAACTTTGTATCACCATGGAAAACTTGCAACTTCTCATGATTCTGTTGTTGCAATAGCATAGATCTTGTTATATGCATGAGAGTTTTCAGATTAGCTATGCCTCTTGAGGTTCTGCAGTATCATAGCTGAGTTTTCTGGTTCTTCTGTAATGTGGACAACTCAGGGCAGAGGGTTCTGTAATGTGTTTGGATGAATGTCATGGAACAAGGAAATTGATTTGTTCCTCATTCACTATGTCAGAACCATTGTTCATCAAGAACTTGTTGAAACAAAGTTGCGTTCTTCACTCTCCTGCCTGTTTTCTTTCTGTCTGGTGTTTGTTTATTTATGTGGGTGCGCACATGCATTGGTGTGGGGTTTCAAATTTGGTAGTTGTGTTTTTTTTGTTGGTTTTGAGAAGTTCAAGATTTTGCTAGCTTGTTACTGTTTACACACATGGGAACAATAGACACAGCGGCAGGAGCAGAAATATAGCTCAAGCCCACTAAAGCATCCGTGGCTGCTCCAAGAGGACCTATAGGACCTCCTTGTCTGGCCACGGTTGTGGACCAAGAAAAGGTTATAATACACATGCATTACTACCCCCCAATGCACTCTCGGTACCTAGCGTAGTCTTTTTGTCTTTGTTCGAAGGTGTTGTGATCGATAGTCAAGATCGATCTAGTCACAAAATAAGATTAGGTTTATAGCCATCTACCAGGGTTGAAGTATTGAGTATCCAATACAAATGAAAGTCGCAATTAGGTTGTTGTTGCACATTAAGAGATTGTTTTCTTGCAATAGTTGCCACTGAAGTTTTTCTTTTCTCTTGAAAATTTGAAATTCTAGCTCAAGAGGTCCAAATCTACCATGAGAGTGTTGTGAGATTATTTGCTTCTTTGCAACTTATTTTCAGTCCATTCCTTTGTAAAATTTTATTTTCAAAGAACCATCACCTATAGCAAGAAAGAAAGTAATACTGAAACTAATGGATTTTTGTCTTGAATTGCAGACTTGCCCAATTTTACTCCAAGTCTTTATGAAGGTTTGCCTTATTGTTCTACTGCCTCTTTCATTTACAAAGTATTTGTCCATTCTGGCATAATCTTCCCCATGTGGCTGTTGTTTGTTTTCTGCCTCCTGTTATTGGTAATTTATCAAATACCTCAGCTGCAGAGCATAGAAAGGGTTGTTGAACACAACCATGTATTGTAGATGTTGTAGATTGAAGGTCACCATATTGTGGAAGATTTTGCCATATGGGGCAAGGAACCCAACAATGAAGTGCGGATATATACTTGGTGTGATGCCACCTTACGAGAGCTGACTGTCCTTGTAAGCCCTTGATGCTTATTTACATATTTGAAGCATTAAGATATACAAGCTTGTTGCCAGCCTTGAATTAGGGTATTATTGACTATTTTATTAACAATGTCCCTTGAGTGCTAGCCAACGTCATCACCGAGTCAAAGTTGTTGTCGGAATCTTTTGTGTGGTAAATTCTTCATGTTTGTGACTATGTTTCCTGTGTCCAGCCATGTGATGTGAGATGTTGTGTTCCTGACAAAAAAACTTTGTGAATGAAACAGTACCTATGACACCAGAGTTTGAAAGTGATCCACCTATGTGCCAAGGTGTGAGAAACCTTGGACTTGCACCTTGTTAAATGGGTAGCTGAAGTTTTGGAATAGTCAATAAATAGGGACATCTTCAAAGGTTATGCATCAAGCTCAACCAAGGTACATTTGGCTGGATTTAACTTAGATCTTTGGACTGTTCTTAAGCATTCTAAGTTCTGAAAATTGAGAAGCACATGACTTTTATGGATGTGTTAGTTTTTCCTGCGACATTATTTTAGTATATCTGTGATTCAAAGGTGATGGTGATGTTTTGGTGCACCTTATATGTTGGACATAGTATATTTACTCTCATTGGATAAGGGAATGTTGTAGAATTAAGGTAATGGAAATGTTGAAATTTTACAATTTCCTAGGCTTGCCCAATTTATTACGAATTCTTTTGTTGTGAATCCTCTGCAGCTGCCAGGCTTGTCCATTGCTAGCCCAAGATGCCTGAAACTGGTATTGTTCCAAGCTCACCTAGGTCATAACCATTATATCCTTAACTTTCCATGACATCATGGAACTTGTTCATAGATATACAAACCAATTGCACCAAATTAAGCATTATTTTGACCAGGTTGTTCATTATGGAATATTATTTAGGGATGTCATGAGGTAGAAAAACATGAAGGAAAATGAAAAATTTGAAGGAATATTAATAAGTTGTTGAAGTCTTATTTTTATAAAACAAAAATTATTCCACAAAAAACGTCGAATTTGCTATGTGGGTATGGGTAGTGTGGGAAAAATGTGGAAAAGAATTATGTGGGGAAACTGTGGAAAACAATAACATGCAAAAAGTGTGGGAAAACTGTGAAAAGAATAGTGTGGAAAAGAATATTGTGAAAAAAGTGTGGAAAACAATAACATGGGAAAACTGAGAAAAATTTGTGGAAAGAATAGTGTGGAAAAAATGTGGAAAAGAATATTGTGAAAAAAATGTGTAAAAAATGTGGAAAAGAATATTGTGAGAAAAATGTGTAAAATATGTGGAAAACAATAACATGGGAAAATTGTGGAAAAACTGTGAAAAAAATAGTGTGGAAAAGAATAGCATGGGAAAAGTGTGGAAAACAATAACACATGGGAGAAATGTGGAAAAGCTGTGAAAAAAATAGTGTGAAAAAAATGTGGAAATAATAGCAAGGGAAAAGTTTGGAAAATATCTGGAAAAAATGTGAAAAAACTTTCGTGGAAAAAATGAGGAAACAAAGTGTGGGGGGAAATGTGAAAAACCAAAGAGTGAAAGAATGTGAAAAATTCACGTGGAAAAATTTTGGAAAAAAATGAGGAAAAAATTGGCGTTGAAAAAACGTGGATAAATGACTTGGAGGAGGTGAAAAGCATGGAAAAATGTCACTGTGGAAAAAAGCATGAAAAATTTCGGTGGAAAAATATTAAATATCTAGTTGTGCCATCGTCATTCACCAGTTGTGGATACAAGTACCCTAGTGCAATAAAACACCCCCAAAAAAGCGAAAGCTTGAATTCATCTCCTAAGTCTTGAGCTTGAAATTGCAACTTTCCGAATTCAATCCCTCAAAAGATAACTCTAGACATAATGGTCTAGAACCATACAACTAGGCCTGGAAGACGACTATAATCATTCCTATTTTCTTGCGTCCAAAACCTTACAACTTCTGTAATGAAGAAATGAGGACTTTCCTGCACTTATGGTTGCCCCCTCCATCATATACATTATATTTGAATATTTTCTCCCCATTGATAGTGTAGAGCAACATTGAACCCAAGCTCCCCATGTCTGATATTTAATAATACAAAACATTCTTAACATCATATGCACTATGTCTTGGCCCTACAAAGGAAAAATTATATTCATTAAAGAATGAAAAGGTCGAAGCAAGAAATAAGATTCTAGCTTACACCCCAAGACTGCAAATGCATAGGGGCAAGTCTCATCACATGGCAAAGACAATGAATGCCAATGCTTACTAATTACAAAACATGTGATTATACATCATCCATGTGCCAATATAGAATTGGCATACTGAAACAACACATTTCAAATTTCTGGATATTTTGTCAACACTTTGTTTAATGATTGCACACCAGGTCCTCGGAGTTCTGTGTTTTCATAGTAATGTATGTGGCTCATGGCATGGTTGATGAAAAAGGGCACTTCATATCTTTGTTGCATGAACATAGGCTCTTTCCTTTTTGCATGTGACCTCCTCAAACCTCCAATGGAATAGATGTTTCGGTTAGTTTTGAATGTGTAGAAACGAGCCTCTTCTCTATCCAATGGAATCCAGTTGCCAACAATGGCTGGCCAAAGAGTTTTGCTTATGCCAGCACGGATAAACTGTCTTTGCCCTCTAGCCATTACATCAACAATATCTTCAGGGTAGACAAAATTAAAAACTAGAGAACCTGCACACCCAATCTCATTCACATCAAAACCAGCAAATTGAGTGTTTGAACTCTCAGTAGTAATTGCAAGGGCACGACTATCCGCAATTGTGTCTGTCACATCCAAAGTCCCTTGAGCTTGAATTCCAATGGGTACCACTGGCATTTGAACTTGCACACTAGCTTGACTTGATACTTGGTTTGCACGAGATGTTGAACCTGTGAATGTTTCTGTCAATGTTCTTTTCATAACATCTATTGCAACCACAGTTCCAGGTGAAACTCGGACAGCTTGATGATCCTCGCAACTTAGAGAAATTGTGATATTATCTTGACAATACCCCAAATTCCAATCTTCATGTAATTGAAGTTGTCCCCCACCCAAATCGCATTCAGTCTCTGTTGTGGTGGTTATCTTGCGTTCTCCTCCAAGAATTTCAAACTTGAACTTAAGCCAAGGGGCAATTGCTGCACATTTTATCCGATGATCTGGTTGAGCATGCTCGTTTGACAATCCTTCATAGAAAGTGCCCCCAACTTTTGGTATAACAATCACAGTCAAAGACTTATTCTCATTTGAATCTTGTGGTCCTTTTGTTTGAAGAGAGTCAAAACGCAATTTAAAAGGACTTGATTGCTGATTTCTTTGTCCACCAGCGTCCATAGGTCCACTTGAGGGACCCCCTTGACCACTTTCAACACCTTCCATAGCTTCACTTAAGTTCCCTCCTTGATAACTTTCTCCAACATCCACAGGATCCATAGGTTCACTTGATGTACCTCCTTGGTCAGACTCTCCACCTTCCATGGTTTCAAGTAAAGGAGCCCCTTGATGATTCTTTTCACCTTCCACAGCTTCACTTGAAATGCCTGATCGATGCTGGAACTTTGTATCCTTAGCATTTTCGCTAAGCCCCAGCTTTTCAGCAAGCTCAAATATAAATGGAAACATTTCACCGGTGTGTTTTTTGTTATCCTCCACATACATGCAATGGCTTTCAAGTCTAGATCCCATCAAGCCAACCCCAAATATTTTGGATGATTCTTTTGGTGTCAAATTGCACATTGACAGTTTAGTTGGGGGCTTTGGAATGGGAATTCTCATTGGTGAAAAACTTGTTTCCTTCCACAAGTCAGACCACAAGTGCTCACCAATGTGCTTGACCACTACCCCAAATTGCTTTGTCACCACAACCTTGGACCACTGTAGGCCCACCCCTACAACTTTTGACATGTCTTCAGCTTGTTTGAAAAGGAATTCTATTGAATCAGCCCCTTCAAATTTTCCCTTTCTTCCCATAGTAAGAATTTCTTGAAGCCCAGTTTGGAAGAAACTTTGTGTTGTGTCACTTATTCCAATTGTTGAAAACTGATTTTCTTGTTTGAGATGACCATCAGTTGTGCATGGAAAATTTGGGCCAAATGCAAGTCTGCACCAACAACACAAGATAAATTCCATTTAAAATTATGTTTTTTTACAATTGGACACACTATGAAAAATTGCCAGGTGCACTTCAAAGAATTTTATCTATCTTAGCATCAACAAATTCGAAGGGGACATCCACCAAAAATTTTAATTTGTCCATTAGTAGTAGTTCTGAATGGTAATTAAAAAATTTAAGCATTTCACTTTGTCTTCAGCGAATACAATGTTTGTATCTTGTGAAATTTGAAGAGAAATTGTTAATTACAATTTTCTAAAATTCTAAAATCCCAGTTAAATACATCATTGCTGCAGTGCTAGTTAGTCCATTTGAAAGTGACAACTTAAAAAAGAAAAACAATCTGAAGCAAATTATCTTCAGCACATGGAAATCCAATTACTATGAAAACTAGTGTTTGATTATTGAGGGTTTTAGCTGAACCAAGGTGGGTAAACTACATCCCTAGGAAACAATTTTGTTAAACACTTAAAGCTGGACATAATATTGCAACTAGAGCAATCTTGAAAAAGAAAAGGAGGTAACACCTACAACATATGACACACGTTCTTAATTGTACCCATTTTAATTTGCTTTTGTAAATTAATTAGGGGAATACATCCCGCAAGTTCCCCCCCCTAGAATCATGACATTAGATGGCACTTATATGACACCAACGATAAACCCTCCTCACACATAACAAAAGAATTTAGCCAAGGGATTCAACTCTATTAAACTAAGCATGCCATGGTAAGCATGATGGGGTTGTGGTTCCCATCAAAAGTGTTCTACATTTTGGAGGACAGCTAATATTGAGTAAAAGATGCACATCACTGCCAATGCTGTTTAAATCAATATGGTTGGGAATGTATTTCTGTGGTGAAAAAGTCTTGTAAGGATTTGTCATTTGAATTGACCCAACCTCAAGGTTCATCATGACCCTGCAAGTGGTTGTGGGTTGAAATCATGATAATTTCATGTTAGATGTTATCCGTGATAGCCAACTGGTCAACCATAATGGGGTCACTAGGTAAATAGGTCCTCAAAATTGTTTCAACATGACAGTTTCAAAATGCATGGGCAACCAGACAGGTGCACTGGTAATGCAGCACTTGAAAAGTTTCCATCTTTGAGAAGGAGGCAATAGCTCTATGACAAATCACATTTGGTCTCAACAAATGTGTCGTCATTTTTCATGGCCAGCCCATGTTACAAAGTAGGGGACCCCAACTATTGTACTTGCACCTCATAATCTCAAATAAGTAATTTGCATGTAGTCTATTTTAGACAATTGAATGATTTTCAGTCCAAATTTGGGTGCAACTATGTTTGTTTCATCCATTTAAGTTTTGGGTAACCAAAACATATTATAACCATCATATTTGTCCATGAACAAACCATCCAGTTATTGCGGACTCAATCATATCTAGATAAGTCCCATGAAATTCAAGCTTCAATAAATCTTCACCACAGCTGTATATTGTTGGCACGGTTCAATTCATTGCACCTACAACAGTAATAAGTATATAAAAGACTAACCTTGAATAAGATGGACTTTCAAAGCCTGAAGTTTCTTGATGCTGATCTTTTTCCTTCCTTGCAGCTGAATGAACGCGGTTTGGCTGCAGAGTAGCAAGGATAGACATCTCATCAATATTTGAAGGGATTGGAAAGTTTATGGTGGGGGCATTCCTGAAATAAGGGGCCTAGGTTGGATCCCAACCTGCATATCAACCTAGGCCCATTTTTTCAAGACTGGCCCTCACCTTTGGCGAATGTTGTCATGCGCCTAAACATATATAGATCACAAGGCGATAGGAGTGAGAAGAACCTTATGCCTACTATTTAGGAGGAAAAGACCTCTCACCTAAGGTGTAAGAGGCCTCTTGTAGGCATATGGTGCCTCCTATTTTTAAGGATATCATGATCAATGGATATTTTTTGAAGGTGCCACTCAAATACCTATACTAGGAGTGTTCTCTGACTCCTTCACAGAGATAGGTATAAGAATCCATTGGTCAAAGGGAATGCCAAAATAACTTTGGTTTTCAATTACTGCAAGTGGTTGGCCAGTTCTACTTTGGAATGCTTGATGGAAATTGCACTATAATAAATGTGAAGAATCTACAACCAAAAGATCCTTCAAACGCTCAACCAGATTACCTGCAAATACGACTCCTCATCAGTTCGTTTCCATGCAGGATCATCTAAAGCCCTCACGGCTTGCCGCTTCACGAATTGGGAAATGCTTGACACCCGCAAGTCCTCCGCTGATATCGGGGGAAGTGCGGCGGAGGAGGTTTCTGAGTCGTGGAAGTTCAGGGGTTTGTTCTTGCCAGTATAAATATTTCCAGCATCGTAGGCTCGGTCAGTCTCGAACGTCCCCAGCAAAACACTTTTCCACCATGCCCTTGGTCGAATCTCTGCCAAATTTCTGTTCACTTCTACACCGTAGAGGGCACGAGGTAAATCAGTCGGACTGTTCTTAACGTTCTCATGCATTATCGAAGGTAGATCAGTCGGTATGTTCTCAAACTTCTCATGCATGATCGCTCGTGAAGATTGAGAATGGGGAACGGGAAGATGTCTTGAGCCAACGGGAAAAGTGGGATTCGATTCTGGCAATGATCTCTCCTGTAAAATACTGCCGAACCCAAGTAACAACTACACAAGTTTAATGAATTTCACAGAAGAAAGGCGCACAAAGTCAGGGCATATGCTCGGCTCTCCATAACAGAAAAAAGGCTAGAAAGTAACTACCCATAAGCGCATAAATTAAAGAAAAGGGATGCAAAGTTCAAGCTTACAAATCATCATACCCTTCTTCCAAGGTCTCAAGATTGACCTTCGAGACAGCCTCCGAACTGCCACATCCAGGTAACGACTATTTAGTGAACTTGAGAGAACACGCACGACAGAATTAGACTCAATTTCACAGAAAAGAGGCACACAAAGTCATGGCATGCACCCTTAGATCCAGAATAGGAAAACAAATAGAAAGAAACTATAAGCTTGCAAACGCAGAAGAAGAGGGATGCAATGTTCAAAACAGCTACGAAAGTCCGGATTTTTCATGGGATCCCGCTTCTGACCTCATTTCATCGTCTGGTTCCCAATCGACCGACAGCGACAACCAATCGTCCGACCTGCCATACCCAAGTAACAACGATTAAGTGAACTTCATAGAAGTAGTTAGGCGAACTATAAGCACACGCAGAAGAGGGATGCAAAGCTCGAGCCAGCTACGAAATTTCGGATTATTGGGAGCTCGCTTTTCACCTAAACGTCTCATTGCCGACCGAAAACCAATCCTCCGACCTGCCATACCCACACGTAATAACTATTAAGTGAGCTTCACAGAAGTAGTTAGGTAAATGAACTCACAACCTGGACCATATCCATAACAGGACGAGAACAACAACAAAAAGGAGAAAAGAACTACAAGCACTGACAGAGAAGGGATCCAAAGATGGAGATTACATTGAAGGACCGTCGATCAAGTGCTCTTCCGGCTTTGCCTTAGGTGAGCGGAAACGAGGTATAAGCGAGGGTCTCAATCTTCGAGCCGCATCCATGAACTTCACCCTTCGATCTCTCAAGCTATCTGAAATTGTTGCATCTACGTCCACCCTTGACATGCTGGCAACGCTCGCCGTCGGCATATCTTTCTGTCTGGCGTGGCTTGCATCTTCTTTGATACGAGATAGCCTTGACTCACTGATCGTCAAATCTGCCGCTTTCCGCTTTGCACCTAAACGTGTAGGTGCGTACTTCGCCCTCGACTCGCCGGCAACGCCAGCCGTCGTCATGTCTTGCTGTCTGGAGTGCCTTCCATCATCTTCTTCGACAGGAGGGAGCCCTGACATGCTGTCAACAGCTTCAAACTGACAGATTTTGTATTCGAGATATAAATTTGCTGCACTCTTAGCTTCACGAACGCTTGTTGTGACTGGTGTGTGATTCAAGGCCGGAAACCTGTCGTTCACTCTAAGCCGAGCTTCCGTTGTAAATGCTTACTGGCCAAATTTCCGCTTCACAAATCACTTACTCAATATCGGCAAGACTGGCTAGAGGGATGGTGAATCTCTTTCTCCAGGAAATTTGTTGGCTCTGTTCTAAAGAGACATCGTGCGAAAACCTTCTGGGCGGGTATAGGGGTCAGAGAATGAAAAGTTGGCTGAAGGGATAAGGTTATAGGTATCCGTATAAATTTTTTATCGCCTCAAGCTAATGGACATGCATGTGTAAATTTTGGGTGCACCCATCCAATTGATGGTTTGTTTTGAAGTGTACAGATCTACTTGTTGGCTTTCTTCTCAAAATATGAATGTTGGGTAACCCATTTAATCATGTCTCTATATGATTTTTTTTTTTGGGTTGGCACTTGCCATTTTGTATCATCAGGTTTCATATCACTATGAAATGTAAAGATACTTTTTTGAATGTTTAGGTTTTTTATGTACATGATAAAAAATTTGATGTTCAACATATATATATGAGTGAAAATGAAAATAGTGGTTAAATAATGGGAAGAAAACATTATGTGTTATTTTTCAAATCCGGGTTGAAATATTTAAGGTTTAGGTGTAAGCATGAGATGCATAATAAAAATTCATAAGATGCTAAGGGTATTGATGTCTTGTTCAGTATTAAACCATAATTTAGTCACCAAACCATGGATATTATTTTTCATTATTAAATTGAAATCTACTATAGTCAAAATTACTTAAAGTCAATATAAATTTTTTAAAAAGGCTTAGGGTTAGGTTTAAGTTAGGTCTTTCATCTCATATAAATATAACATTGTATGTTTTTTGTCTTTCTTTTTTCATAGTAGGAACAATGTTTGGTTTAAGCTTTCACCATTTGTTGATTATTTTTTTTACTTCCTTTATAAGTGTGTGTATATGCAAGTGCATGTTTTTCCAAGTGTGTGCTTTTGTAACTATTAGTTTTGCCAAGTGCTATTTCATTTGTTTGATGTCAAATTCATTTTGGTAAGTTTTTTCTTTTTTTAACACAATGGGTGATGTTCTAGTGAAAGAAGCTAGATGAATTATTATAATGGATGATTTGGATTTTGGAATTAAAGATGTTGCATTTGAAACAAAGGTGCTTAATGAGTATGGCACCTTTCATCAAATTGCAAATAGGAGCATGGAAGCTCCAAGTTCTGCATATTTACATTGTGATTTGTTGGATAAGACAATTCTAACAACAATCATTTTGAGGGTGAAATCGTCTCATATAAAAATGTATGAACATTTGCATAGGCATGTTTGTGAAGATGGAAGATTTTTAACATTGAATCAAAGTCCAAAAAGGGTTTTGAAAAAGATGACATGAATGTTATCATTATAATTGAATCAACAAGGTCCATTGTGTCATCAATTCTTGCATTTCCAATCTAAGTTAATTCCCATGTTTTTCCACATGGATTCCATTAGACAATTTAGAAATTATATTTAGAGTTGGAGGTTTGCTTCCATTGTTGTCATCATCATTGGTGTAAGGGGAGTAGGGGATAGCAAAGGTGAAAAACAATTATTGAGTGTAGATGGAAAAGGTGAATTTGACCAAAACATTCTTGTTCTTGGTAACAATTTCGTAACATAATATGAACAACTTTTTGAGATGTATAATGGAGGTTAATGTGTTATGGTTTTAATCAAGAATGTGACGACAGCATTAAAAGGAAATTGATATGTGAAGACATAATTTTAACAAAGGTTGTTGACAAAACTACTTAGTTACACAACAAATTGTCAAATGTTCAATCTACATTCAAAGAGGTAAATTCCTTTCCTTTCCTTTGCATCATTCAATGTTTTTTTCAAATTTACACAAAAAACATCAAACCTAATGTTCATTTCATGATCAACTCTGTTAGAAAAGACAATGAAAAATATAAAAATAATGTAATGAAAAATAAAATTTCAAAGTGTTTGGTACATTCATGCAAAAAGGAACTATGGTCACCTACTTTGATTAGTGCTTACCAAGGACTTAGGGCTAAAATATGCTAATGTGGCCAACATTTATGGTTGTTGACAAACAGGGTAGGAATATTGAAATTTCCAATATTTGGAAAATGGCATCGCACGGAATACTATATGCGTTGGAATATTATGGACAACACGTTGTCATCCCTATTATACTTCGTGAAGCTCTTTCTTGCCCAAGTTTTTCTAAACTATGCTTTTGGGTTACGTGAAGTTTTTTTTTCTTTTGTGATTTTGTAGTTTCTTTCTTATGTGGTTTTAATTTTGAAGGTTGGGCATTTGTTTTTATAATTTTTTTTTATGGTTGTAGAGCTTGAGTACGTGTTACCTACACAACAAAATGAAAGAATAGATCACTAGAAAACCAAAATCTAAATAGAAGGGAAACCCAAAGTTTCTTCCTTGGGAACATTTGGACTTTTCTTTACAAATCGAAGAATATTTTTTTGTAGTCAGGCATTTACATAACAAGGGGTTGAACCCCCGAACTAAACTTAGATTTGAACATGTTAATCAAGAAAATTTAAACAAGGTCTAGTCCATTGAAACAACTCAAATACAAAGTCACAAACCTTTTTTTGCATCTTGATACCCAAAAAAAAATTTGTGAGGTCGTGTTGGCAAATTTATGGCACCTCTTTTATCACAAATAATGATCTTACAATATGGGTAGTTAGAAGATTCATAGCATAGGAAAAAGGTATTGAAATTAATTGGGCTACTACTTGGACGGCCAAAAAAAATGTTACAGAATGGAAATTTTAGCCTTGAGATCTAAAGGCATAAACCTAAATGGACCTTGTGTGTCCCAAAAGCTTAACACCGATGGCAATTCAACCAAGAGCAATGTGCACTTGGTGAGTGATTCTAAAATGTTGAAAGCTTCATGTTATGGTGTAACTACAAATGATTTGAAATAAGTTGAAGATCTTGCTTCCTTTCTCTCTAAACTTTTGAAGTGTTCTCTAACCTAAGGCCTATTAGCTATGAACTTAGGTTTGGTATGTACCCTATGCAAAATAAATTTGTAAGTTAAATAACCAAATTAGTATGATTGATTTGACTAAGTGTCAAATCAAAATGACCAATTTGATTAATTATAAATCATAATGGCCATTAAGTATTATCAATTTGACTCAACCTTAATCATTTCGATGGACCTTTGGCCTTTCTAACTAGATGTTTGGTTTGTCACATGGTTAAAATGTCACTTTAATCGAATGTTTCAATCAAAAATAATTCGTGTCTTTCATGCCCTAGGCCTTTAATCAAAACAACCATCCCCCTTAGTCAATGTGGACATTTCAATCAAGTTAGACCTTTTGAAAAATCATGTTTTCTTAGTGTTTTGATCACACATTTGGCCCTCTATGCAAAAAATTTGGCCTTCACGTGTTATGCAAATGTTCTACGCCTTCTAAAAGTTATGAAGGTAGCAAAGGGGTGCAAGCACATGACAAATATTATTGTTTATTTACCTTGGCTTGATGATCCACTAACAAATAAAATATAGTTGCTACTTTTGCACTAACACAGTCTAAATTAAAGTCTTCAAAGTATGAACTCAACTTGGTGTCAATAGGACATCAATAATGTCTTCAACTCAAAGTTCCAAATCACTATCCACAGAAAATGATCGATTTATAGATATGATGTATTCTCATACAAAGTGATTAACTTATGGCAATGCCACTATTATGTTTTTTTTTACACTGTAAAGCAAGTTCCTTGATACTAATATGCACGGGTTACCATTGTTTCAAGTCATACCAACCTACTTGTCCTTTGATGAATATCCATGAAACTTCATATAAGGATAAGAAGGGTGGGGGGTAAACATGTTTATAATGGTTTGTATGGGGCCATGAGTATAATCAGGAAAGGAAATGCATTCATATTTACAATGCAATACAAAGTTAACTAACTTAATTTCCTTGCATGCAAATTTAAACAGAAAAAAATAACCCATGTATTATAACTAATATGCCACATCCACCCAATTCATTTCATTATGTTCAAAGAAAAACTTTTATTGTGATTTTGATGATAAAACTCAACAAAAAAGTCTTCAACAATTCGATAATTCAAGCTCATACTAACAATGATGAAACATCGTCTTCCTCACATTAAACTTGCCACCAAATGGTCTACCACATATGTATAATATGCACAAAAGAAATCAATATCAATTCACATCAAATAATATTAGTTCGAACTAAACATGTCCATGAAGATTATCAATTATATCATGACAAAAGGTCCTACATGGGATAAAGAAATATTTATGCAAAAGGGTCCAAGTATTATTGGGGTACCACATTTGAACCCTAAGGACTCACTTCAAGAACTCCCAAATTCACCTTTTTCTTCACTTTTCCCATGATTTATCTTACATTTCACATTATTTTTTCATGTCAAATGAAATAATTTTGGTCCAAATTTTATATAGGCCTTTAAAGTATCTATTTTTTTCACTTATGAAAGTGAAAATAGTAAAATTTATCCAATATGGGCCATGTTCTATTAATCGTCCAAAATTCTCAAAAATTAGACTTTTTGAAACTTCTTACATTATAATAGGGCATTTGATTCTTGTCACATTCATATATTTTATACACATTAACACATAAGGTGTTTGTGGTAAAAATCTTGGGCCAAAAAAATTTGTTTAAACATTCCTTATGAGTCTTTGAGCCTTTTTTTTTCTCATGAGACAAAGTTTTGGATTTTTGTCAAGGACTTGGTATGAATCCTTAAACTTGTTCAAATTTGACATTTTATGCATAGAATAATAATTTTGTAATGTATCTATTTATGAATAAAATCAAACTTTCAAGGATGAATGTGTCATTAAGTTTCAACATGTTTACATGAAGGGGTCCAATGAATATAAAATGAGATTGTATTCCTTTTGGGTACCCCCAACCATGATTTGACCTAAAATTTCATATCTAAATTGTCAAGAAGTGGAGTTCCAAAAAAGTCACACTTATGAAATGCAAGCTATAAAATTTGATTGATTAAGATAACAAAATTAAGACAACACGCAATATTACAAAATAACAATTAACCTTCCCCAATTGGATTTCATAATTGTCACTCGAGAAAGATTCCACCCCTTCAACCTAAACCTTTTAGAGTCAATTGCATGTCCAAAGAATGGATGAAAGTTGAATATCATACATACCCACACCAAATCTATACATGAGAAGAATGAAAATATGTTCAAGCTAATGGCACCACCCCTAAGCCAACCCACTTGAGTGATCACATGAGTAATCCTAAATTATAGGAAAAAAAATTTAGTGTCCTGAAAAATTGTCAAGTCAACCTAATACTATATTGTTATTGTTATTATTATTTTGGAAGGCTAAGATACAATTTCTTTTGATAACAAGATGGTCAAAGAAACTTATTACCTGGGAACCTAGAGGAAGAGCAAAATTTCAGCACCATTATTCTTACCAAGGTTATAAATTCCAACCCAAACTCCAAAATCTGAGTTATCACATGTAGTAGATCATGTTACCCTGAATACCCAAAAGAAAAGATTCTAAATAATGAGAAATTCATTCATATTTTGGAAATTTGATTAAAATTTCCAAAGGACTATCAAAATTATGCTTGTAACTATTATCATTTCCACTAATTTGCCTCTTCTGGAGTTATCAGCAATAATTTAATATTTTGCTTAAAAATAACAATCTACAATGTTCGTAAGTGGTAGGCCTACCTTGCTAATTGACCTTAGTAGTTACAATACAAAAATGATTAATGAATGACCAAGCAATGTGGCCACCCACGATGAAAATCATGAACTAATGAAAGGGCCCAAGAAGTTCTACTAGACTCCCATGGGCAAAGTTGGTTGTAGGAAATGATGGTTTGTTTAAATTTGTTAATTGTTGCATATATTATATATTATGGGAAAGGACAAAATCTTGATGTTCAATTGGGACACATTGAAAAAATATGTTGAAAAGGACATGGGAAGATTTTTAAAAATAATGGTTCATAAAAAAAATTGTAAGTAGTGACTAATCAACACATGTCACTATTACAACCTATTTTTCAAGCAATCCAAGTATACTAATCAATCCTTCTTGATTAATGAACATTTAGATTTTGACTAAAGGCCTAAAGATTAAATGACATGTGTATTTTTTGACTAGTGAACTTGACTAATCAAATGATTTATTTGATTATCTATCAAATTGGACATCAAGTAAAGTTGAAAAAATAAATTAACCATCTTGGTCAAAATGGTCAATGGGTGGTAATCAAGTGGGACATTTAGTAAAGTTGAAAAAAACAAAATGACATCCTTGATCAAGATGGCTAATGGCTTTCTAATAAAATTAACCTAAATCTATTTATCTACCTTTTACTTCCGACCTACCCATCCATTGACCTACCTATAAAATCTACCTTGCTAGGTAAGTAACTTTAGTTTATATACTTACCTACCTACCTACATACCTTTTATACTTACTTACCAACCTACTTTCAACCTACCTATTAATTATTTAACCTTTTTACTTACCTATTTAAATAATGATGTGAAATAAAAAGCTTGACAAAAATTGTCACTTTTTGATGGTATGGTCCATTGGCAAGGACTTGATTTATCATTGTGAAGGTGAGGGGTTCAATATTTCTTTATACTTGTAACCTATGTGCATACCTAGGGAATTGAGATAAGTATGTTAATTTAGGTACCTACCTGTCTTTTTATGACCTACTTAAACCTATTATTACCTACCTACTTAGTTATAAGAAAATTATTCTTTAATAATCCTGAAAAAATTATTTTAATTTAAGTAAAATTTTGACCAATCAAATGGTCCATTGTTTGTTAATCAAAATGACCAATCAAACAGTCTATTATTCTTAGTAAAAAAGACCATTAAGTCACAACAGACATGTCCAAATCAACATGTTTAAATTGATAGGATGGTTTTTTTTACACCTATCCAAATTTGTCCTTTTTTATTAGATAATCTAGTCAAATAAACTTGTTTTTGTAGTAGTGCACGTTTCAAAATCTAGGATCTCTAGTAAAATAGGTTATTTGCACTAAAGAACATGCCAAAAAAAGGTCAATAATTTGGAACTATGTTGGAGTACAACGCCTTGACACCATTATTTATGTTACTTGGGGTACCAAAGATGGTTAAATTCTCATTAATCAAATAATGTTTATTGGATAATTATTGAATGCATGTTTAAATAAGTAGAATTGAAGGCAAGAAAAACTATGTAAAAAGTTTGTTACTTGTCCATTACTTGTCATGAAGGCATGATCATTGATAACCAAAGTTAGTTAAAATCCATGACTACATGGTGCAAGGGTGGCATCAAATCCCAATATATTATGCTCTCCTTAGAACAAATCATTGAAGGTGCAACCACAAATAATTTTTAAAAAGCCAATATGGATGCCCTTATTATAAAGGGAGGTTTGGAGCATTTTCATATTGTTGCATTAAACTTTTGGGGTTCATAATAGGTATACAACCTACTTGCATTTTTTTATATTAATCCATAAATGTTTCTTCTTTTTTTAATATTTTATCTTACATGTTTTCTATTATTACAAATGGAGTTGTAATCTTCCACAACACCCAACATGGTGTTGTTTGCCATTTTGTTTGGTCTCCAACATTCAAAGGTATACATTGCATGGTAAGTGCAAATGCTTCATTAGAAGAGCCTACATGTTGAATGGATTGAACTTTGAATAACTATATTACTATTTCAATTTCCAAGAGCTCAACTTATGTAATTGTTGTTGTCTTTTGTTTATGAATTCTTTTAAGCCCATTGAACCAACCTAGCTATCAAAACATTGGGTCACTTGCCCATGGTTGCACACATTAAAAAAATTGTTGTAGTTTGTTTACTATTATTTTTCTCATTTGCCTAAGTGACATGGTGAGTTTGTAAAGTTGGATGTTATCATGGAGATTGAAGGCTTCAAAATATTGAAAATATAAAAAGAAGAGGATAAATATGTTTAGCCTAGCAATCTATGACATGAATGAATACTGTGATGAAAGCACTTTATAAGGGGCCCACTTTGGGCAAGAAAATGCACTTTCTTTTTAGTACATTTTGTATTATTTTGAGGGTATTTTTTCTTTTATTTCATCTAGCATTTTCATGCACATAACAAATGGATTTTGCTACAAATGCCTCCAACATAATTCTTGTTACCTTTCAAATGAAAGTAATTTTTCTAAAATAAAAAAAAAATCAACACATTTATGTTTGTTTGAATGAAAAACTTGTCCATATATTTTTTGTGAAATCACATGAGTCAAACTTTTCAACTATAATTGAAATGGTACAATCAACTCATATTCAATATATAACTCAATACTTCACCAAGTTTTGTAATTATTTGAATCATTTAAAAATATATTTGCACTTTGCAATATCTTGTTACATGTTTAATTTTCTCACAAATAAAAATCATTTGATATTAATCAAAAAATGTAGTTTCCTTTTATGATTGCATCACTTAGCAATTGAACTACCTCATTTTGAATATAATTTATGAAAATCTATTTTAATATTAGCTTAGTGGAAGTTGAAAGTTGCATTAGTTTTGAAAAACATTATTTGTGAACTTTTTTTGGCCAACATAGTTTGCTTTCACTGCATGCATGCATGCTTTTAGTGAAAATGAGGTAAGATAGTTGATTATTTTAGCTTGCCATAATAACTTTGAACAACTCATTGACATTCATATTTAGTTGGTTTGAATTGCTTTTGATCATGTTGAATTATGTTTAGTCCTTCATGCAATTTGCTTTAAAACAAGATGTTCTTGTCAATGATTATTTGGTAATAATTAAAATGTGCCAAATTGATGTCAATAATTTTTACATTGAAATAATCACAACCTTCATGAGCATCATGTTTTCTAGGATTTCAAAACACTTATATATGGAAATCATGATGTACGTAATTCCGTTGTGGTGGGTGTAGCCGATCCATTCTATTTCAAGAATGAAGGTGAGGAATATTTGCTTTTTGAATTTACTAAACACACTAACCAACATGTGACCAACATGTTGCAACTTTATGATTGGTTAGAATGTGCCTATAACTTGAAATATATTTGACACCATTGCATCACTAACCTTAGTGTATACTAATGTATTGCATCAAGAGGGTTAGTGGAGGTAGCATGATCATTCTAGATTGTTGTAGTTTAATTGAGGTTTATTTCACCTACGTCCAACTCTTCCATTGTTTCTAAATAGTTTGATTACTTATTTTTCAACATTTAATGCACAAGTAAAAAACAACTTGGGTTTTGGAACTTGATGCTAGATTCCAAGGATTTAAGTTGATGGAGGCACTTGGGATGGTGTGCTCACAATATTGGCAAAATCCTAAGGTGAAGGAAAATTTTTGCATCACCTTTCAATGATTAAATTGCATTATGCGTATTTGTGGCTCTTGAAGACCAAAGATATGCATGCCTAATCAAAAGCTAGACCCCTTTTATCACTGATAAAGTTTGACATGCAAACTTCAATGTTCACACTTTTTACGTATTCAAATTGCCAAGTTGCCATGAAACCACCATTTGATGGTAACCCCCTTACACATTTATGGCAACTAATCCTTGGACCTCAAGTTCCTTAGCACTCTTTATTTGAGTACATCAGTATATCATTGAAATTGTTGTTGTTGTGGTATTAGGTAGTGTAGAAAATGTACACACATTCAGCACCTTGGCCTTCATGAAAAGCAAGTTGAGAAACGAATTAATTATTCATCTTCCTTATATTGTCAAGTTGGAATGCATCCATTGACATTTTTCACCTTGAAGAATTTTCCTTATGACACCATTTACAATGACTTAAAGGATAACACCTGAAAGGAAAATTGATAAAAATGAAATGTTCATAAGTAGTTACTCTTATTACTCTTGTTATGTGAGAAGTTCTATTCGACAATGTAAAAAAAATTATGTTCTTTTTTGTCCTCAACACTTTTTGTTGGATCTTTGAACTACTTTAGGGGATGTTCTTAAAATGGTGATGCCATATTAAAACAACCTAAGGAGAGGTATTTGCCAAGTAATTATAAAATGAATAATAGCTTACAAATATCATTTCATCACAAAGTTTAATATAATAACTTAGATCCAATCTTGCAAATTTTGAAGAGTGTTTGCTTCTAAGTCACTCAATTTAACTAATATTTACTTTTACATGGATGGTTAGTTATGATGGGTTGGTGGGAAGGAAGATTTTAAGAGGTGATTAACATTCTACATGGTGAAAAGAGAAAGGAGAAGTGAGGTTTGGCTTTCAAGGGATTCTGGTGTAAGAGGCTAAGGATTGAATAACACTACAAAATCATTTTGGTTTTTTGTTAAATAGTGACATAGTCAAATATGTTTGGGCATAAATTAATAGATTGTAGGGGTTATTGCTAATATGGAAGTGTGTTGTCTTTTGATAGGAACCTTATACAAACATGGTGGGACAAGTTGGATATCAAATTGGAAACGTTCACAATTGTTTGCAATGTACATAAGTATTATGCCTAAAAAGTTTAGGCTTGTTTGTTGCCTTTTCAAAAAAGTGGTGCATGCTTGCTTATAGAAACTGAACCTTATATATAAAGGAACAACAACCTCATTCCATTTTCAGTTCTCATTCTAAGTGGCGGCTGGTTGCATGGTCTAGTTTTGAGTCCCACTCCAATATGATGGTTCTAGATCTCTAGTTTGTTTGCTGAGAATCAACCTAATACCATAAACCAACAAATATTAGTTCAAATCTCATCTTTGGAACCAAGGAATGGACAATGTCAGTGCACCAATGAAAGGATTGAAGTGTTGCTGATGGAACATTGTGTGGAACCATTCTTGTGTTACATGCAAGCCAACTTTGTGAACAATGGATGCAAAGGCATCACACATCACATCATATGTCCCTAGCTGCTCATTATCTTGGGCACATTTTCGAATGTGGATACTCATTGGACCAACAGGTTGAGTACAAACATACTAAAGAAGAAGAGCTGTTAAGGATGAAAGAACTCTAACCACGTTCGGAACATAGTGGAAAGAATTTGCAAAAGATAAGCAAAACATGGGGAGGATGAATCATGTTATGAACTGCATTCTGATGCTTTGGCCAAAACATGAAAGCATGCAAAGTTGGTGAACATCATATGTTTTATCAAAAAGAATGCTAGATAAGGTGTGGTGGTATTAACTATAAACACTCTAAAATATAGTCTTGAAATCAATCCAACTATTTACCAATTAATCGTCCAAGGGGGGAGACAAGGTTGGTATTGAGAGTTCACCTGCAAGTGCCCTTGAAAAGGGAAGATGTTCATGTTGATGTGAACCAAAACCTGTAGCAAGAACAGGCATTGATCAAACAAAAACCTAGAGACTACAAGTGAACGAACATCAGTTCAATTCCCTCAATTGTTGTTGTTGGAGCTGTGGTAGCTGTTGAAATTAGACTCAAAAACTTGAAAAAGAAACAAGTCAAATAATAATAAAGAATGTCAAAGTATGAAATAGAGAGGAGAGATGGTAAAAATTCTTATGGGTGTTACAAGAAACAATTGGGTTGCTGTTGTACATTAGCAGTCAACCTAACAACAACAAACAATTGCTTGACCCAATGTAAGGGGTTACAATCATGCTGGGCTCTTAATGTGTTTGTAACAATGGTGCTAGATTATAGTCATTCTGTGTGTGAAATAGGGAGACAAACCAACCTCAGAAGCTTGGGAAAAAGAACAAGACTGCGTAACACCAAGATGAGTGATTAGGCAACAGTGAAAAGTTATGTTTGGCTATATTACAATGTAAAAGTATGGTAAAGGAACGAAGTGTGAGATGGGGAAGTTGGGAAGGGTTGTGAGGTCAAGCAATGATATGCACATCATGGGTCAATGATCACAGGAGGAACGATATTCCTGACAGCACAGAGGAATGCTGTTGACAGTACAGAGGAATGCTAGTATATCTAGGTTGTAGAATAACAAAGTTACTTGGTCTCATCTTTCTCCTCATCTGCAAATGGACTTCCATGAGACATCATTTGATCACAATCTGAAGAACCTTAAGACAAACAACATGTCCAGCT
>Ga0209611_10004393_pt1 | contig 24141 bp, 16 predicted proteins | sample S1TSphgellanicum_3_FD_187693 | JGI IMG/M metagenome (GOLD analysis project Ga0209611, IMG submission 187693) | Host-associated microbial communities from peat moss isolated from Minnesota, USA - S1T2_Fc - Sphagnum magellanicum MG (SPAdes) (version 2) | ecosystem: Host-associated > Plants > Peat...
GAGCGTAACGGTGCGATCGCTCATCGTCGGCGTGATGAACCCGTAGCCCACCGCGCCCGCTGTCGTCCCTGCCCCTGCCTCCGCTGCCGCCCCCGCGCCCGCTGTCGTCCCTGCCCCTGCCTTCGCCGCTGCGGCCCCCGCCCCCGCGGCCGCCTCTGCCCGCGCCGCCACGGCGCGCCCGCCCGCACACAGCACTGCTATCGACAGCGCCGCAATCCCGATCAGCACGGCATATCGTCGGCTCATCCTTCACCTGTCTTATCCGGCGGAGCGCTCGTGTCTCGATGATACGGCAGCCATGAGTAGATTTCCGGCGAAGTCTGCGGGTAGGCCAGGAACTCTTCGCGCGATTCCACCAGGCGCTCGGATTTGCGGCGCGACAAACGCCAGCCGGCAAACAGCGTGAACGCGAGGGTGAGCACGATGACGTAGACGAAGTACGCGCGCGGCGCGATCAGTTGGATGGCGAAAGTACCGACCGGAGGTCCGACGGATGACCCGAGCGCCCAGACGAACAGCAAGGTCGACGACAGCGCCACGTAGTCGGACGAGTCGGCACGGTCGTTGGCGTGCGCCACACCGACGGCGTACAAGCTCTCCCCCAGACCGCCGAACACGCCGAACAGCAACGCCAGCAGCACAAAGGGCATCCGATGCTCCGCCCACACCAGCGCGGCGGCGACGCCCAGGACGCCGACGCCGAGGCCGATCAGCGCGTGCAGGCGGTCGATCTTGTCGGAGAGGTAGCCGATCGGCCATTGCAGAAACAGGCTGCCCAGCGAGACGCACGCCATCAGCAGCACGATGTGCTGCTGATCGAAGCCGATGCGCGCGCTGAACAGCGGCCCCACCGTCGTGAAAGCCGTCAGTATCAAGCCGTTCAACAGGCAGGCACTGACGCTCACCGGCGAGGTGCGCAGCGCCTTGAGGATGTCGAGCTTCACCCGATGCGGAAGCGCCGGCGCGCGCACGTCGATGGCCACCATCGGTACCAGCGACAACGCCGTCGAGATGCCGGCGATGAACAGCAGATCCGGGCCTCGGGCATCGAGCGATTGGCTGAACAACTGGCCGGCGCCGAAGAACAGTCCGTACACCAGCACGTAGATGGTGAGCACGCGCCCGCGCTGCGCGTTGGGTGCCAGCGCGTTCAACCAGCTCTCCACGATCACCGCGAGTCCGGCGGCGTTGATGCCTATCAGAAACCGCAGCACGGCCAGCGCCGGCACGCCGTCCGCGAAGTACAGACCGAGGATGGCCGCCGATTTCAAGCTCGCGAACGTGGCATACGCGCGCTCGAGACCCACCGGCGCGATCAGGCGGTGGGCATACAGGCAGCCGGTCAGGAACCCGACGGCCTCGGCCGTGGCGATCAATCCGATCACTCCGTCCGAGATTCCCATCGCCGAGAATCGCAGCGGCAGCAGCGAGCCCAAGAATCCGGAGCCGAACATGAGCAGCGCGCTGCTGACGAGCGGCGGCACGACGCGCCAGGGAACGGCGCCGGCGGGACGTGGCAGCGGCACGGAATGTGCGGAGTTCATACACGATTTTATCGCGATTTCCCTTGCGCGGCGATGGCCGCTAGGCTTGGCCCATGACCATGCACCGCCTGTTTCCGACCTTCGGCTGCAGCAGCGCGTTGCAGGCCCGCGGCGATGACCGCTAGGCTTGGGCGATGACCATGCATCGCCTGTTTCCGACCTTCGTCTACAGCAGCATGTTGCAGGCGCGCGGCGCACGCGCGTTCAACCGGCAGCTGCTGAAGGAATGCCGGCAGCTGCGCAGCGACGATACGGCCGGCCGCCGCTGGTCTGCGAAAAATTATCCGGGGGGCTACACGTCGTACGGCTCGGTGCACTGGCTGCAACGTATTTCGCCGACTTTCAAGGCACTGGAGCGCAAGCTGCAACGGCACGTCGACGCCTTTGCCGCCGCCGTCGAGTGGGACCTCGACGGGCGCGAACTGAAGATGACCGACTGCTGGGTCAACATCATGGCGCAGCATGCGGTGCACGGTCTGCATCTGCATCCCCTGTCAACCTTGAGCGGCACGTACTACGTGCGGGTGCCGGCAGGATCGCCGGGCATCAAATTCGAGGATCCGCGGCTCGACCGCTTCATGGCCGCGCCTCCCCGCAAGTCCGGCGCCAGGCGCGAGACCCGACCGTGGGGCACCTTCCCCGTCTCGGCCGGTCAATTGCTGATGTTCGAAAGTTGGCTGCGCCACGAAGTGGTCTCGAATCGCATCGACGCCGAGCGCGTCAGCATCAGCTTTAATTACAATTGGTTCTAAGGGAGTAAACTCCGGCGATGAACACCAAAACGTCCGACACCACCATGGCGGTGTTCCTGGATCTCGAGAACATCGCCTTGGGTGCCCGCGACGCCAAGTACCCGAGCTTCGACATCCAGAAGGTACTCGAGCGGCTGCTGCTCAAGGGTCACATCGTCGTCAAGAAGGCCTATTGCGACTTCGACCGCTACAAGGACTTCAAACGCGGCTTGCACGAAGCGGCGTTCGAGCTCATCGAAATCCCGCACGTGCGACAATCCGGCAAGAATTCGGCCGACATTCGCATGGTGGTCGACGCGCTCGACCTTTGCTACACCAAGGGACACGTCGACACCTTCGTGATTCTGAGCGGCGACTCGGACTTCTCGCCGCTGGTCAGCAAACTGCGCGAGAACGACAAAACGGTGATCGGGGTCGGCGTCAAGAACTCGACCTCGGATCTTTTCATCAACAACTGCGATGAATTCATTTATTACGACGACCTGGTGCGCAAGGAGCCCTCCAGGGCGCGCCGCCGCACGGCCGCCCCGCCGCCGCGGCCCGTGGCCGCGCCGGCCGAGTCAACCGTGGCCGGGAATGCCTCCGCAACCGCCGCCGGTGGCGCCACGGGTGGCGCCAATGCCGCGAGCGCGCCTGCCGGCAATGCGGCAGCCGGAAATGGGCCCGCCGCCGCCGCCGTTGCCGAGACTTCGGCTGAAGTACAGGCTCCCGACATCGCGGTTCCCGAAACCAAGGCGCCAAATCGCAACGAAGCAATCGAGCTGATCGTCGAAACACTGGAAGCGCTGACCGAGGAGCGCGGCGGCGGGGAACCCATCTGGGGCTCGATGATCAAACAGGCCATCAAGCGTCGCCATCCGGGATTCAACGAGCGCTTCTACGGATTCAAGTCCTTCAGCGACTTATTGGCCGATGGAGAGAAACGCGGGCTGCTGGTCCTGCGCGCGGACGAGAAATCGGGCGGCTACACGGTGCGTGTCATCGACAAACCGGCGGCGCGGGCTCTTTAGCACCGGCGCACTCGCTTCTTGACGCCGGGGGCGCGCTCCTCGGGACGGCACCTGCGCGCCATTGGAACCGGCGGCGCGCTCCTGGGAATCGAATCCGCACGCCCCTTGAATGGGCCGGGCGCGGCCACATTCAGCCCTGTATGAATACCTACTGCAAGCCATCGTGGATGTGGGCCGAAGCGTGTGCCCTCCTCGATGAGGCCGAGCGCAGGCACCGGCAGTTCTTCGAACTTTTGAGCGCCCCGGCCGCGCGCCCGGTGTGGGAGCCCCCGGCCGACATCTTCGCGGACGGCAGCGAACTGCGCGTGGTGGTGGCGCTGCCCGGTGCTCGTGCCCACGAGGTCGCCGTGCAGGTGGGTCCGTCGGGCCTGCAAGTGGAGACCGTCGTCGAGCCGCCCGCGTTCCGCGCACACACGCAGGTGATCCGCATGGAGATCCCGTACGGCCGGATGAGACGGCGCATCGATTTGCCGGCCGGCCGCTATACCGTGATCGAGCACCGGCTCGATCACGGCTGTCTTTTCATCCGACTGACCCGGGAGGCCACATGAACGCTGAAGACGTGCTGATCATCCTGCCGGTCAACGCGGTGCTGTTCCCGGGCGTGGTATTGCCCATTGCCATCACAGGCGACGCGGCGCTCGCTGCGGCGCAGGAAGCCGTGCGCACTCATCGCCGGGTCGGCCTGTTGCTGCAGACCGAGCCGGGCGGCGTCGATTCCGACAAAAGCCGTGTCGATCCCGCCAAATTGCCCCGGGTCGGCACCGCCGCCAGCATCGTGCGTTTCATCACGGCGCCGGATGGCACGCATCATCTGATCTGTCAGGGTGAAGAGCGTTTCACGGTGCTCGACTACGTCAGCCGTGAGCCGTTCCTCGTGGCACGCATCGAGACGCATCGAGAACCGACCGTATTCGATCGCGAAATCGAAGCACGCGGGCTCAATCTGCGAGAAAGAGCCTTGGAAGCGGTGCAGTTGCTGCCTCAGGCGCCGGGCGAGCTCGTCAATGCGATTCGCAGTATCGAGTCGATTTCCGCGCTTGCCGACATGGTGACGAGTTTCATGGATCTGAAGACCGCCGAGAAGCAGGAAATTCTCGTGACATTCGATCTCAAAGCGCGGCTCGACCGCGTGCTCGGACTGCTCGGCCGGCGCATCGAGGTGCTGAAGGTGTCCCGGCAAATCGACGAGAAGACGCGCGAAGCCTTCGATGAACGGCAGAAGGAAGCCGTGTTGCGCGAGCGCCTGCGGCAAATCCAGAAAGAGCTGGGCGACGCCGATTCCTCGTCCAGCGAGCTGGAAGAGCTGAAGCAGGCCATTGCGGACGCCGGCATGCCGCCGGAGGTCGCAGAGCAGGCGCAACGCGAGCTCAAGCGCCTGGAGCGCATGCCGGATTCCGCGGCGGAATACTCGATGACCCGCACCTATCTCGACTGGCTGCTGGCCATGCCGTGGTCGAAACTCGATCCCGAGACCGTCGACATCGAGCGCGCGCGTTCCATACTCGACCAGGATCACTATGGGCTCGAGAAGGTGAAACGGCGGATCCTCGAGTTCCTCGCGGTGCGCAAGCTCAATCCCGAGGGCCGCAGCCCCATTCTGTGCTTCGTCGGTCCGCCCGGCGTCGGCAAGACCTCGCTCGGCCACAGCATTGCCAAGGCCATCGGCCTGAAATTCGGCCGCGTGAGCTTGGGCGGCGTGCACGATGAAGCGGAAATCCGCGGCCACCGCCGCACCTATATCGGATCGTTGCCCGGGAACATCGCGCAGGCCGTGCGCAAGACCGGCCGCCGCAATCCGGTGCTCATGCTGGACGAGGTCGACAAGCTCTCCGCGAGTCACCAGGGCGACCCGTTCTCGGCATTGCTCGAGGTGCTCGATCCGGAGCAGAACAACTCGTTCCGCGACAACTACCTCGCGGTCCCCTTCGATCTTTCGAAGGTGCTGTTCATCGGCACCGCCAACGTGCTCGACTCCATTCCGGCGCCGCTGCGCGACCGCATGGAGATCATCGAGCTCACCGGCTACACCGAGGAGGAAAAACTGCAGATCGCGCGCCGCTACCTGCTCGCCCGCCAGCTCTCGGCGAATGGTCTTACCGCGGAGCAGGTCGACATCTCCGAGGACGCATTGCGGCGTCTCATCGTCGACTACACCCGCGAGGCGGGCGTGCGCAGTCTCGAACGCCAGATCGGCGCCTTGTTGCGCAATGCGGCCGTCAGCATTGCCTCAGGCGGCGCGCAGCGCATCGCGATCGACGGCGACGACGTGGCACGCATTTTGGGGGCGGCGCGCTTCGAGAGCGATGTGGCGCTGCGCACCAGCGTGCCCGGCGTCGCGACCGGGCTGGCCTGGACTCCCGCGGGCGGCGATATCCTGTTCATCGAGTCGAGCCGCGTGCGCGGCAGCGGCAAGCTCATCCTCACCGGGCAGCTCGGCGACGTCATGAAGGAAAGCGCACAGGCTGCCGTGACCTGGGTCAAATCGCAGGCGGACCGCCTCGGTATCGATCCCTCCGTGCTCGAGCAGAGCGACCTGCACATTCACGTTCCCGCGGGTGCGATCCCCAAGGACGGCCCGAGTGCGGGCGTCGCGATCGCCACCTCGTTGACGTCTCTCCTATCGCAGCGCACCGTGCGCTCGGACGTCGCCATGACCGGCGAGATCAGCCTGCGCGGGGTGGTCATGCCGGTGGGCGGCATCAAGGAGAAATGTGTGGCGGCGGCTCGTGCCGGCATCCATACCGTGATCCTGCCGGCCCGCAATCGGCGCGATCTGGAGGACATTCCGGACAGCGTGCGCAGCAAACTCGAGTTCGTTTGGGCGGACAAGGTCGACGACGTGCTTGCCCGCGCGCTGCACGATGCGCCGGAGCAGCGGGCGGCGGCCTGACCTCGAGCCTCAAGCAGCCGCCTGACCTCGAGGCAGCCGCCTGACCTCGAGTCGGCGGCCTCCTTGAGGCCGCCGCGGCCTGACCTCAGCGCAGCTGCCGGCCCGCGCGCCCCATCAAGGCGCCAGCGCGTGCAGCCGACGGATGCGTTCGAGGGCCGGCGGGTGCGAATCGTAGAATGCAGAGTGCATGGGATCCGGCGTCAGCGTGGACGCATTGTCACGGAACAGCTTGACCAGTGCCCCAGCCAGGTTGCCGGCGTCGGCGTACTGAATTGCAAAGTCGTCGGCCTGCCGCTCGTGGCGGCGTGACCACCATGACATCACGGGCGTGGCAAAGTACATTCCGACCGGTACGATCATCATGAACAGCAGCAGCGCCATCGCGGATGACGATACGGGCACGCCGAGGGCCGTGTAAAACCCCGGCTGTCGCGCGAACCAAGCCAGAAGCGCCAGACCGGCGAATGCCAGCACCACGGACGCCGCCAGGCGCTGACTCACATGGTGCAGGCGGAAATGTCCCAGCTCATGCGCCAGCACCGCCTCGATCTCCGGCGCATCGATGCGCGCCAGGAGCGTATCGAAGAAAACGATGCGCTTGTTACGGCCGATGCCGGTGAAGTACGCATTGCCGTGAGCCGAGCGCAGCGATCCGTCCATCACGTATACGCCGCCCCGCGCCGCGAATCCGCAGCGTTCGAGCAAGGTCTCGACCCGTTGCTTGAGCGCCTGGTCCTCGAGCGGTGAGAACTTGTTGAACAAGGGGGCGATGAATTTCGGCGCCGCCCAGAGCAGCCCCAGAGTCCACACCAACCAGATCGCCCATACCCAAAGCCACCACACCGGGCCGGCGTAGTCCATGAGGGCGAGGGTTGCCAACAAGAGAGGCGCGCCCAGCACGATCGCCACCACCCACTGTTTCAGCAGATCGAGCGCATATAAGCGCGGCGAGACCCGATTGAAGCCGAAACGGGCTTCCACCTTGAAAGTGCGCCACAGCGAAAACGGCAATCCGAGCAGCTGCAGCAACAGCAGGACACTCGCCACCAGCAGCAGGCCGCGCCACGGTTCAACCAATCCGCTGTGGCGCCACAGAGCGTCGATCGCCGCGAGGCCGCCGCCGACGGTGAGCGCGATTTTGAGGAGTGCCTCGACGACCGTGGCCACCCGCCCCATGCGCGCTCTGGCGGTGGTGTAGTCGGCCGCCTTTTGCTGATCCAGCAGCGAAATCTGTTCGCGAAACAGCTCGGGCACCGCGTCGCGGTGCGCCTGTACGCTTGCGATTTGCCGCGACGCCAGCCACCAGCGCGTCAGCGTCTCCGCCGCGACAGCGGCCACGAAAAGGTAGGTGAGCCACTGCATTGTCAGCGGTCCCGCCCACCGAACAACGTGGATGAATTGCGTTCGGTGCGAAACACCAGAGGTTTCTCGCCGGCTTCGAGCTGCGGCGAGCCGGCGCCGGGGCGTTCCGCGCGTTCCACCGCCTCGGTGACGAGGTGATGATGTGGCGACAGATCGCACACCGGATCGGCATTGGCGGCATCGCCGGTGAGCATGTAAGCCTGGCAGCGGCAGCCGCCGAAATCGCGGCTCTTCTCCGGACAGCTCCGGCACGGCTCCTTCATCCAGGCGTCGCCGCGAAAATGATTGAAGCCCGCCGAGTCGTACCATATCTCCCCGACGCTCGCGCTGCGTACATTCGGGAATTCGAGCGGCAGCATGCGCGCCGCGTGACAGGGCAGTGCCGTGCCGTCCGGGGTGACGGTGAGAAAAATCGAGCCTAGGCCGTTCATGCAGGCCTTTGGGCGCCGTTCGAAGTAATCGGGCACCACGAAGTAGATCTTCATCCGGTTGCCGACGCGCTCGCGGAAGCTCTGCATCGTCTTCTCGGCCCGTTCGACCTGCGAACGGCTCGGCAGCAGCTGCTCCCGATTGTGCCAGGCCCACCCATAGTATTGCGTATTGGCCAGTTCCACGTAGTCGGCGCCGAGCCGCAGCGCCATGTCGAGTATCTGCTCGACGTGATCGATGTTGAGCCGGTGCAGCACGACGTTGAGCACCATCGGATACTCGTACTTCTTGATGAGGGCGGCGACGGTCGACTTGAGCTCGAAGGTGCGCGTGCTGCTCAGGAAATCGTTCATCTGCTTGGTACTGTCCTGAAAGGACAGCTGAATGTGATCGAGACCGGCCGCTTTGAGCGCGCTGATGCGCGCCTCGTTGAGGCCGACGCCCGAGGTGATGAGGTTGATGTAAAAACCGAGGCGGTGCGCTTCGGCCACGATCGGCTCGAGATCGTCCCGCGACAGCGGCTCCCCGCCCGACAGGCCGAGCTGCACGGCGCCGAGCGCGCGCGCTTCGCGCAGCACCCGCAGCCAGTCCTCGGTGCCGAGTTCGGCCGCGGTGCGCGCGAAGTCGGTCGGGTTGTAGCAGAACGCACAGTGCAGCGGGCATCGATATGTGAGTTCGCACAAAAGCCAGAGCGGCGGCCCCGGCCGCGCGGCCGCAATTGGTTCCGGCCGCATCGCCACCTTGGGGCGGGGCTGCACCGGGACGTCTAGGACTGGAGTTTCAGCCATTTCTTGTCCACCGCCATGACGACGAAGCGAATCACATCCTCGGACAGGCCGGAGGTCGCAAAGGCGCGTTCGAGATCCGCCGTGATATCGGCAATCGTCGCGGCGCCGTCGCAGCGTTTCAATATCTCGCCGGCGCTGGTATTGAGCTTGATCATGCCCTCAGGGTACAGCAGTACGTGCGCATTCTGGGCGGCTTCCCATTGCAGCCGTAAACCTCGCTCGATCACCGGCCGGGACGTAGCATCGATGACCGGCTGATTCATGAAGCACTCATGTAACGCAGCGCCATGGCATCGCTCATTTGCCATAACACGTCGAGCTTGAATTTCAGGATATCGAGCGCGCGTTCCTGCAGCACGCGCGTATCGAAGCGCTCCAGCGTGCATGCCAGGCCGAATTCCACGTCGCGGCGCGCCAGGCTCACCCGGCTCTGGAAGTACTGCAGCCCGGCCTGGTCGATCCACGGATAGTGCTGCGGCCAATTCGCCAGGCGCTGTTTGTGAATTTCCGGGGCGAACAGCTCCGTCAGCGAGGAGCATACCGCTTCCGGCCACGGCGCGCGGCGCGCAAAATTGACGTAGGCGTCGACCGCGAATCGAACGCCGGGCAGCACTTCCGTCAGGCTCTCCACGCTGTCGCGCGACAGCCCCACCGCCTGCGCCAGGCGCAGCCAGGATTCGATCCCGCCGGGATCGTCGCCGTAGCCGTCGTGATCGAGAATGCGCTGCACCCACGCCCGGCGCACCGCGCGGTCGGTGCAGTTGGCGAGGATCGCCGCATCCTTGATGGGAATGTTGATCTGATAATAAAAGCGATTCGCGACCCAGGCGCGAATTTGCGCGGGCGTGGCCGCGCCGGAATTCAGCAGCACGTTGAAGGGATGATGAATGTGGTAGGCGCGGCCTTGCGTGCGCAACTGCGCTTCGAACTCCTCGCGAGACCAAGGGGCCGCACTCACAGCGTCAGTTCCATGCCGTCCCAGGCGACTTCGACGCCGCGGCGCTTGAGTTGCGCCGCTTCCGCGGACGACTGGTTCAAGATGGGATTGGTATTGTTGATGTGGATCAGTATCTTGCGGGTGGCCGCCGGCAGGCGTTCCAGCCACTCGAGCATTCCGCCGGCGCCGCTCTGCGCCAGGTGGCCGATGTCGCGGGCGCGCTTGGTCGAAATGCCGAGCCGCACCATTTCATCGTCGCTCCAGAAGGTGCCGTCCACCATCACGCAGGCGGCAGACTGCATGGCGCTCCACAGCGCCTGGTCGATCGCGCTCAAGCCCGGCGCATACACGGCGGTGCGGCCGCTGGCCTCGTCCTCGAGCACCAACGCCAGGTTGTCGCCGGCGACCGGGGCATCGCGATGCGGCGAATAAGGCGCGGGCTTGCTCGCCACCGGCAGCGCGCGCCAGCGCACACCCGGTACCGCGTCGACCGAAAAGCTTTCGCCGTCGAATGCGATGCGGCGGCGATCCACCCCGCAGAAATACCCCAGCACGCCGAACACCGGATTGCCGCGGGTGAGATCGTCGTAGGTGCTGTCCGTGCACCAGATGGGCCAGGGACGGGTCGATTCGCGCAACATGTAAAGTCCGGTGGTGTGGTCGACTTGCCCGTCGACGAGCACGATCGCCCCGATGGCGGTGTCGCGTAAGGAGCGGGCTGGCTGCAGGTCCGGGTTGGCTTGGAGTTGCGCCAAGACGTCGGGCGAGGCGTTGACGAGGGCCCAGGCGCTGCCGCCGGAAACGACGATGGAAGACTGGGTGCGCGCACGCCCGTCGAACGTGCCTGCCCGGTAGCCCTTGCAGTTTGGGCAGTTGCAATTCCACTGGGGAAACCCGCCCCCGGCGGCCGACCCCAGTACCCGGATTTTCAAGGAATTAGGCGCCGCCCGTTTGCACGGGCGAGCACCCTCGCCAATTAGCGATTCGACACGTACATCGTGATTTCCATACCGAACCGCATTTCAACGGCTTGTGGGGTTTCCCATGTCATAGTGAAGCTCCTTAAGATGTGTACACGCTGAGTTTCTGCCGATCCGGCGGCAGCTGAATCCACGGTACCATGAAAGCAGCCTCATGATTTTCATGAGGCATACCCTCCTGCCAAGGGCTTCTCCCTCTTCAACTTAGTATGTCAAAGGCGGGCCCTGGTACCATCCAGGCCATGGGCTCGCTCGGCCAATGAGACTGCGGACACGCTTGAATCTCGTGGTGGCGGCCCTGAGCGCCGGATTCGCGATCGTGTTGATCGCGGCCGAGATACAGAACACCCGCACCTCGGTACGCGAGGAAATCGAGGCGGCCAACCGGGTGGCATCGCAGTTGCTGGGCCGCCTGACGGCGGTGTACTCCCGGGTCGGGGGACCGGACCTGGTACTGCAATTCCTACAGCAGCTCGGCCGGGTGCGCGCCAACGAGGTGACCCTGCAATCGTCGACGGGAGAGATCCTATACCGCTCGCCCCCGGCGACCTACAAGGCGGGGCGCGAGGCGCCGGCCTGGTTCGCTCATCTGCTGGCGCCGCAAACACCCCCCTACGCATTTTCACTGCCCGGCGGGGTCCTGTTGGTGGTGCAGGCGCAGCCCTCGCGCGCAGTGCTCGATTCCTGGGATGAGATAACGCGCCTGGCCGCGATCGCGGCGCTCATGTTCGTCATCGTGAACGTTCTGGCATTCTGGTCCGTGAAACGGGCGCTCGATCCCTTTCCCGTCATTGCGGCGGGTCTCGAGCGCATACAGCAAGGAGATCTCGGCTTTCGCCTACCCTCCCTTCCGGGCAACGAAGCACACACCATCGGCGCTGCGTTCAATCGCATGGCCCAGGCGGTACAGGACAAGGTACTGGCCGAGCGCAAGGCGAACGACGCCGAGGCGCGTCTGCTCGAGCGGCGGGAGATGGCTTCGCTGGCTGACCAGCGCGTCGAAGAAGAGCGCCGCTTGATCGCCCACGAACTGCACGACGAATTCGGCCAATCGGTCACCGCGATCCGCAGCCTGGCGCTCGCCATCGCCACACAACTCGGCGACCGCGACCCGGCGAGCAGCGATGTTGCGCGCCTGATTTCGGAGGAAGCGGCGCGTCTCTACGACGCCATGCACGGTCTGATCCCTCGGCTGACGCCCCTGTCGCTCGATTCGTTGGGCCTTGCCGCCACACTCGAGAATCTGGTCCGCGATTGGCAGCGGCGTCATCCGTCGATTACCCTCACCCTGCGCCATGATCTGCACATCGACCTGGGACCGAGCGTCACACTGGGCATCTACCGGGTGGTACAGGAGGGCCTGATCAACGCGCTGCGGCACGCGCAGCCCACGCGTGTGGATATCGCCGTACAATGCGACGCGGACAAGATCACGGCGACCGTGATCGACGATGGCGTCGGGCTGCCCGCCGACTGGGCGCGGCCCGGTCATTTCGGCTTGCGCGGCTTGACCGAACGCGTCCAGCAACTGGGCGGCCGGTTCGACATCGGCGATCATGAGGGCCGCGGCGTCAAACTGACCGCGCAGATTCCGTTGGTCCGTTCTTGACTTGCGTGGCGCCATCCCTCGCCGGCCTGGGCCGGCGTTTCACGCGGTGAACTGCTATGAAACATTCGCCAAGGCATTGCATTCAGCGACTTGCAAATGAATGTTTCGTCGATTGTGGCGGGAGACAGCCGATGGGTAACCTAGGATGATTCAGGTGCTTCTCGTCGACGATCACGCCGTGGTGCGCATGGGGTTTCGCCTGCTGCTGCAATCCACCACGGACATGTCGGTGGTTGGCGAGGCCGATTCCGGTGAAGCCGCCTGCCGGATGTATCCCGAGCTGAACCCCGACGTGGTGGTGATGGATCTGGCGATGCCGGGCATGGGCGGCCTCGAGGCGCTGCGCCGGATCCGCGCCCGTCATCCGGACGCGCAGGTGTTGACCCTGTCGGCCCATGACGATCCGATGCATGCACGCCGCGCACTGCAAGAGGGCGCGTTGGGATTTCTCTCGAAGCGCGGCGCGCCCGAGGCGCTGCTCGAAGCGGTGACGGCAGTGGCCGCCGGCCGCCGCTACATCGATCCGGCGCTCGCTCAGAAGCTGGCGCTGGCCGAATTCGACGGCGCCGCGAAATCCCCGGTGGAGCGCTTGTCGGAACGCGAGTTCGAGGTGTTCGTGCGGCTGGCCGGCGGAGCGACCGTGCAGAAGATCGCCGTCGACCTGAACCTCTCCGCCTCGACCATCGGCACCCATCTGTACAACATCAAACAGAAGCTCGGCGTCGTGAATCAATCGGAGCTGACGCTGATTGCCATACGACACCGTCTCATCGACGCCTAGCGAAAATCCACTCCGCATCGCAATTCTGCAAATATCGAGAAATGTTGGTCGTGGCCGTCCCGCCGCGCTACGCTTGCCGCTATCTCTCGCCGGCCTGAAGGCCGGCGTTTTTCGCGGGGAACCATGATGACTGCCAACCGCATCCAGATACTTCCATTGTCGGAGAATCAACACAGCGCGTGGCTGCCGCTATGGCGCGGGTACCAGGCTTTCTATAAGACCGACATCGCGCCCGCAGTGTCGGCCGTCACCTGGACGCGACTGCTGGATCCCGGGGAGCCCATGGCGGCGGCGCTCGCCTGGCACGGCGATACCGCGGTCGGGCTGGTGCATCACATTCGCCATCGCTCGTGCTGGACCATCGGCGATTACATGTACCTGCAAGATCTGTTCGTGGCCGCGCAGGCACGCGGCGGCGGAATCGGCCGCCAGCTCATCGAGTATGTGTACGGCATCGCGCACAGCGCCGGGTGTTCCCGGGTTTACTGGCTGACGCACGAATCGAACATCGACGCCATGCTGCTCTACGACCGCATCGCGCAGCGCTCCGGTTTCGTGCAGTACCGGCACGCCATCGGCTGAATCTCCGCGCCCTCGGCGGGCGCTATCGGCAGATCTTTGCCGCGTCAGTGTCCGGCACCATCGGGCAGATCCTACGCCGTCGGCCGCGACATCGGATCGATATACGCACCATCGATGAGCGCCATCCGGCAGATTTCCGCGACATCGCCGGTTCATCGGCCCGTGCGATCGCAGTAGTTTCCACACCATCAGCCGGCCCCGTTGGCTCAATTTCCGCGTTCGGCGCGACAGGCGGCCCGCAAACAGTCATCATTCAGGTTGGAACTCTGACGCCCGGGAGGCGCGCCTCGATAATGCCCAGTAAAATTCCCCACGGAGAGACCCGCGGCTGGATCGTTCCGATCGGCGGCGCGGAGAACAAGGAAAACGATCGTCACATTCTCGAGCGATTCGTCCGGGTGTCGGGCGGGAAGAGCGCCAACATCGTGGTCATCCCCACCGCGAGCCGGATGCACGAAACCGGGCCCCGCTATGAAGCCATTTTCAAAGACCTCGGCGCAGAACACGTCACCGTGATGGATTTCGATACGCGGCGCGACTGCACGGAACCCGGCCGGCTGCGGCGCATCGAACAGGCGAGCGGTGTCTTTTTCACGGGCGGCAATCAGCTGCGTCTCACCACCCTGCTCGGCGGCACGCCGGTGGCGAAGCTCATCCGCATGCGCAACGCCCAGGGCGTTGCCGTCGGCGGCACCAGCGCCGGCGCCAGCATCTTGAGCGAGCACATGATTGCGTTCGGCGACGAGGGCTCCGCGGTCATTGCCGGCAGCGTGCGTCTTGCGCCGGGTTTGGGCCTCACCAATCGCTTCATCATCGATCAGCACTTCCGTCAGCGCGACCGCCTCGGACGCCTGATCACGGCACTGGCCTACAACCCGTTCGCCATCGGCATCGGTCTCGATGAGGATACGGCCGCCTTCATCTCACCCGACGAGACCCTCGAAGTGGAGGGCAGCGGCGGCGTGACGGTCGTCGATGCCTCCGATGTCAGCTTCTCCTCCATCGGCGAAGTTCAGGAGGGCCAGCCGGTGTGCATGCTCGGACTGCGTTTGCACATTTTGGTGGCCGGTGCGACATTCGATTTGAACACGCGCCTCGCGGCGCCGGGTGGACTGGTACTGGCAAAAAGTTAAGGCCGCTGGCGCGGCGGAGCAGCCCATGCGAATTCTCGATCGGTCGGTCTATGTTGGTCCGTCGCTGTACGCGCGATTTCCCGTGATCCGGCTGGAACTCGATCTGGGGAACCTCGAGGCGTGGCCGACCGGCCGGCTGGGGAGCGGGTTCGTGGACGCACTGGCAACGGCCCTGCCCGGTCTCGCGGAGCATGGGTGTTCCTACCAGGAGCCGGGCGGTTTCTACCGGCGCATGCGCGAAGACGAAGGCACGTGGCTAGGCCACGTGCTGGAGCATGTCGCCATCGAACTGCAAAACATGGCGGGAGAGGAAGTCACCTTCGGCAAGACGCGCGGCGCGGGTCCGGTGGGGGTCTACACCGTGGTCTACGAGTACGCGCAACGCGACGAGGGCATCGCGGCGGGCGATCTGGGTCTGCGGCTGCTGTGCTCGCTCCTGCCCGAGGCCATCCGGCCGTCAGGGTCGGTGCCCGCCGATTGGAACTGGCAGGAGGCGCGCGATGAGTTCATCCGCTTCGCGCAGCGCCGCGCACTCGGGCCCTCGACGGCCGCCCTGGTGCGCGCGGCCGAGACCCGAGGGATCCCGTGGCTGCGCCTCAACGATCAGTCGTTGGTGCAACTCGGCCACGGCAAATTCCAGCAGCGCATCCAGGCAACCGTCACCAGCCGCACGTCGCACATCGCGGTGGAACTCGCGAGCGACAAAGAGGAGACCAACAAGATTCTCGCCACGCTCGGTCTGCCGGTGCCGAAGCAGGAGTTGGTGCACAGCGAAGCGCAGGCGGTCCGCGCCGCGCAACGCATCGGATTTCCCGTGGTCACCAAGCCCTACAACGGCAATCACGGCCGCGGTATCTCGATCCGGCTCACCTCGGACGCAGAAGTCGCGCAAGGCTTTGCAGCGGCGCGCGAGCATTCGCGATCGGTCATCGTCGAGACCTTCATGGAGGGCGACGATCACCGGCTGCTGGTCGTCAACGGTGAATTGGTGGCCGCCACCCGGCGCACGCCCGGCCACGTGGTCGGCGACGGCACGCACACCGTCGCGCAGTTGATCGACAGCGTCAATCAGGATCCTCGCCGCGGCGTGGGACATGAAAAGGTGCTTACGCGCTTGGAGATCGACGCCCAGGCGCAGATGATGTTGTCCCGCGCCGGGCTCACCGTGGACTCGATCCCCGCGCCGGATCGAGTGGTGTTTCTGCGCTCCACCGCCAATCTGTCCACCGGCGGCACCGCGACCGACGTCACGGATGTGATCCACCCCGATAACCGCGAGATGGCGGAACGCGCGGTACGAGCGATCGGCCTCGATGTCGGCGGCGTGGATTTTCTCTCCAAGAACATCACCGAAAGCTACCGCGCCATCGGCGGCGGCATCTGCGAGGTGAACGCTGCGCCGGGATTTCGCATGCACGTGGCGCCGAGCGAAGGCCGCGGCCGCGACGTCGCGGCGCCGGTGCTCGACATGCTGTTTCCTCCGGGCGCCGCCTCGCGCGTGCCGATCGCCGCGGTCACCGGCACCAACGGCAAGACCACGACGGCGCGCATGCTCGCGCATTTGACCAAGATGGGCGGATACACCCCCGGATTGACCACGACGGACGGTGTGTACATCGACGGTCAGCGCACGGTCCAAGGCGACATGACGGGCCCCGTCTCGGCGCGCATGGTACTGGCGGATCCGCAGATCGACATCGCCGTGCTCGAGACCGCGCGCGGCGGCCTGCTGCGCTCCGGAATGGGCGTGCGGGAAGTGAACGTCGGCGCCGTATTGAACGTGCAGTCCGATCACCTCGGTCTCAAGGGCATCGACACTCTGGAGCAATTGAGCGAACTGAAGCGCATCGTGGTGGAGGTCGCGACCGACTGCGCGGTGCTCAACGCCGACGATCCGCTGGTGCTCAAGATGTCGGGCTATACCGAGGCCAAGAACATCTGCTATGTGACCATGAATCCGCAGCACACGCTGGTGCGCGAGCACATTCGGGCCGGCGGACGCGCCTGCGCACTCGAAGCCGGCGTCAACGGTCAAATGATGACGCTGTACGACAAGGGCAGCCACATCCCGCTGCTCTGGACCCACCTGATTCCGGCGACGCTCGAGGGCCGCGCGATCCACAACGTGCAGAACGCGATGTTCGCCGCGGTGATGGCCTTTTCGCTCGGCATCAAGCTCGATGCGATCCGTCAGGGGCTGCGCACCTTCGACTCCACGTTCTTCCAGGCTCCGGGGCGCCTGAACGTGTTCAACGAGCATCCCTTCAAGGTGTTGTTCGATTATGGACATAATGCGCACGCGGTCGGCATGCTGTCCGACTTGGCGCAGCGCCTCGACGTCACCGGCCGGCGCATCGTCGTGCTGGCCGCACCGGGCGACCGGCGCGACGAGGATTTGGTGGCCATCGCCCGCGCGGTGGCGGGCCGCTTCGACCACTACATCTGCCGCCGCGACGACAATCTGCGCGACCGCGCGCCGGACGAAGTACCGCGCATTCAGGCGCAGGCATTGCGCGCCTTCGGTGTGGCCGACCGCTCCATCTCCATCATTCCCGACGAGCAGGCTGCCATCGACGCCGCGCTGCAGATGGGCGAGCCCGGCGACCTCATCTTGATCTTCGCCGACGCCTTGGCGCGCTCCTGGAAGCAAATCACCAAGTTCAAACCGAGCGGCACCGCGTCCGCACCGTCCACCGTGGCCCGGACCGCCGACGGCAAGGGCAATGGGGCAACCCTGCACCCCGATCGGGCTGGGGTGAGCCTGCACCCCGACCGGGCGGCTCCTGTTCCCATCGAGGCGGCGGCTGCGGAATTGAACCTGGAAGGACTGCTGCGCGATGACCGCGGCATTCGGATGGCGCCGGAGAGCGACGACTGAACCCGCCCGCGCTGCCGTTCGAGGATTCCCGCCGCCTCACCGGTGGGAATCTTTTTTTTGCGTCCTGCGGCGCGGTGCTCGAGGTCACCGGGGTATCCGTCGATGACCTGCTCATCGGCGCGTGGCGCTCGCGCATCGAGCGTGCCGGCACGCGCCTGCGCTGGCCGGATCGCAGGGCCGTGGCGCGACGGCATCGAGGCGGCGTCACACTCGCCATCACGGCTCCCGTCGATCAGTTGTTCGTCGCGACCGAAGTCAACGAGTGGGCCCTGTGCGCGGCGTTGGCCGAACGGGATCCGGCCGCCCGGCGCGGCCTGGAACAGGCGCTGGTCGCGGCAGCCTCGGACGCTGCTCGAGAAAGCGCCACTGCAAATCCCGATGCACGCACACCCGTGATCGACGCGGCCGGGGCGGGCGACAGCGCGCCGGCAAACCCGGCTTCCCTCGCACCCGTGATCGACGAGGCCGCGGCGCTCGACCGTTTCGAGCGTCTGGCGGCCGCGGAGTCGCGGCCGCGGCTGCGCGCGCTGCTCGACGAGGCCGATGCGCGCCGGCTGCCGCATGTGCTCGACGACGACATGCTCACCCTGGGTGCGGGCGCCGGGAGCCTTAGTTTCCCGCTCGACGGGCTGCCCACCGCGGCGGATGTCCGCTGGGAGCAGCTGCACGATGTTCCCACCGCGCTGGTGACCGGTTCCAACGGCAAAACCACCACGGTGCGACTGCTGGCCGCTTGCCTGCGGGCGCAGGGAGCGAGGACCGGCTACAACTGCACCGACGGCGTGTTTCTCGACGATGAACCCCTGGCGCTCGGCGATTACTCCGGGCCCGCGGGCACCCGCCTGGTGATGCGCGAGCGGCGCTGCGAGGCGGCCGTGATCGAGACCGCGCGCGGCGGCATTCTACGGCGCGGCATCGCCGTGTCGCGCGCGCAGGCCGCGGTCGTCACCAATGTCAGCGCCGACCATTTCGGCGAGTACGGCATCGACGACCTCGCCGGCCTCGCGGACGTCAAGCTCGTGGTCGCCGGCGTGGTCGTGCCGCAGGGGCTGCTGGTGGTCAATGCCGACGACCCCCAGTTGCGGGCCCGCGCCGAAGCGCTGGGAGAACGTCTGGGCCGCAGCCCACCGCTCGGTTGGTTCGCGTTGCAGGCCGATGAGTTCCTGCGCCGCCAACAGGCCCGTGGCGTACCGACCTGTGGCGTTCGCAGCGGACATCTGATGTTGAGTCATGGGGGCGCCGATCACGACTTGGGATCGATCGAGGCCATGCCCTTGTCAATGGGAGGAGCGGCCCGCTACAACGTCGCCAACCTCGCCGGCGCCGCGCTGGCGGCTGCCGCGCTCGGCGTCGCTGCGGCGACGATCCGTACCGTGTTCGCGCGTTTTGGCAGCACACGGAAAGACAACCCGGGCCGGATGATGCGATTTCAGCGGGACGGGGTCACTGTGCTGATCGACTACGCGCACAACCCCGACGGACTGCGCGGGTTTTTGACGGTGGCCGAGCATCTGCGCGGGGGAGGCGGCCGATTAGGCCTCCTGCTGGGACAGGCGGGCAATCGCACCGACGCCGACATCGAGGAGTTGGCGCGGGTCGCCGCGGAATTTCATCCCGCGCTGGTCGTGGTCAAGGAAAACGAAGCGCAGCTGCGCGGCCGCGCCCCGGGCGAAGTACCGCGCATCATCCGCGCGCAGTTGCTGCGCCTCGGACTATCGGAAGGTGCACTACCGGTTCGCGGCAGCGAAGTCGAAGCGGCGCGCACCGCCCTCGAGTGGGCGCGGCCCGGCGACGTGCTCGCATTGCCGCTGCACTCCCAGAGCGCGCGCGCGGCGGTGGTCGCGATGCTCGAATAAACCGACAAGACAGGTGACCGGGCGACATTGGCGTCAAGACAGCCGAGGTCACCGGCGTTTCGGTAGGCTGCGTTGACGCACCCACTTTTCGATCTCAGGCAGTGTTACAGAACTAAGCCCCGGCTGGTCTTTCGTTCTCCTCCGCCACTCCCTCGTCAGGCACGGTGAGTGCCAAAGTCACGGGTGCTGGGTGCGATCCCCCTGACGCAATACCAGCAGCTATCCGTGCGGAAGCACGGCGTTACTTGTACCAAAATTGGAATATATGTGGACTGCCTCTCGGCATACGGGCGGCGATGTCGCTCTAATGCCGGCGGCCATCGAACACATCCAAACAAGTGGCAGCCTTCAAGTCACGGATAAGCATGAATAAACACGCCTCGATGAACCGCATCTTCCGATTGGTCTGGAACGACTCGCTCAATGCCTACGTTCCGGCAGCGGAGACGGCACGGGGACGCGGCAAGAGCGCGAAGCGCAAACTGGTCGCGGCGGCGCTGTCACAGTCGTTGTCGTTGTCGCTGTCGCTGACGGCGGGCATCGCTCAGGCGGGACCTGCAGCACCCATAGCGCTCACAGCACACTCGGCACTCACGGGACCTACCGCACCCACCGGCGGCCAGGTAACGAGCGGCAGCGGCACCATCACTCAATCGGGTTCGACGACCACCATTCAGCAATCGAGCCAGGACCTCTCGCTCAACTGGCAGAGCTTCAATATCGCACCGCAAGAGACGGTGGATTTCGTGCAGCCGAATGCGACCGCGATTGCGGTCAACCGGATACTCGGCACCAACGGCAGCGTGATCTTGGGGCACCTGGATGCGAATGGCCAGGTTTACTTGATAAACCCTAATGGGGTGATCTTCGGCAAAGGCGCCGAAGTGAACGTCGGCGGCTTGGTGGCCTCCACCTTGAACCTGGTTGACGGAACACTCGGCGATAGCTCCAAGACGTTCAGCAGTGCGGGCAGCGGCGGCGCGGCCAACGGCGGCGCGGGCGGCGGCAGCATCGTCAATGACGGGACTCTTAACGCGGCCAGCGGCGGCTCGATCGCGCTCTTGGGCAATCATGTCACGAACAACGGCGTGATTTCGGCGCAACTCGGCACGGTGGCCTTGGGCGCCGGCAGCGCCGCGACCTTGACGTTCTCCGGCACGCATCTCGTCACCATGCAAATCGATCAGAGCGTACTCAACAGTGTCGCCTCGAACGGCGGATTGATCCGCGCGGACGGCGGCCAGGTGCTGATGACGGCGGGTGCGCAGAAGGCGCTGCTCGCGAGCGTCGTCAACAACACCGGGGTGATCGAGGCGCGCACGCTCGAAAACCACGAGGGGACGATCACGCTGCTCGGCGGCAGGAGCGCAGGAACCGTGAATGTCGCAGGCACGCTCGATGCGAGCGCGCCCGACGGCGGCCCTGGCGGTGCGATTGAAACCAGTGCGGCGCACGTGAAAATCGCGGACTCCGCCAAAGTCACGAGCGCCGCGGCGAGGGGATTGAACGGCACGTGGCTGATCGACCCCACGGATTTTCAGATCTCCGCCGGCACGACCTCGCAGAGCGCGAGCGGCATCGGCGCGACCACCTTGCAGACCGAGTTGGCCGGCGGCAACGTCGCGATCGCCACCAGCGCCGGCGGCACTCAGAGCGGCGACATCAATGTCAATGCGCCGGTCAGTTGGTCCTCTAACAAGCTGACCCTGACCGCCGCGAACGACATCAACGTCAACGCCGTGATGACGGTGAGCGGCACGGCGAAGGTCGATTTCGAACCCGGCGCCAGCGGCAATCTGCTGATGGGCTTCGCGTCGGACGGTAGCTTTGCCGGGCGCGTCGATATCTCGAGCAGCGCCGCCAGTGCACTGACCATCGGCGGCCAGGTCTACACCGTGATCAATTCACTCGGCGCGCAGGGCAGCACGACGGGCACCGATCTGCAGGGGATCAACGGCAACGTCGCCGGGAACTATGCCTTGGGCAGCAACATTGATGCGTCGTCCGCTGCCACCTGGAATTACGGCAGGGGGTTTGCGCCGCTTGGAACCGGATCCGGTCCCTTCAGCGGCAACTTCAACGGTCTGGGACATACCGTCGATAGCGTCACGATCAATGTTCCGGCCAGCCCCGGTCCGATCGGCTTTTTTGGAACGACCGCCAACTCCGCAGTCGTGGAAAACCTGGGCCTGACCAACCTCAATGTGACGGGCAATGCTCACGTCGGTGGCCTGTCGGGAACTAACGCGGGCGCAGGGATCAGGAATAGCTACGCCACGGGTAGCGTCAGCGGTAACTACGAAGTGGGCGGACTGGTGGGTAACAACACCAGCCCGCTGATGAACAGCCATTTCAGCGGCAGCGTCAGCGTCCCCTCCAGCGGCTATCCCGGCCAGTACATCGGCGGCTTGGTGGGCGAGAACCGCAGTTCCATCGATTCGAGTTATGACACCGGTTCAGTGAACGGCGACACGAGCGTGGGCGGTCTGGTCGGCGAGAACGGTTTCGGGTCCATCAACCGAAGTTATTCCACCGCGACCGTCACCAGTGAAGACACCGTGGGTGGGCTGGTGGGCGACAATGATGGGGGTGCGATCAGCAATAGCTACTTCACGGGACCCTCGGTGACTGGAGGCGGAGGGGTGGGGGGCTTGGTGGGATACAACTATGGCCCGGCCGGCACCGGCACCATCACGCAGAGCTATGCAAATACCCAGGTCAGCGGCGGCTTTCATTCCGGCGGTCTGGTCGGCAACAACGATGCTTCGATCAGCACAAGTCACGCATCCGGGACGGTAAACACCACGGGCAGCGATGTTGGCGGACTGGTGGGCGGCAATTATGGAAGCGTCACGGCGAGCTATGCCAATGTCACCGTTGTCGGCAGCAGCACCCTGAGCAACCGGATCGGCGGTCTGGTCGGCAACAACGCCGGAGCCGCTTCGATCGTCACGAGCTTTTCGACCGGCAGCGTAACGGGGGCGCACTACGCCGGTGGACTCGCCGGCGCCAACTATGGAGTGGCGAGTAATACCTATTCGACAGGCAGCGTTACCGGCACCGCCAACGTCGGCGGCCTGATTGGAGCGAACTTCAACGGGGGCAACGTCAGCAACAGCTACGCTTCCGGCCTCGTGACTGGAGGAACCTACCTCGGGGCATTGATCGGTTATAACTTGAACGTCGCTGCAAGCTTCCGCTCGTACGTCACCAATAGCTTCTACGATAGCCCGGTCAATCCCAGCCTCACTGGCATCGGGGGCAATGGCGCCGGAACGGCCGATGTTGCCGGACATGTGATGGGCTTGAATGCGGCGGACATGCAGACGCAGGCGAATTTCACATCCGCCAACGCCGCCAATGGCGGAGTCAATCCGGGCTGGGATTTTGGGTCGACCTGGACGATGTACGAAGGGCACACCGCCCCGCTACTCCAGGTGTTCATGACGCCGCTCACCGTGAGCGGAACCGTCACTCAGACCTACACAGGGAGCGCCTTCGCTCCGATCATCAGCGGCTTGAACTACTCAGTGACTCCGGACTTCAGCCATCTGTTTGGGAGCGTATCCGTGGCGGGCAACGCCATCGGAGCCAAGAATGTCGGCACTTACAGCTTTACTCCCAGTGGGCTGTACTCCGATCAGCTGGGCTACCTGATCAGCTACAGCAGCGGCTCGCTCACCATCAGCCCGGCGACGCTCACGGTGAGCGGCACCACCGTCGGCAGCAAGGTCTACAACGGCACCACGGTCGCGGCATTGAGTGGCGGCTCGCTGGTCGGTCTGCTTGGCGATGACTCGGTGACGCTCACACAGGCGGGCAACTTCGCTTCCAAGAACGTCGGCACCGGTATCGCGGTCACCGCCAGCGACAGCATCAGCGGCGCGAGCGCCGGCGACTACGTCTTCGTCGATCCCACCGGGCTCGCCGGCAACATCACCCCGGCGACGCTCACCGTGAGCGGCACGATGATTGGCAGCAAGGTCTATAACGGTACTACATTGGCCGCGCTCACCGGCGGGTCGCTGGTCGGCGTGGTCGGCGGCGACACGGTGACGCTGACGCAGGACGGCAACTTCGCCAACAAGAACGTCGGTACCGGCATTGCGGTCACCGCGAGCGACAGCATCGCCGGCGCGAGCGCCGTCGACTACGTCCTGGTCGACCCCACCGGTTTAAGCGGCAACATCACGCCCGCGACGCTCACGGTGAGCGGCACCACGGTCGGCAGCAAGATCTATAACGGCACGACCGCGGCGCCTCTCATGGGCGGCTCGTTGGTCGGGGTAATCAGCGGCGATACGGTGACCTTGGATCAATCCGGGATGTTCGCCTCCGCGAATGCCGGCACCGGCATCGCGGTCACGGCCACCGACTCGTTGAGCGGCGCGAACGCCGACGATTACCACCTCGTGGAGCCCACGGGATTGCACGGCACGATCCTGCCGGCAACGAATGGCTCAGGTGGCTCAGGTGGCTCAGGTGGCTCGGGTGGCTCGGGTGGCTCGGCGCTCGCCATCAACGCCCGCACCCAAATCGTCGAAAACTTCATCTATCCGCAACTCGGGGCCAACCCGCAGGTCATCAACGCCTCGCCCACCCTGGTC
>Ga0209611_10004394_pt1 | contig 24135 bp, 24 predicted proteins | sample S1TSphgellanicum_3_FD_187693 | JGI IMG/M metagenome (GOLD analysis project Ga0209611, IMG submission 187693) | Host-associated microbial communities from peat moss isolated from Minnesota, USA - S1T2_Fc - Sphagnum magellanicum MG (SPAdes) (version 2) | ecosystem: Host-associated > Plants > Peat...
AAAACCCCAACCCTCCCCCCCCCCCACCCACATTCTTGAGTTTTGTATTTGAAGGTGTGAATTCCATTTCAAATCATTTTGATTTAATACGTTCAAATTGTATCCATACATCCACATAAAAACAGATCCATACAATATTAGTCTTGTCTGAGGTTTTTGTTAGTGGTAGTATTTAAGGTGCATTCGCACTTGGTGTTAAGGATTCTTGTGTTAAGGATTCTTGAATTAAGTCCCCTAACACCAAGCTAGTCATTTACACTAGAAGAAAAATCCCATTTTTTGACTTGTCTTAAACGACTAAAAGTGTTTTTTGCGACTATTTTTTATCAAAAAATAGTCACAAAAAACACTTTTAATCGTTTACGACAAGTTGAAAAATGGGGTTTTTCTTCTAGTGTTAGAACCTAAACCTATTTACCATGAAAATTTTATGTTAAGTTAACATTCACTTGATATTAAACAAGCACCCATTTAACATTGGCTGCCACCTGAGATGCCACCTAGATTTTCACTTAATATCGTCTTAACATTAGGTGTGAATGCACCTTAAGAATGAAAGATGTAGACAACAAAACATTTATACCACATCTGTTTCTTATACACAAGTGTCTATATGGAACAATGCATATATGAGGTTTTCAATTTTTAAATTGTGTTTTTTTGGATTGGAAGTTTACATGTCGTCTTTTTGTTTGTTGCATTCCACTAATATTTTCTGGTGTGAAATATGGAAATTCGAGTGTTTAATATACCATTCATACTATTTAGCTACTTGAATATTATAATAAAATGTATGGAAAATACATGATTTCATACTTATAAAATTTTGAAATCACGAAGTTGTTATCCAATTCAGGTTTTTATTTTAATATCATTTTTGAATGAACAAGGTTTGGGTGGCAAATTTTATGTTGTTTAAACTATAGAATTGACAAAACTAAAGAACCAAGACTATTCTATTATTTTAAAATCTACTTTTAAATACCTTTATTGGTTCTTAATCTTTTTTCCCTTTTTCAAAATTGTTTCTTTATCAACCCATTCTTATTTCATTCATACTAGTTGGTTATATTCAAATGGTTCTTTAACATCAATTTAAAATTCAAATACTTTATTACAATCATTTCGATCACAAAATATTTTCTAAGGCTTCCAATATTCATTGGGCCCAATATCTAAATACTTCATTATAAGTTTTGAAATATAGCACAAGGACATTAAGATAAAGATTTGGAATATTTGAATGGTGAAGAAAAGGATTACAATATGTAATAATCATGTTTTTTTTTAATTCATCTATTTCAAATGAGCCCTCAAACTCTTCTAATTCTTGTTCTAATTTTACATCAGTTTCTATCAATTTTACCAAATTAAAAGGGGTCTTGCAAGACCAACCCTACCACGATTAGGTCAATTTTTACTCACAAATATTAAAATTTAAAGGTTATTTAGCTATAGATAACATCTTAAATTAGTTAGTAGGTAATAATAGCACCAAGATGAAGAGGTTGTTTGCTATTGAGAGGAAAAGGGTGGTAGAAGAGAAGAGAAGGATGGTAGCACAAAAAAATGTATAAACATTTGTTATCCAAGAGAGGTTTGGTGTTTTTGATAGTCAACTTTGGTTTCATTTGAATATTGGGATCATTGAATGTGATTTTGGCCCTCCACAAGTTTGGGTAGTCTCCTTGACAAGAAGCTTAGGCAATAATGGAGTTACCATATCCTAGGGCCTAAATAATGTAACCATTGTATATATATATATGTCCATTGCTTAGTTTTTTTATGATCAATATGAATACATTAGCATGGTTGGGACTTGAGAACTTGCTTCTGGAATTAACCAATGTAGATTACACGAGTATTTGACTCGTATTTTTTTTCCAAATGAAACTATCCCCCAATGGCATACTTTAGTATGCTTGGACCCATAAATAATTCAAGTAAAGTTAGTAAAAAAGTTGAACAAAAAGAAAAATATTATTGAATTTGTTGTCATTTGGTTTTTGTTGCCTACCATATGCTCAATGCAAATTAATAACCCTTATAAATTAAAGCTAGGAAATGTTAACAACCCATACAGTTGAAATGTGCATAACAACTCTTACAAATCACAAACAAAAGATTGAGAGAAAAAAAAAAGGCAACGACAAATTGGATGCAATAGAATTTACCTCTTTATTTATGGTTTTTTTCTTCTAGTTTTGTCACATCAACACATTGAAAGCACATTGACATTCTTGGGCATAAGTCCTTACCTTTTTACATATTCCAAATAAGGCTTGGAAATATTCCAATACACATGACAAATGCCCATCAAATATCTAATATTTAATCTAATGCTTCAAACCTTAAATATAGATTGAAAGTGGACAAAACCTTTGTAAAAACCAAAAATCAAGTTCAATAGAACCACATGCACCGAATTTAAACCATCAACATGAAATCACGAAGATGTAATTATTTACATGAAATCGTGTTAGCAACAACTTGCAATCATCAAGGTTCACTTGAAGATTGTAGAACAATGTTGGTTCATTCTTCAATATACCTTGCAAAATATCCTCACTTAAAATCATGTAATCATTCACATCATTCACAAAAATGGAATCCTCGACAACTTGGTTTGCAAATTCAAGAAGTGTAACAATAGTAAGGTTCAAAAGTTAGAATGTAACCACAATAAGTGACATTAGGGCCTTGTTGTCATATTCTTGCACCATTTCAACAACCTTTGCCTTTTGCACAAAAGCTATCACCACTTTCAAACTCCTAAAGTGCAAATCCAACATCAATGCAAACATGTTGTGTGTTCTTTTAAGAATTGTAAACATTAGGAAAAGATATGATAGAACCAACATTGGCAAGATCTCTCCATCATGGGTATGTGTAAAGCTTGCAATTTAGAATCAAAGTGATCTTTGATGAACATAATGAAGATGTCATCAAAATGGTAGATCTTTGTTTGCATCAAAATAGAAAAAGAAGATGTAACATTCAAAGAATTAGAAAACAACCAATAGCCTTGAATCCAATTGAATATGCACTATTTCACCACAAAAAAATAGTCTTAGATACAATTTTGCAATGGCCCAAGTTTGTACATTTAGTACATGGGCCTATAGTTAATGGTTTAAATCTTGTCTACCATAACACAAATTAATTGCATTTATATACTCTAAGGTCTTTTGGAACAATATTACCTTATTAGCAAACTTGCTCTTCATTGGGATTTCAAAATTTAATGTTATCTTGGCCTTATAGCTAAACATATTTTCTTTCACTCCATCCATCTTTTCATTAATTTTTTAGTCCACAGTATTGTGTTTTATAAGGAAAATTGAGTGTTTTTCAAGTTGACCTCCCAAAAGCCAACATAAACCTTTGCATCATTCACTACAAGAAATCATGGTTTTTTTGACTGGGAATTTCAGTCAAAAAGAATGTTCACATGGTTTTTTTGATTAGGAATTTTGGTCAAAAAAAATGCTCATATGGTTTTTTTGCCCCCATGTCCAATTTGACAAAAGTGTCATTTTGGACAAGTCGATTTGGACTTGATTGTGTTGACTAGGTATTTTTTGTTAGTTTTTTTATCAAGTTTTTTGACTAAACCATCATGACAATAATATAATTTGGGCAATGACCAAGAATATATATTATTTAATAAATTTTAATTTAAAATAAATATGAAAAATATTAATTAATTGATTACCCTACCTACCCACCTACCTCATTAATAATCCTAATGATTAATGCCCAAAAAATTATTTATTTACCTACCAACTTTATGTCCTAAGCCTAGGCCATTTAATTTAATCACCTAGGCTAAACTAAACCATTTATACTAGGTGGTCTAATAACTTTTACAACCTAGGCTACTTAATTAGGTCACTTAAGTAACAAGGTAGTTTAGGTTGCAAGTGTGGGGACTTGAACTCTTGACCTTCGCATTAAAGAGTCAAGTCCTTCACCATTGCACCACCACTCCACAAGGTGATTTTCTTAAACAACATATTGTAATCAATTTTCATGAATTTGTTATCAACATGCATATTGTATTAAATGAACTTGAATTTTTTTACATTATTTACATAAATAAATAGGTTATAGGTAGGGTAGAACTTAAATAGATAAGAGGTATTTATTAATAAGTGCATGTACTTAGGTAACATGTAAATTATAACCTACTAAGCCTTATAAGTACCTACTAAGCCTATTTTTATACCTACTCAGTAAGTTATATACGCCTATGTTATTCAATAGGCTATGTAAGTACCTATTAGTAGGTTGGCTACTTATAGGTAATTAACAAAAATAATTAAGAATTATTGATTAATTATTATAAATTATAAATAAATAAATAATATCAATGATTAATAATTGGTTATTTCCTACAAATTACTAAATATTAATTATTAATTAATGAATATAGACTATTATTTATTAATTATTCAATATAAATGGCTGATTATTGAATATTTCCTATGAAGTATTGAATATTAAACATTAAATAATAATAATTTACTATTGATTACTGATTTTAAAATTCTAATTACTGGTTTTTAATTATCTACTCTGAATTAATAATTATCAATTAATATATAACAACTTATTATTAACTAAAAAATTAATTTGAAATAATCACTTCTCAATAATTATTTATAATTATATATTGACTACTATGAATTATTATAAATTACTATGAAATATTAACCATTTTTTTGTTTAAAACTTGATAATAAAATTAATCAATTATCAAGTTGATGGATAAATTAATTATTGGTTAATAATTGACATTTATTTGGTGAGTAATTAGTTATATAAAATATTAATCATAAACTATTGAATATTAACTATAAATTATTAATTAATATTAATTAATGTATTAAGTTTAAGTACCTACATGTGCTTAAAGGTAGTATGTAAGTAGCCTATTAAATTTTGTAAATAGTTACTAGGTGTAATATGCTTAACCTAAGGCCTACTACTTATGAATTTAGGTTTGGTAAGTACCCTATGCAAAATAAACTTGTAAGTTAAATAACTAAATTAGTATGGTTGATTTGACCAAGTGTCAAATCAAAATGGCCAATTTGATTAATTGTAAATCGCAATGGCCATTAAGTATGGTTAATTTGACTAAGCCTTGATCATCTTGATGGACCTTTGGCATTTCTGACTAGATGTTTGGTTTGTCACATGGTCAAAAAAATCACTTTAGTCAAATGTCTCGGTCAAAAATAACTTGTGTCTTTCATGCCCCAATCTTTTAATCAAAACGACCATCCCCCTTGGTCAATGTGAACATTTTAATTAAGTTGGACCTTCTGAAAAGTCAAGTTTTCTTATAATGATTATAAACATATTGACAAGCCTTGCTAAAGGCATGGCAAAACCAAGTACTTTATTGTAAAGTACAAAATGCCAAAAGGGCACATGTCACCATAAAAGAAAAAGTTCAAGTAAGTGTTGAAATTGTGATGCCATTGCAACTCTAGATGTAAATGCAACTTTAAACAACCCCACTATCACATGACAAGGCACCCAATTTGAGTTGATGAAATTGATAACAAGTGCAAATGTGTTGAACTCAAATAGGAACTTCCACAAATCAAACAATGTAATTATTGTAATTCATCTTTTCAAAGTTGACAAAACATGCAATTTTCCATGCTTTTGGCCATTGTATCAAGGATAACATGTTCAACAACATGATTTTGTTTTGGAAACACAATGCAAGGACATAGAATTAAGATCATGCATCATAACCAATGATTTTTTACAACCAAAATGAGCATGTAGCCCTTGGCCACATACAACACTGAAACTTCCATTAATGTTTTTTTGCCTTGAATCTTCTTTCTTGTATAGGTTCTTGCTTCCAAAATGGTTAATGATTGTTCCAAATCTAAGACCAATTCGTCATTTGAACTTTTTTCAACCCAACTCTTTTGCAACTTCTATTGCATTACATTTGCATGTTCATATTAAATGTTTTTTCATTGATGTAGTTCCATAAATTTCCTTGTTGTAAATCACATCTTTCCTTTTGTTGTGGTGTTACTTGAGCTATGAGTTTGGGTGACAAAATGTCATACCATGCACCTCATCATCTATGTAATTTTTGGAGTTTCATTGCCATCGTTCACCACAAAGGACTAAGGCAAGGACAATCTGTTGTGAGGGGATTAAGATTTTTGGTTTTGATTCAATTGAGAAAACAACTCCCATGTCACCTTTGCATTTATAATGTTCTCAATTTGCATTGGTGCATTAGTTGTTGAAGTAGATTCACAATAAGGTCTTACAACTTCAAACCATGTTGCCATATCATCAATAAAGGTAGGAAACTCATCATACACAAGGAGTTTGAAATGCTCATTGTTAATGTTTATAGTTGCGTATCCCAACATGTTCATAGCAAAAAATGTAGTTGAGCCATGGCAATGGTGTGTTATCTTTCTTCATGTTTGACAAAGTGCAAATGAAACAAATAGCAAACTCACAATGCAACCTTAAATTATGCAACTTGAGTGCAAAAGAAATAAATAGGACATGATAATGTGGCTAAGCAATAGCAAAAGTGATGCCTTGAAAAAGATGTTTTATTGTTTTAAAATCATATATACCCTACTAATAAAGGTATTTTCAGGTTTTGAAAGCATACATACCAAATGTGCCTAAATACCTACCCTAAAAAATACTTTTTTTTTGCTCAATCACATTATCATGTCCCATTTATCTTGCCTTAAAATAGCCTTTTTTTAAGGTAGGTAAGGTGTGAAATGCTTATTTTTATTTTATTGATAATGTGGTTGAGCTCTAAAAAGAGAAGGTGCAAATGAAATAGAATGTTAAAAGCTATGTCAATAGTGCATCCTAAAGAAACAAGGCACAAATGAAACAAACTATCAAACTATGGCAATGGTGCATCCTAAAGAGTTACGTACAAACGAAGCACACATAAAAACAAAACGAAGAGGCTTGGAGTACTTGCATGTACAAGAAGCTTTGATGGAATTCATGCTAGGCAGCTCAAAGGTGGCTCCAATTTGAAGTTGACCCCTGAAAACAAAAGGCGTCTAAATCTCATGTAAATTCTACATCTTCAAAGCAAAAGCGTAGCCAAAAAATGGGAGTTGTGACTTGTGATTTGTGTAACAAAAGGAAAACTGAAGGATTGACAGCTGAAAACAATGAAGGTTTAGGGTTTAAGACACTAAAACAGGTTGGGATGAAAGAGGTATCAAAGAAGGTAGGGTGTTGAGTTTCTTGAAAAGCATACATACCAAATAAGTATTGGCATTTGTCAGTTCTTGTCTAAGTTGATACCCTGCATGTCAATAATTGTAATGGACCCACATACCCTGGTTGATAAGTGGGTGTTCTCCTAATACCCGGCCAACACTGGTACTACCTATATACATGCAATCTCTATACTAGCAGAAGCCATGTATTTGCCCTACCCACCTGCCTACAAGAAAGGCTTTAATGGGCCCTGCCCCCCACAAGGAAAGGCACTATTGCATTGGATCCAACTTTTGGAAGTTTTACCTTATTAGAACTGGTTTCACATTATGTGAACCCGTTTCTTTTGTGAAAGTGTTTAGACTGCTTAGATCGGAACTAATTTTTTTGGTGTTCAGAGTGTGGACACAGTGGGTAGATGTACAACATCTTATCTCATCTATTGGCAGGGCTAGCGTGTTTGTGATGCCTTGTTTTTTCTATGGGATAGGTTACAATGTGAAATTGAACATTGTGAACTAAATTGGGATCATTCATATTCATTCCACAACTGAGTCATATTAAGAGACTTATGGTGGAAGGTTTGTTTGGTGGCTCTTGGTTCACTCTGGTCACAATATCTGACATGATACTCTTACATGTGTAGATAGATAGGTGTTGTGAAGTTGCAGGAGATAGAAGCAGCAGCAGAGCTAATTGAACAGAAGCCTCTGTTTTTCCTAAATTGTTTTATGGGCATTTGGTAAAGAGAGAGAGAGAGAGAGAGAGAAAGAGAAAGAATGTTACTACAGAAAAGCCTAGCACTTTTGAGTACAGATTGTTCAAAAGCCTGATCATCGATATCAAAGAGATCAGCATCACAAGTTCTAACACAGACAAAATGGGGAAGAAGGTGGAGAAAAAAGGAAGAAGAAGCAACAATGTGGATAAGCTACTCAAACACAGAGCCCACCCAAACTCAAAATCAAAAGCAAAACCATCATTGATCTGTAATGTAATCAACAAGGGGTGTGTCACACTGTGGCCTTGCCATTTGCATCAAACAAAAAGTATCTTAAGGCAAAAGAAGAATTATGGAAATTCAAATATATCACCATGCAAAAATATAATCTTCAAAAAAAATTCGCTCAAGAATCTTTCAAGATATCATAACTCTATACCTAATCTCAAGTTTCAACAAAAGCCAAAATATCATCTTTCAAGATATCATAACTCTATACCTAATCTCAAGTTTCAACAAAAGCCAAAATATCATCTTTCAAGATATCATAACTCTATACCTAATCTCAAGTTTCAACACAAGCCAAAATATCATCTTTCAAGATATCATAACTCTATACCTAATCTCAAGTTTCAACACAAGCCAAAATATCATCTTTCATGCAGTCCATACTTATTAGTTGTAAGTGTATCCCAAAGCTCAATAATGTTTTTGCAATGGGTCATTTTAATTTGACAATGTCTTTAATTCTCCTCAATGCCTTAACAATGGTTTTTTACTACCAATACATCAATAGGAGAGCTTGGCCGTTTAACTCATCTATATGCAATGGGGTAAATTGGCTCATCATCGATCGCCTGCCTATGATTGAATACTTTGGTAGATATTTTTCAATTCTTCTCCATTTCAAGTGATTTAAATTGTTTCTCAAGCTCTACAAATCATCTTTGAAATGCGAAGCCAAAAGATTAGACAAAAAGGAGCAATTTTAAAAATATGTTTTTTCAATTGTAAAGAGTGATTCTTTTCATTTTTTCCATTTTAACCCTTCTTATTTTCAAAGCTTATAATTTTATTTATTTATATTCATTTTGACCCTTCTTGCTTTCAAAGCTTATAATTTTTCTTTTTTTATTCATTTTAAAAAATTTAAAATGCTATAGAAACATCACCTAAAGTTTTACAAATCATCTTTGACCTCTAATAACAATAGAACAACATACAAGGAATTTTTTGAATGTTTGGGAATTGGCTTTTGTACCATTTGATGATTCTTTTTTTGAGTTGTTGACCCTTCTACTTTGGAACCCATAATTTTCTCAATTTTATTTTGTTTTTGTTGATTTTTAATGCATTAGATGTACCAATAGAAGGGTTCAAATTTTGCATGGACACCACAAAAATAGAGCCTTCCCTTGGACTTGGCTTATCGTGAGTGTTTAAATGTTTAGTCACTAATTGCTTTACCTTAGGTATATGCCTACATTTTTGGACAAAGAATATGACACAAACTATGAAGCTCATTGGAAATTATCTTGAATGCACCTATAACTTAATGTAGTTAAACTATTACCTATGTAATTATTTAGCAAGTTTGATGGTTTATGTGTTGGTAAAGTTTCATAGTTTAATTATGATTTGGTCATGGTCTTTGACTTTCATTTCACATAGTAATTTATATGAAAGTCATGTGAAATCACATGGGAAGCCATAGGGATCCATGTGATATGTAAAATTTATGAAATTTTTTGTTTTCTTTTGATTAGTACATAAAGGAGTGTTTCACCTTTGAAAACTTTTTCATTTGATAAAAATAAGTTGTTAAATGAATGTCAAGTTTCATAAAATAAAATTGTGAAAGAGATTTTAGTTTGAAAAGTTTTGGTGTAGTTTATGTAGAATCCATGGTAAGAAAATGATGTGCCATATTAGTTATACATAGACAGTAAAAAAAAAAAGAAAATATTTATGCAAATAAAAATATAAATTTCCATAATTATGTAATAAACATACATAGTTTAAATTCTAAACCCACTTGTAACTTACACACCTTGCCCATTTCATTATTTGATTTGAAAAACATTAATAATTGATTTGTGAAAATTAATGAATTATTCTTACATTTATGAGAACTAATCGATTGACAAGTTTTGTTAGTGGAAATTTTGCCAAATCTTCATGAATTTTTTGCAACAAGTTTGATATCACAAAATTGGAGGATAAAAAAAAATTCCTGTGATTTATGGACATGAATGCCCATAAATCTAGGATTGCAATGTATTGAGTTGAATGCATAAATTACACGTACATAAGGGCCAGAGATCCACCTATAATTAGTGTGAAGAACACCAATAAACTCATTTCCCAGTCTCACTGGAAAGGGCAAAAGAGAACCCATTCACTCAAAGAACCCTCTCCCCACCCCAAAAAGAAAAAGTGCAATAATTTCAACAAATGGAATAAGAAACTGCAACTGGGTCACACTTTGAGAGTTGAAGGTTTTTTTTTTGGTCCATGACAAATTGTGGGCTCCATTGTCGTCACTTACCATACAATTAATTTGTTGGTGACTTGCTAAAAACTTGTGGGACCATGTGCTTTGCGAGGTTTGAGCTGACACTCAAAAGTAGCCCAAAAAAATTGACCAAAAAAGTTGGGCATTCTGTTGATTTCCTTGACACAACAACCACGTAGTTAACGGCACCATTTAAGGCACAAGCTTTGCTTTGGGAGCTAAATAGTAGATATATTCTATTCAATCTTGTTCTTGACGAGAAAGCTTTCTTTCTTGTCTGTCATTGGGAGGAGCTCTGCTCTGCTCCGCCCTTTTTGCCTCTGCCCTTTCAAGCTCCGAAGAAAGCTACCTGACCCCATTGGGCCATCACGAAACCCCCCTTTCACCGCCCACTTGTAAACCACTCACCTGGTGCATCAGTTGTGCAGGCTAGTGAGATCTAGTTCTCTTCCAGTCCAGATCTCTTGGGGTCAACAAACAAACAAACACTCACTCACACTCTCTCTCTCCCTCTTTTACTATTCTGCAAAAGCAGTTGTTCTCTGTTCTCTCAGAATTTTACACTCTCAGAAACAATGAAAATTATTTAGTTGTTCTCTGTTCTCTCAAAATTTTACACTCTCAGAAACAATGAAAATTATCATTACTTGTTCTCTTTCTCTCAAAATTTTACACTCTCAGAAACAATGAAAATTATTATTACTTGTTCTCTTTCTCTCAAAATTTTACACTCTAAGAAACAATGAAAATTATTACTACTTGTTCTCTTTCTCTCAAAATTTTACACTCTCAGAAACAATGAAAATTATTATTACTTGTTCTCTTTCTCTCAAAATTTTACACTCTCAGAAACAATGGAAATTTATTAGGCTCGCTTTACACTAGGAGTCAGGGCCCATGTTCAACCCAAATCAAGCATTCCTATTGGTGCAAAAGTTGGAATTTGTGGCTCCCCCAAAGGGGTTTTATACACTAGGAGCCAAGGCTGAAATAGAAAAAAAAAAAAAATTTCAATCTGCCCCAAGCTACTAACTAATACATGCTTAACTTTTTATGGCCTTGTACTTGCCTCAAGGCTGAAAAGAAAAAGAAAAAGAAGGATACCATCCAATTTGGGAAGCCAATTTGCAACCCTTGGGGCCAATGTTCCAGCATTTATTTATTTATTTATTTATTTATTAATATCCTGAATGTCAATATTCTAGCATTTATTAGTAACTTGGGGCCAAACGACAAACCCAAAAAATGCTCAAAGTTGGCCCTGAGTTTGTTTGGGCCCTGACTCCTATTGTAAAGTGGGCCTTATTATGATGCTACACCATCAAAAATTTACAAATCCATGTAGACCAATAAGTGTACATGGATTTTATTTATTTTATTAATTTTATTTCACCATTAACATGGACAAAAAAAAAATGGTTGATATTAATGTATTTAATTATTATATATGATGATCTAAACTATAATAGTTGAAAATATACCACTCTTTTTGAATCATTAATAATGGTATACATGAATCAAAATATGAAGTACAAAATCAAGGACTATGTTCAGGATTGTCTTTACATCATGTTGGGTGGTGGTACACCTTACCAAAATTTGTACCCATGAGGCTTATATATTATCTTAGGCTGACATTGCCTCAGCTGATACCAAACTTGTATCTTTTTCCATACTAGAACAATATAGGTAGGGTTTAGGGTTTAGGGTTTAACCTAAAACCTCTCTTCTCCTCCTCCTCCTCCCAGTACCCAACTACCCTCCCAACTCCTCCATACCATCCTCAATACAGATTGAAGTGACTAATGTAGAGCCCGGCCTTGACAAGTGACAATAGCCTTATGGCGAAGAGACTCTTGCTGAGAACCGCTGGCTTGCGCATTCATCTTCTCTTTCATTAGAGACTAGTAAGTACACTGCCCATCTTCTCCAGTTGCAGTTGTTCAGAGACGCCTCTTCTAGGCTTGATGTTTTTTGAGGTTGTCCGCCCATTTCCTTGCACTACTTGTGATGGGTTTAGTTACTAGGTAACTTGATATTTTCTCTTAGGGCTCCTCCCCATTGTACATTTTGAGCTTTTGGGTGTTGTCTTTTGTTTGGACTTTGGTGGTTCCCTTGTTGGGTGTTTTTTCTTTCTTTCTTTCTTTATCATCTTCTCCTGGAGTGTCTGCAGGAGAGGATGGGTTCTGGCCAAGTTCTCTTCACTGTGGGTAGGCTGACAAAAGACAACCCCAGTAGCAAAAATTGCTAGTTCATAACCTTTTAAATCCTATTCCATCTAAAAATGTGACTAGGAGCTTTTTGTCCACCATTGCACGATTTCATATGAAACAATTGTTCAATGATTTTTTGCAAAGAGTTGTTTCTGATGAATTCCATGATTGCTGGCTACTTCTGGGATTGTGATCCACCCATTGGGCCAAACAAGCCGTCAAAATGGTTCTGACAAATTGTTTTCTTCCAATAGCACTCTACTTAGTGCATAGAGAGAGAGAGAGAGAGAGAGAGAGAGAGAAGACAAATGCCTTGGTGGGCATTAGTAGACAAGAGCCTTTTCACCATAAGGCTACTATAACTGCCCTTTTATATTGGACAAAGGATTGAAAACTCCTTGGGTAGCTCTTTGGTGCACCATGAGCTATATGGATGATGGGTGGATGGATAGGAAACATTGGGTTCTAGTTCACTTAGCTAACCTAACCACAGTGGTTAGCTCAGTTTCTGTTTTCACTACCCGCTTGCTGTACAACCCGGTAGCCCACTTGCAACTTAGTACCTGGTAGCACTAAGCTATTAGTAAGTAGTAAGTAGTAACCATCTTTGTGCATCTACTCATGTTGTAAACACCTATAATTGTATCTACCCCACTTACCTATGGGACCCAACATAGATGAAACCCATAGATGAAACCCATACATCAGCTCTGTTGGGCTTCATCCACAACTCATGCAAAAGAGGCTTCCAATCAATGGTGCACTAGGATGGTAAACCCTAAACCCACACCAAAACACTAGCCAGGAAAAAAAATTAAAAAAAATCGGCCAGAATGAACCAGCACCCACCAAAGCACCACAAAGGATGGATAGTAAGTGGTCAAGAAACAATTTTCTGTTGGGTTCCAGTTCCCTAACTAACCATGGTTGTTAACTCAGGTCCATTTTATACTACGTATGTACTAACAACCTGCTTCTGCTTGGTTGCTAGTAGGTAGTATGGACAACCCTTACTTAGGTATGTATAAACCAGTGTTGTCCAGTTATCCAGATTCATCCAGTTATGCATATGCATAATAGCCGGATATGTATACATACATATTCAAATTTTTCATAACCAGCAATGTGCACAACCGCTGGATTCCAATATGTTTGATTTTCTTTATATCTAACCATGTCACCAAAAGGGATTTTAAAAAGTTGATATCCGGCAATTAGGGTTTAGAAAAATGCTAGATATGCATTTCATTTAGGGTTTAATGTTTTCAATTAGGTTTAGGTTTAGGAGGAGTGAAGAACAAAGAACTTGTCACTTTCAAGTTTTCGGCACAAAGGTTTTGGGCATTGGGAATCTTAGTGCTTGGTGCTCTATGGTGCGTGGTGTTTTTGTAGTGCTTGGCACTTTGCTTTCTCACTGTGTTTGGCACTTTGTTTCTTGGTGTTCGGCATTCTTGGCACTTAGGTTCTCGGGGTTTTGTGCTCTTGGCACTTTATTTTTCTATGCTTAGCACTCTTGGCATTCTATTTGTCTGTGTTTTGCATTCTTAGTGCTCTACTTCTCTGTGCTTGGTGCTCTTGGCACTCTACTTTTCTATGTTTAGTGTTCTTGGTGCTCTACTTCTCTATGCTTGGCACTCTTGGCATTCAATTGTCTCCACTTAGCAAGCTTTGCTTTTTTAGAGCTTGGTTTTGCTTGCAACAACAAGTTGCTTTTTGATTTTGCTTCTTGATTCTACTTGGTTTTGGATGCAACAAGCACAACTTGAAAAAAAAAAAAACTTAATTGATAAGTAAATTTGTAACCCTAAATGCTCTACACATTTCTTTTTTATTTTGCTTTTGTGTTTTTGCTTGGCTTTTGTGCTTTGTTGCTTTGCTTCTAGGTTTTGGACACAACTTGCCACAACAACCACATTTTGGACTTTGGATTTAGCACACAATAACAAGAAGCCATTGTGTTTCATAGTGAAGGTAAGCTCCTAAACCCTAAACCTTTGATTTTTTTGTTTTTGGTTTTGGGAGCTTGAAGGTTGAATTTGTTTTGTTTTAGTGTGTTTAAACGTGTCTTTGTTTATTGTGTGTAGGTACATTGTGCATTTTATCTATTTGTTCAATGGTTGAAGAGTTAGAGTTTTGCATGATTGAGGGTGTGGGTGGATTGATGAAAATGCATTAACTCCCCACATTTAAACAAATATACCTACATTTTCATTTTCAAAGGTTGAAAGCATTGTGCACCTTCAAGCTAGTAGTATTGTGCCAAATTTGGATGTTCTATAAGTTGAGACCATAGAAGCATAAGTTATTACTTAGAGGCCTCATGGTTAGGTTTCCATATGTTGGGGGTTTTTTGCTGTTAATGATAATCACCCTATGAATTTGGAGAACATGTAAATGTTGCAAAACATCATTTGTAGATCTAAGCAAGCATCTAAGATTGATTTGATACAATGATCTATTCTCCATAAGGGTTTGATAAATTACAACAAAACCAATGGCATAACGCCCATGAAGATTCATGTGGAGACAACACATTCAAAGTTATGGGCTCATAGGAAGTAGATTTGTAGTGAGCAGGTGGTAACACTTGATCATATTCGGCAACCGGGAGAAAAAAGGGCAAGTCTTTCTAGCTGTGCAATTACAATATTCTTTAGTGCCAAAAATCCTTATAAAAAAACTAATGACGTTCAACTACAATTTTTTGAGGATTTGGTGTTGTACATTTGTAAGGGTTACAAGCCATTATCTTTTTGTGAAAACATTTGGCTTTGGAGAATAGTCTTATGCTAATGTCCCTGAGTTTAGTTTCCTACTCGGTCTTCTTTAGTGGAATAGGTGTTACTTGCAATGGTGAAGAAAACATTGGACTAGCACGTTTTGCCAAAATTGAAAATTACAACAATGGTTTCAACTAGTTTTGATCTATGGATGTTTCATAGTGGTGTTGACACATTTGCTCTAGTTATAATTTTTTTGAATGAAACGTAGGTGCCAATGCATGTTATTTTGGGGTTGTTTGAGGTTCATGAGACTTTAAACAGTTTGTGGCCATACAACTCCAATCCTTATTGGAGAAGTATGAATTACTACATCAAGTAATTACCTTTGTAAAGGATGGAAGCAATAATTTAACTACTATGGTAGCAACTTTGCAATCAATCATTGACTATGAACCTTTGAAGTTGCTCATGGTTTACGAAAGTACTTACTTTGGGCAAGTAATGTTTAAGGTGTGTTAGTGTGCTACAAATGACGACAAAGTTTTTATTGGGTTAAAAAGTGTTAATGTGAAGGATGCATAGGTTGGTTTATAGGAAAAAATTACCTGGACCAAAAAGTTTGGGAAAGGAAAACAAGAGTGGGAGTGAGCTTATTGTGATAGTGGGATGTGACATTGGAAATTAAAACTCTTGTGAAGACCAAGTTTGCAAGCAAGGTCATAATGTTTGAAGAATGTTTACAATTTAAAGACGCCATTATTCTTTGTTATGGAAGGGGGTGAAAGCATGATCAAATATACAACAAAAGTAGTTATGAATAGTTACAATCATATTTTTACAGATAAATGCAAGAAAGTAAAGTTGAAACCTTTTCAATCATTGTCAAGCCATCATGGTACACAATATTGAGTTAATAGTATGTTGTATACAAAGTTTGGAAAAATTTAGTGTATTAAAAATAAGTCAAAAGTATTTTTCAAATTGAATGGCGGAATTGTGTTCAAAAATAATTTTACATTAAAAAATTGATATATTATTATTTTTTCCTTAGAAGTTGAAAGTGCATTTTAGATGGCCATTAACAAAGAAAGTAAAAAAATTCAATATTTCATCTATTTGAAGCTTACTTTGTTTCTTTGGGCAACCTAGAAAATAACAAAAAATATGTTTTCATTTTTTAGAAATATACTTAAATCTACTTTAAACATGTGATTTTTTAATATCATTAACATAAATTCAAAGAATATGTTCATATTGATCATTAAATTAAATTACATTATAAAATTTGATATGTTAAAGATTGATTTATGGCTACTTTGCACTTTTCTTGACAAAGATCATGAGATGTATACTTCATCATGCTTCACCCAAGGTAGAAAGTTGTGGCTTTGCAACAAATGGTGCCAAAAGCCCAAGTGTGGATTGTTGCTGAAGCAACCACATCTCATTTAAACTTCATTGTATCAACATGTGTCATGAATGAATCAAAGGGCCATTGGGTATTGTTAGACACCTTAACAACAACTATTGCACTTATTATCAACATGGAGGCAACATTATTGCCGCTTTCTAGTGGGCTTAAAATTTCTGAGTCATTTGAGAATGAAATTTTTACTTTGTAGAAAAATATGTGGCTAGAGATTATTAAGGTTATCAAACTTTTTTTGCAAATTTTGGAGAACTTTTGATGAAGGGTAGGCTGATAAAGATGGCCATCATGTTGGATCCATGCTTTAAGTGTTTAAGTGTTGTGCAAAATTTGTTGGGACGTGGGAATGCCATTTGATTAGCCACTAAATATGATGCTAGAATTGTTATTCCTTTTTTGATGGTTTGCTTTGAACAACTGAACCTTACTATCGTTAATGCATCTACTACTATTGCAGTAGTTGATGTTGGTGAGGATTTTGAAGAAAATATGTTTGGTGTGGGGGCATAAATTGAGGAATCTTCACTTGTGTTAGTTATTCAAGAGCCATTTCTATTTAGGACGCTTCCTATTTTTCCATTTTCATGTGTAGATCCACTAGCATGGTGGTGCATCCATGAAGGCTAGTTTCCAAACATGGGTTTCCTTGCAAAACAAATTCTCGGAATCTTGGGTTCACAAATAAAAACTGAGCATGTGTTCAGTCTTGTAGGGGTGTTGATAGCTTTAAGATGTTGTTGTTTATAGGTGGAGAACATGATGTTGTTTGTAGGTGGAGAACATGGATTGGATCATCACGGTGTTGGAAAGTTGGCTTGATGGCCCACACCATAATTGCAAACCAAATACAAATTTGAAGGAATACTTAAAAGAAGAAGATTCCTTGGTAGAGGAAAACTACTTGTTTGAAGAAATTGACTTCTTTGAACAATTACAACTTGACAATGATTAATTTTGTGGTTTGTTTTTATTGGGCTATGGTTTAGGTAGGAAACTTGTGTTGCAATTGGGCAGAGTTCTTCATAGATTTATGAAAAATTGGGGTTCAATTCCCTTGCAAGTTACTTTGTTTTGGATTTTGCTTGGGTTGTTTTTGTTTTGAAAGATTAGCCTGTAGTCTTCTAACCAAATTTGAAAATTTTGCATGCATAACCCTTGTGCATATTTGTCATGTTTCAAAAACTGAAAATTGGAATATTCATAATTGGTAGATGAAGGAAAAAAAATAAAAAATTTGTAATCGGCTACCATAGTAGATTGAGTTTTTTTTTTGGATATATATCCTTCCTTGCCCCAAATAAAATAAAATCTGTTATTGGTATCTAGATGTTGATAATCAAACAACACTTGTATAAACCATCTACTTTCCTAGTAGTCACTTATTTTCTTACCTATCATTCTATATATAGGACCTACTTCTTACACAATGGGTTACCAAGGTGAAAACATATTTTTAACTCAGTTAAGGTAGGTTCATCCACAACTGAGTTACTAGAGTTCCATCTTTGGTAACCTAGTTTTTAGACCCTCCTACTTTCACCTCATGTTATCAATTTAACTCTGGTAAACTCTCAATTTAACTCAGGTAAACTCCATAAATCCAAAAGCATCATAGGTAAGTAGGAAGGGACTGTGATTGATTACTATGTAGATAGCTTAAGTATGTAAGACACTTGGTGACTACTAGATAAAGTAGATGGTTTATACAAAAAAGGTCACCACAATTGCTTACAATATGAAAATGTGCTTATGATTTTCTGCCTTCATATTTTGAATATCACCAAATTTGGCTAAATATATCAGAATAAAATAACTAGTGTTGTCCAAGTATATATGAGCAACTTGGGTATATGGTATTGACATGTATATTGATATGGAAGAACATACTAGTTTGGAAACATACCTTAGGCAAAGCAAACTTTATATCAATATGAGACCGAGAGGGATTTGTTTATACCATGGTTATACCTATCTCATACCTTGAGCAAAAATCAGCCTTGGGCTCAATACTAGTTGAATGCCAAGCTCATATGAAAGTGTTCAAAGTGATCCAATACCAGTACCCAATTAATATGTGAAAAGGGACATATTATATAACACTGAAAATACTTGTGTTGAGAGGGTAAATGTCAATACTCATTGTGTAAGAATTGGGTAAGTGTAAATGACTTGCATTTTCCTTGCCAATTTTATGACTTTTACAATTACCTTATGCAACATGTAATTTTTAAAAAAAAACACTTATATGAAGAAATTGTTAAAAAGTTTCACTTCCACTTACACAATCTCATGTAAATGTTTTTCACAAGTAGAAGTGCATATATTGGAAACCTTTAGTGACCACCTATATCAACACACATTAATTAGTGGTGGGTGCATTTGAAAGCTCAATGTTTTTTTTTTTGGGTAATGGACCACTTTAATTGGCTTTTCAAAAAAAAAATTCCAATATTTTTTTAAGGTTCTCAAATTAAAAACTTTTTATTACAAATAAAGTAATGCAAGGGTGTTTCTCTTTAGCTTACATATACAATACAAGCCCACACTTTTGAGCAAAAGATATGGGACAATATTGTATGGTGCTGTTGAGAATATGTTGGGTGCACGTTGTTGGGTGGATAGCTATTGGGTGTATGTTGTCCCATCTCTTTGTTTGAGTTGAATTTTCATTCTTAACTTTGTTCATCACCATTTTTGGCTTAGGCTTTTACAAAAAAGCTTGGTATCTATGTGACATATATTAGTTTAATTAGGTGTGATTCATTGTAAAGGTTTTCTTTTTGGTTGGGCCAATGGGTCACTTTGAATGGTCCATCAATTTAAAAAATCTGAAAATTTGAGAGTGATTTATTCAAAGGCACTCAAGTTAACATTTTTTGCATGATTTTTTCCTTTATAAAATTTTTAAATTTGGCTTTGCATCATGTTACACAATTTTGTAACTGTAAATCATTTACATTTACATGGTTTCACATGACTTAAAAATGGATTTACACAATTTTACATTTACATGTTCAAAATTAGACATTTATAATTAAACAAATGTGGATGAGAGAGAGATATTTATATTTACATGGAGTGTAAATAAGTATAAAATTTTTAGTTATGCTTTGTTTAAAAGGTATGTCTAAAACAAATATATGTGCCCAACAATTGAAAATAACGTCTAGTTAAGAATTGTTTAAAATTTTAAAAGGAACAATAGGTGTTATGAAAGAACCGATGGTTAAGGGTAGGTTCTTTGACAAGTTATTTAACATTTTCAGAATCATGATCAAAACTAGTCCTAATTCTTTAGCAACAACAATAGAATAGAAAATTAAAGATACTACAAAATAGTAATAAAAAATGGAACAATGATATTACTAATTTGACAAATTTTGCAAAGGCTCATAATTTGGAGGCCATATAATAATGGGAGATCTAAAATTGGGTCCTAAAATTGTCATGAGTCTCTGACAACCCTAGTATTCAGCTTCCCAAAGTTGGCCACTACAACATGGTATGGACCTATGAAAAAAGGGGGGTTTAGGGTTTCAAAAATTCCATACTAAAAAGAAACCTTAAAAATAGCACATACAATTCCATCCTCATCCTGTTATTGTTCTAGTTTTAGGTCACCTTTTCTTGTATACCATGGTACTTCCAGAAAAAAAAGGAAATGTTCTGTTATTAGGGTTCACCTCTCCTTGTTAGACATAAATAAATATAGAGCTGAATAAGTCATATTAGTGGGGATGTATGTGAAATTGGGTAAAAGAATAGAATTAAGAATAATTAAATAATCTTTGATATCTATCTACTAATAGAAAATGGAAAATCACTTGGGTTAGTTAGTTTTTTTTTATTTTTTATTTTTATTTATTTATATCATCATCTTCTAATGCAATTTTTTTTAATAATTTCAAATTGTTACATTTTTGATACTTTCCAAATCACAAAGAAAAGAGTGAGTAAAAAGTATATAGAGTTTGTTAGGGTTTTGAGAATTGTGATGGGTTTTAGGGTTGCCACTACATTTCAAGCTAAAATTTCTTTGCAAGATATTTCAAAAGATGGCTTAGGGAGGTGGTGAAAGCATCTTTTGGAAAGGGTCCCACTTTTAGTCTTTTTCTGGCCTTTTTTTTTTCTTAATGTTTTCCTGTACAATGGGAGGGGACACAACAACCTTTTCTTTTCTTTTCTTTTCTTTTATTTTCCAGTCTTGCCCCTTTTTCTAGTGTTGCACTAGCATTTTAAGTAGGAGGGTACAAACTGCACACTAACTAGGGTTACAACTTACAACCCATTGTTGTCCAATTCCTGGTTGAAAGATAACCTCGGGTCCCAGTTTCTGATATTTTTCCCAATTTGATAGAATCTCGCATTCTGATTCTAACCTAGTTTTGTAGTAATTTGTGTGTAACCAACGAATGTGGATGAAAGGTTTTACACACCCCAACACTTGTGTGTGTAAACCTTTCATCCACAAGTGTTAACCAGTGTTGGGTGTGTGCCCACTTTGGCAGGTAAGAAGTGGCCAGTTTTGGTTTTTGTTCACTAGTTTTGGTTCCAGTGATTTTCTAAACCAGAATCAGATCTTTATCATCACACCCAGAACCAAGTTCCTAGTTTTATTGGCCTTGCCTACCAAGGCAAGAAGGATATATTTATTGTGTTTAGATTCATTATAGAGTATAGTAGCTTAATGGATTTTGGCCCCTAGGTAATAAATAATAGATCTATTTTCATATGAGGATTTTTGAAAGATGATATTTTGGCTTGTGTTGAAACTTGAAAGTAGTTAGAGAGTTATGATATCTTGAAGGATTTTTGGTTTCTTTTTAGGTAGAGGATTTTTTTTTGAAGATTAGGTATATTTTTGCATGGTGAAATTATATTTGAGTTTCCATAAATTCTTCTTTCACCTTAACACACTTTTTAATGTAAATGGCAAGGCCACCCTTTGTTCCAATGTGGAACTAGAATTGGAATTGGAACCTGGGGTTAATAAGAGGTTAATTGGTGGTTAACTGTTAGTTCCATTCCTCGGTTATTAAGAAACCAGACTGGAACTGTGTCTGATTTTCAGAACCACAACCACAATTTATGGTCTTGAAAAATTGAACTTGGAATTGGATTCATGATTCGATTTATGTGTGGAATTGGAACTGGAATTGAGATAGTTTAAAATTTTTTTTTTTTTTATTGCAACCAAAGTTGAAGGTTCTTCATAACTAATGTTGACAAAGTTTTTGGGATTTAGGCAGAGGTTCAGGTCCAAGTTATAAAGTTCGGTTCTAAAAGTCTTTGGATTGGAAGCTTCAAGTTTGGGTTGGAGGAACCTAACCCAATAATTAGCCTCTTTTCAAAATAAAAATTAGAACTTGAACTAACAATTTTAAAGGCGTTCAGGTTCTCTCGATAAATAAGTATAACTTTATATTTTAAAAAATCATTAGATGAGGCCCACATTTTAATGCAAGTTATTGTATTTGATTGGTTGTAGATAATTAATATTACAATTTTTTTATCGTGCATGTATTGTTGTCATCCCAGTTGGACTATCTTCATGAACGTATTGGAGAGAGAGCCAGCGTTTGAGTTTAACTATAAGTTTTGAATTGTTTGATGTAATAAGCTTTTTTTTGGGTGAAAAATTCAACAAAAATAAAAATAAATAAATTTGTGTCAAAGCGAGCAAGGTATTATGATATAATAGCCTTTTTTTGAATTAAACACACTTATTATTAGTCTTTGTTTTGTGGCATTCTTCACATGATTTTCAAAAAAAAAAAAAAAAGGGTTGAGAAGGTGCATCCCGTACAATATTGAGTACAATTGTTGATATGAGCAATTAGCGTACTAATAAGCTTTTGATTCGTACCCCAAGTCGGCATGGATTACTTTTTCACGACAAACAAAGGACCGACCATAAGGGGGGAGGGGGGGGGGGTGTTGGCCTTCGAGTTTAATATTTAGACTTGAACTCAGAGACCCTGATTTAGTTGAAACATGGGAGTAAATATTTGTATTATTTAGAAAGGAATTTAAAAGGATTTTGGGGGTTTTGCGGCCATGGTACCAAAGTTAGTGCTGGTGGTTCACCGAAGCGAGAAGGCCGTTGGGGTTAGGACTAAGTGAAAACTAACTACCAAGAAGAAATTAATTGCTGCGGTGTGGTAGTGAAGAACTAGTTTAAAAATATTCGAGTTCGACCTCTCGACCGAGAGGCTAGATAGTTTGTGACGCCTGGGCTCGGTTCCGAATCTCGTTCGAGCAGGACGTATGTTCGTAAACATCATCAACACGACCAGGTTCAGGTTTGGATTCGAATAGGAGGCTGAACCTGTTGACCACAGGTTTTGGCGTCGGAACTGTACGAGGGAACCAGACGAACCCTTGTCGGGACTTGCCTTCCTTACCATTGAGAAAGCATAAAAACAACATCCTTGCTTGACTAAAAGCCCAAGGCACCCCCCCTTCCCCCACCCTCCACAAACAAGATGCCCTTCTTGGAAGCCTCAAATGGACAAGTGCCCCCCCCTGACTATGCTTCCGACTTCCTCCGGCAAACAACAAAGAGAAAAAGACGCACCTCCAAGTCAAGTCAGCTTTGGCTACTTGAACATCTTTCAATATCAAAGAAAGCAATTGAAAATAATTTTTAAAAATAATAATAATAATAATAATAATAATAATAATAATAATTATTTTGGTTCTACTAAAGCATCCGGCATTTCGAGTGTGCCTTATTGCACTGAATTTTTCCTCCACAAAGGGTGAGCATTTCCGAAAAACATAATGTTTGCCCCTAATACCCACTTTCGTTTTTATTTTATTTTTCCGTGTAATACCTTGGAGGCGAAAAAGAGCAAAAAGATAGAAATCTGCCTTATTGTTTAAGTTCCGTAAAGCCCTTAGCCCATGGGCTTAACCGTTCGGCCTGTGATTACAGACAGGCCCTTAAACAGGCCCTTGTTCAATCAATTACCACCAAAAAAAAAAAAGTTTTTTCAAATTTGGAAAAAGTTTAAGAAAAAGAATTGAGACACCAGCCATTTTTTAACTAGGCTATAGTTAGAGTTTAATAATTTTTTAAAAATTAGAAAAAAGCCAAACCCCCTATTTGGGGCCACAAATTGGGGGGGGGTCCCACATTTAGAAGTGGCACGTGCGGTGCTTTATTGGGGCAATCTTTACAAACACCTAATTACAATTTTTTACTAAAAAGTGGACCCACTTTGGGCTCTAAACTTAGGCTCTATTTTTTCGGTTTTTTTTGGGTTTCTTTTGAGAGGGGG
>Ga0209611_10004397_pt1 | contig 24128 bp, 9 predicted proteins | sample S1TSphgellanicum_3_FD_187693 | JGI IMG/M metagenome (GOLD analysis project Ga0209611, IMG submission 187693) | Host-associated microbial communities from peat moss isolated from Minnesota, USA - S1T2_Fc - Sphagnum magellanicum MG (SPAdes) (version 2) | ecosystem: Host-associated > Plants > Peat...
GTCCTTGGAATATTGGTGTTTCAATTAGGTAGTGGCTCTTTGAAATGGTGACATCCAAAGTGGATCCAATTGCAATAATATCCACATGGTTATAATGAAATTGCTTATTTAATTCAACAAGAATGTTGAGGTAGACAAAAATCTTTAAATTTTTTTGGAATTGCAAAGTTCAACAATCTTCACATACCAATTGGTGTATTGTTCTTGCCAAAATTCCGATAATGCAAGCATGTAATGTACTAAACACCTTCCAAAACTTTTCTTTTGGACAACCAATGCACATCATGATATCAAAATAGAACAAGAAATATTTCTTCAATGTAGTTTCCAAAAGTGTTGCAAACTCTTTGTGTTGGATAGATGACCTCCCAACCCACTCATATATGCATGAGTGGCAACTATATCCACAAGAAAAGTCCTTGTTGAGCCCTTGGTGCCAAAACCTCCTTATGTGCTATCCAATGAACTCCAAAATGGTGTGGGATATCATCTTTCATTCATATAACCTTGACCTTGCCTTAGAATTGTCATGGAAGATGCCCATTAGGGACAATATCCACTAGTTGTATATTTTCCAAACGCATCTTTTGAATCAAATCACACACAAATTCATACATAGCCTTTCTTGCACCCCTAAATCAAGAAAAATAACATCCACAAATTCTAAAACAAGAGGCCCCCTACCATACTATAAGCATGCATACATAACCAAGTGTTGTTCCAATGTTTCATTTGTAGACTCATCAACCAATAGAAAAAATGGTGAAACTTGAGCTTCAATTAATTTTTCAAGCAAAAAGGCATTGCAAGTAAGAATTCCATGCCTACAAATATATTTGTATATGAAAAATGTTCATCATTGACGGGCATGTTTGGAGTATGCCCAAAGTATGCCCATTTCATCATTGTTACAATTATTCTTTGCTCCCTTTCCTTTCAACCATGAGGTCAACATGTCCTTCTATATAAAAAGATGTTAGGTATCAATGCAAATTTGCAAATGTATAAGAACTATCTTGTGATCTTCATTTTTTTCATGAATTACAATAGTTAATTTCTATAATGTGACACATCATGTTCCTTTTCCTCAAGGCTCTATTCATCCCACATTCCTAACATATGTATAACATTTTAGAGTATTAAATATAGAACCATCCCATGAGCACAAGTAATATAATTAAAGTACATCCAAGCTAAAACAACTAAGACCCAACTTTTTAATGTTTTGTTTTAAAATAATGGGTTAATTAGTCAAGATGATGTGACAAAATTGGATTGGACTATAAAAATAATATTATTTTTTAAAAATTACAAATCAACAAAAAAAAAATTTGACCAAATGGGTGAAAATCTTTTAAGGTGTACCATAGAGGATGAAAAAGGCTTAATCCCTACCGCAATCCTTGTTTACCTTATATTTTGATCCCCATAAAAAATAATGAGTCAAAAGTTGTCAAAAATTTCAAAAGGACTATATTTTAAACCATCACAATTTTAGATTCCATCATAATCATCCATAATTTGTCTTTACATAGTAAAAAAACCTAGGTAAAAAAGACAAAAAAAGGTGATGTTGTGACAAGATTTTGGTATACTTTAAAGATTTTGGACCCAAATAAGATGGTGTTAATGATTTTTGGGGGGAAATTTCTCCATTTTGTAAGAAAAAAATTTAACAATATTTTGTCACAAATTTTTTTTTTTAATCTTCCATGAAAAAAATGAAAATTTATTCAAAAAAATCACCACAGTTCCATACAATATGAAAAGGTGTTTAAGATTTTATACTTTCATATTTTAAATATCACCAAATTTGGCTAATATTCTCATGACCTATCATCACTTAACCAATAACACAATTGAAAAAAAACATTGGATAGTGTGGTTAACTATTATGTAAAGATTTTTCTTGTAATAAGTAGGAAAGTTTAACATTAAATAATTATGAAGAAAAAGAATTTGGATTTTTGAAATTTTATTAACCAATATTCAAGTTTGTACTTAATAAATTAATAAATTAATAAAATTTTAATGTAATTGCTAGAATCTTGAAAAAATATATATGAAATATTCAACACTAAATGTGAACTTGCCTACCTATTATGATATAAAATAATTTTTATAAATATATCATTTTAAAACCATTTCAAATCTTTTTAGTTCAATCCTTTAAGCAATGAAAGCTTTGGTTACATTATATATAAAATGATTTCGGGTATTCTATACTCATTGAATTCATCATTAAATTAATTAAAATTTTCATAATATATTATATTTTTAAAAATATAAATAGACCAAACATTTGATATTGATTTGATTTATTGTCACTTAAGAAGGTGAAAGATTAAATAGTGGTTACACTTTTTGTGGGTCATTTTAACATGAACATACCCATCATAATCATCCCATTTTCCATGCCCTTTTAAATTTTCTTCTTACTTGTCTACCATCTTATTAGTTGTCCAACTTGAACTTAAACTTTTTTTTTTCACTTTTAATAACAAAATTGTCATCCTCATATGTATAAAATGTGCATCAAAATGATTTTGAAAAAGGTCTCATAAATGTTTGAAAGTTTACAACGGGGACATTGTATGATGGTGTAAAACATAAAAACAATGAGTTTTAAGTTCATATGTTTGGAATTCTTTTTAGGGAAGGCCAATTTTCCTTGAATTCAAAAATTTTGTAAGTAAAAAATATAAGGTCCCCATATATTGGTTGTTGGGTACAAATTATAATTTAATCACTACAAGAAATTTGAAAATATGATTCATTTTACAATTGATTTTTAATAATAAATGACACATATGATTAAAGGTTCCATAGTCAATATCAAATGAGTCAAAAAAACATATAATCATTTCGAACATGACATGAAAAATGTCATCTATTAGTGAAAAATGATAATAATGTAGTTGTACTTGATAAACTAGGTACCTTAGGCAACCTAACCTAGGTGCTAGGGTGCTTAGTTTAGGCTATATAAGTTTTGCCACATAAGTTAAATGCATACATAGGTAACCTAAGGAGCCTAAGAAGCATAGAAACATTAACCCACCTAGTAAGGGCTAGGGTAGGTAGCTCTTTTGGTTGCAAGAATAATGATTCGATCCCCTTATGGCCTTCACATTAGGGGACAAACTCCTTGCCATTGTAACACACACTAGAAGAAATCTTGTCCATTTCAACCTTATGTTTACAATTGTTGGTGCAACTAGTGTTCAAATCAATTAATTTTACAACTACAATTAATATGATAGGTATACATATTATCAGTCATGAGTGTTTGTAGTCACATATGTGATTATGTTTAGGCAAAACCATATTTAAGTTGAAAATGTGACTACACTTTGCAATTGTTTATGCTTGGATGGAAATGCATAAGGAAATTGAACATTTGTCATCCATTATTAATTGTGCATCCATTAATGGATGAAAACCCAATTGTTTTTTCAATTGTTATAACCAACTATACATTAAGTTTACCAATTATACAATGATGATTAAATCACCCATATGTATGTAAGCTAATTACTTAGGTTATGTGGTCTAAGTAGGTAGACTAGACTAGGTAATCAATTAGCTTAAATTAGGTTAAGTTAAGAAAAACTAGGCAAGTGAATTAGGTCAAGTTAGGTTAGATGGGTAACTAGGCAAGGTAAGTCCTTTAGGGTGAAAGCATGGTAAAATAGACAATTTTTTATCCTTGTCACAAAAAAAGCAAGTAGCCATAAACAAGTTTTAATGTATTGAAAGTAGAATTTTTTTAATTTAATGATTAACATGAGGATTATCTTTAATTTCATCACAATGATGTTAATCAGATATATAATATGCATTCAAGTAGATTTTTAAAAAATAACTATTATTTTTTCTATTTTTTTTAGTTCTCCAAACTTGTACAAGTAGGTGAAAGTAGATGAATTATTGAATATTCTCCATTTTCAACATGATATAACCCTAAAATGTACTTGTAAATTTTCAACATTTAAATATTATAGTAGAATACATCAAACTTCTAATGGAAAAGTAGGTTTGAAAATCAATTTGACCATGCTTTTAGTTTGTTATTTTTAAATTATTTTCAATATACTTTCTTCTACTTTTGTCAAAAATTGGACCATTTTTTGATTGCTTTGGAGATAACTATTTTTAATGTCTACTTTACCATGCTTTCACCCTTTAGATAATTAGGCTAGGTATATAATTAGGCTACATACCTCAAAGTCTAAACTAGGTAAATCGTTAGGTAGTTTGGTAAGTAATTAGACTAGCTAGGTTAAGCTAAGCTAGGAAAATAACTAAGTAGGTAAGTAAATAAGTTACTATGTAGGTGGGGTAGATAGTTGGTAACATAATGTAACTAAGTTATAGGTACATAAACTAAGTAGCAAAATACATGTGAACTATGTAAATTAATTAGGTAGATAGTCCAAAAAGATAGTTAATTGGTAACATTAGAAGAAAATTGGGGGAAAAAAAATTACCATTTGTAACTATATTTTAGTTGCAAATGGGGAGAAAACATCTTTAGTTGGACCATTAAGAACCACCTCAAGGAATGGTTAAGGAACCAAATTAAAACACACAAATCATTTTCATGGGCCCTTTACTTTAAATGTTTTCACAACTACAATTTTTTGTTTTTTCATGTTTATCAATTGCATGCACTAATATATGGCTTGAAGTTTATTTTGGAATTTAAAAATTAGAAATTGTTACAATTTTGTTTCCTAATTAAAATGGCCCCTTCAAAAATTGATAGCCTTAACTTTGGAAATTCATAGCTAAATTATACTTACTCAATTAATTGCCCAATAAATAGTTATAAATAGAATGATTTTCAAATTACCTTGGGAAAAAAATTCACAAGAAAATTGTCAATTCATGTTTCAAATTTATGCTCCTAACCAAAAAGTTCAAGGAAGGGTGGCCATGCGTTACATTTTTGAAACTTTTTCTAAATGCAATGATTAGGAACATCAAAATACATAATATTTTTGATATTATTAGAATTTCAAAATCTATGCAACCCGATAAATGTATTCATTAAAAAAATTATGAAAATTTTATTTAAATGTTTCCTATGATTTTTCAAAGTTTGATAGGTCTAGGAAAATCAAGGTGTGACGTTCTTAGTGGTCCACCCAAGGACGCTTTTGCCCAACGACATTTACTATTAAAAAATATTTAGTTGCATTAGACAAGTTGTATAAAACCTTAACTATAAATGTGGATGAAATTAATGGTCAACAAATATTTTAACATTCATATACTATTGAATGCCATCTATATATTACCATAAAAATCAACAACTTACATAATGACATGTGGCAAATGAAAAAGGTTTGAGAAAAACTATTTTAAAAATAAATAATGGATCATCATCATCTATTTTAGATGGTTTTAGATTGCGACACATGGAATAATACAACTCTGCCACATGGCATTTTTTTTGAATTTTACCAAAAATGAATTTAAATTAAATTAAAGTAAGTAGGTCAAACTAATTAGGTAAGTAAATAGGTCTAATTAAATAAGTATGTAGGTTAGGGAAGTAAATAAATATATATATATATATTTTTTAAACTTTAATTTTTAGGCTTAAATTCTTTAAAGGGTTAAATTCCTTTAATTGGTTCATCCCAATCGACATCCTTTTTTTAATGTGAAAGTGTAGGACAAAGCCTTTTCATTACATAGTTCTCACAATGAAAATGGAGGATTCAAAGCATATGCGATAAAAATTGAAGTTGCAATTAAATTTTTTATTTCATATTCATTATCCCCCTTTTTAATTTTGTAAATTATATAACTAAGTAGATAGGTAATTAACCAACTAGTTAGTTATAAATAATTGATTAATATTTCAGATAAAAAGAAACTAATATATTGAATAATCATTAAATATTAAATATTATTACTCAATTAATTAATAATTAGTGTAATTAACTAATCATCAATTAATTAATAAATCGGCAATTTATTTTAATTAGGTAAGTAGTTAGTTAATTTGCTTAAATAAAAATTCATAAATATACTAATGGAAATAGATCCCTTTTGTACCCCTATTAAAATTTAACAAAATTACACACACCTTTCAAAAGTTTCCTAAAATACATCTATGTATAAGGTAGTCCTGTCCTTGGGTGGTACTAATAGGAACATCACACCTTGAATATCTTGAACCCATCGAATTTTGAGAAATCATAGGAAACATTTAAATGAACATTTCCATAATTTTTTTAATACATTTAATGGGGTCCATAGATTTTAAAATGTCAATAATATCAAGAATATTGTGTATTTTGATGTTTCTAATCATTGCATTTAGAAAAAGTTTCAGGAATGTAACGCCTAGTATTTTCCTTGAACTTTGTGGTTAGGAACACAAATTTGGAACATGATTTATGATTTTTTTAATGATTGTTTTTCCTAATGTAATTTGAAAGTCATTTTATTTTTAAATTTTTATTTGGAAATTAATTGATTAAATATGATTTAGTTATGAATTTATAAAATTGACGCCATTGATTTTTAAAGGGGCCGTTTTAAGTAGGCATATAAAAATTTAAAAAATTTAAAAAATTTCAATCCCCAAATAAACTTCAAGCCATATATTAGAGCATGCAATGATAAACATGAAATAATAATAATTTATAATTATGAAAAAAATTAGCAAAAAGGGCCTAGAAAAATGATTTGGTTATTTTTGGTTATTTAACCATTCTTTGAAGTGGTTCCTAATGGTACCACCCAAGGATGGGTTTGCCTTATACCATTAAAGGCTACACCTTAGTTGTGTGACTATTTGTAAATAATAGGACATATGGACATGATCATGGATTAAAAAAATTGTAGAATGTAGGATGAAGAAGTCATTAATTGCTAATGTGGTTATGACATAGTTGAAAAAATGGTCAAGGGTGCAAAATAATTGCAAAGACAATTAGAGTTAGTTGAAAAAAACAATTACAAATGCATTGGTTACATTTTGGGGGATATTTTCTAGTGTAAACTAGGTTAGGTAATTAGGTAGGTAGCTATAAACTTAGGTATATTAGGCTATGAAAATAGTTACATTACATAGTCAACACCATTACAAAATGTTAAAGGGAAACTTGTGTTATCGACGTGGGGTTAAAACCTATTATCACTATGGGCAAAATGGAGGTTGGGTTGATAATCAAGATAGAAGTAAAGGTAGTTTGAAATGTGTGTATGGCAAGAAAATTGGGAATGAAGTTTGAGAGAATTTTAATTTTGGACCATTAATTGTTGTAGTTTTAAAAAAAAGTTCATGGTAGAGCTAATAAAAGATACTTGATGGAAAACAACATTGTAATTTCAACCCACCATTATGATTGGGGTGGTCTTTTTTATTAACAAACTAAAAGATTATTTGATCAATCATTTTGATTTGTAAACAATGGATCATTTGATTAGTCAAATTTATACTTACATTTAAATCATTTCTTTTTTGGATTATTATTACAATTTATTTTTAGTAGGTAGATAATAAATATGTTTAAATGGGTCATAAAAAGTAGGTAGGTACATAGGTGGTAAATCCTAGCCTAACATATTTAGCATAGCCTACTTAAGTTAGCTTACTTAACTACCTTAATCTATCTTATGTACCTTAGTCCCTTATGCATGGACATAGGTTACAAATATAAGGAATTAAACCCCTCACCTTCACAATGATAAACCAAATCCTTATGAATGGACTACACCTTTAAAAGGTGACAATTTTTGTCAAGTTTTATATTTCACATCACTATTTATGTAGGTAAGTAAGAAGATTAAGTAATTAATAAATAAATTGGTAGGTAGGGTGCAAGATGATAGGTTTAGATATAAAAGGTAGGAGGTAAATATGTAAGTACGTAAGAGGGAGGAAGTAAGTACAAAGGTAGGTAGATTTAAGTAAATAGATAAGTTGACTTGAATTACCTATGTAGCCAAGGTAATAGCAAGGTGGGTAGATAGGCCTAGGCTATCTACCTATTTAGGTCTATTACCTAGCATAGGTAATAAATAGCTCGTTTGGCTTATTAATTAACATGGGATGTCCAATTTGATTAGAAAACCATTTTGACCAAGCATGTCATTCCACTTTGTCCAACTTGATTAAATGTCCCACTTGATTAGGACTCATTGACCATTTTGACCAAAAAAATCAATTTTTTGTTCAACTTGATAGATAATCAAATACGTTAATTTAGTCAAATTCACTAATCAAGAAATACAAATGTCATTTAGGATGGGCCTCTAGTCAAAATGGACATGTCATTAATCAAGTTAGACAAGGTAGTCAATTTGGATAACTTTAAAAACTATGAATTGTAGTAATGTAGGTAGGTAGCCTAAACTTGCTAAAATAACTTTTAACATGTATGTTAAGTAAGGAGGTAATTATGCTAAGTAACTAAACTAAGTAGGGTAAGTGGGCTATCTAAGATAGGTGGTTTAATTAGGTAGTTAAGCAAGAAGTTAGGTTAAGGTAGGTTAGGTAGCTAAGTTAAGCTAGGTAGCCTATGTTGGATCAAGTAATTAAGTTAAGTAGGCTAGGTAATTTGCAAGTTAGAGTGTCCATAAAAAGATGTAAGGTATATATTTTTGGACCCTTATGGATTATAATGTTGTTTCAATTCAAAATAAAGGTTTCCAAACCATTTCAAAATGGTGCATGTATGTTTGGGGACTTTTAAAAGTAGTACCAATTTTTTTATTCAATTCAAAGTCCTGTACACCATGACCTTTGTGGAATCTTTATATTTTTTCATCAACATTTTACTTGGGATGCATTAATAGGTGGCCTATAATGACCTTTTGAAAAAAGATGATTTTTCTACTTTGAAAATGAACATTTGACAATTCTATGTTTATGGCACTATAAAAATACTTTACAAAAAATACTTTTAGGGAATCCTATCATGCCATATTTTGACATAGTGTGTAGGTAATTAGGTTAGGTAAGTAACTAGGTTAAATTGACGATTTAGTCTAGCCATAGGTTTTTAGGTTGCCTTTTAGGTGAAAATGCATGGTTGAATGGCTCACTTTTGATCTCAATTTTCATTTCTACAAGGTGCATTGTGTTTAAATGCTTGTGGTGAATAACATAAATTTGAATTTTTCTATTACAAATTAGTAGTATATTAACATGATGATTATTAACACATTTGTAAAACTATATATTGAAAATAATTCATTCATAAATAGTAATAGTGAACTTTTCAAGTTAAAAAAATGGTTAAATAATGATTAAATTTGATGAAAAATGAAATAATAAAATTAAATGTGAATTTTTTTCCTTCAAACCTTATCAAAATGGTAGTTATGAACATTTGAAAGGTCAAAATTTGAAAACATAATCCATTATTATTCCTTTTGAAATGGATTTGTTTTTGTTTTTCAAAAGATTTGTGCATGATGAACATGATTTTAAAATCTTCACCTTAGCTTTCATTCACATGGATTTTATAAAGTATTATTTTAGAATTTCCAGGTGGCATCCACCATGATAGATGAGATTAACAACTTTTGGGTAAAAATAAAGTCAAAGGAGTCACATAAGTGAATGGACATTGCTTAAAACTACATTTTTGTATGTTTGAAAAATCACAAGGAAACATTATAATTTGGATTGTCATAAATGTTTTTGAAATATTTTCCATTAATTACAAAGTTTACATCTTTAAATCTTTGCAAATTTTTTATTTTTTTGCACATTCAAAGCATTCAAACTTTGAAAGTGGACAATCCTTGTTTTTTTTTAATCCTTTTTTCTACCAAATGTGTAATTCCTTTTGAAAAATTGGAAAGGATTTGACATTGAAGATTTAAATTGTTTAATTTCATAATATTTTTTAATTGATGATTTTTTTTTATAAACTGCTTTTGATTTTGAAAATTATGAATTTTGAAAATGTGGTTTTAATTAAAGTTGTTCATATTTATGTGATAAAGTGTTGCAACCTCACTTTGAGGGAAGTGTGAGGATGAAACTCACACTCCCGAATTGGGACTTGGGAGTCCTTTGGGACTCTTAAAATTTCAGAGTTCAATTGCAGGGGTCAAAACACCTTGCATTGGGGTGTTCTTTATATCATTGGAAAGCTATTGAAGTGTAGATGTCGAAAATGGCCTTGCTGGACCATTTGGACATCTGCAGCACAAGTTATGGCCAAAAGAAGGACCGACAGTCAAATTGGCAATTTGACTCTCGACCACTAAAAGTCGAGAATCGACCTAATTCTAGTGCGTGCAGGTGGAGTGCAACACATTGTTGGAGAGCTCTCAAGGAGACCTACAACTTTTCTTTGGACCTCATTCCAATCGGAGGTCTGAGCAAAGAGTTACGATCGTGCAAAGTCTCGGGAGTCTAAACCAGAACAGTTTCGGGACTCCTCCTTGGGAGTCCTAGGACAAAAAACCATTCGGATGTGGGTGTTGTGGAGAGGCGCAGAATATACATATGGGGGAAGGTGGTGGCTTCCCCCGAGTCCGGGCCGTGGTGAGTCAAGTGAGTCCAGAGTTGCCTGGGTTTGTCCTAACACCAAAGGTGCTCCAGAATGTGAACTAACCAACTTTTTGGTTGGTTTGATGTAGGTTCGAGTAAGTGAATGGCTTGTCACTTCTTCCTAGTCCCATCCCGGAATTTGAGCACGCCCTTCTACCCCTTTTAGTGCTGAGAGCTGGGAGCATGCCCCGAATCCCCCCCCACAATTTCGCGACTTGAGTAACTTAGTCCCAACTTGGGACTAATTACGGACTTGGCAGTGCGTCATAAATGGCATGAATGCACAATATAGATGACATAAAATCAAAATGTATTATATCCAACATGCAATGTTAAACTATGTATTTAAAATATTAAATTATAAATTATAAACCAACACAAAAATGACACATGTCATGTCTAATCATTGGAAAAGGACTTTTACCTTGGCACCCTTTGTTTTTTTATTATTTTTCACCCTTTTAATATAATTTTTGACCTAGGTTTAAGAGGTTTCATAGTTGGGAGAATAATTGGTAGTCAAAAATTACAATATTGAAATCATATAATTAACAACCATGTCCATTTGGTCATTTAAAAAAACTTGATATGGATTTGTATAGAATTCATATTTGTTAAAAATGAGCCATTCAACCATGCATTCACCCCTAGGTTAAGTGACCCAACCTTCTAGCTTAGGCCTAGATTTTTAGGTGACTTAGGCTAGGATAAAGGACTTTCCACCCCCCGCACCCACCAACACAATTGCAAAATGCCACATGATAACATTAGCACTATTGGAACCACAAGATTAAGTGGCACCATTTGGTTTGATATATTTTAAGGCAAGTGCAAATTATAGTGGTTCACAAAGTGACCCATGAAAACATCACCCAAATTCCATATTCCTTTGTATTGTTTTGGAGCCTTAGAAGGATTAACTAATAAAACATTGACAATCCATTAATTTCAAGAATTTATTTTTCATTTATATTTATGCCTTTCTAAAAATAAATTGTGTTTGATACAAATGTGCACAAACCCAACATAAAATGAACATTTTTCTATAATGATATGGACTTTTGAAAAGACTCCTATTTTTAACACTCACAAAAAACTTGAACAAAACATCCAATAAGATTAACCTACAATTGATATGTTACAAAATCCTTAAAACTTGAGTTTACTAATATATTGTTTAATTAAAATGGTGTCCCTAACAATTATGATATCAATCCACCATTTAAAAATCCATATATGAAATTTGTTAAGGTTGCAAGTTCATATGTTTCACTTTAAAAGTCCTTATATCTTTTAATTTTGTAAATTATGCAAATTATGCATAGCAAATACATACATCATATGCATATTCACGTTAAAAATCTCAAATTAGATCCCTATTAAAAAATTATGACATGTAAAATACAAATTCACCATGAGAAATTGTGTCTATGGAAACCACATTACCTTGCAACTAAAACTCAAAAAACAATTCATATATAACTATTGTGCAACTATCCTTTTGGAAATACGGGGTATTAATAAATAAATTATCATGTAAAAACATTAGTTACTTGTATTATAGTTGCAAGTGAGTTCAAAATGGATCTTCTATATGGTAATTTATACACATCATACATACGTATGTAATCAACCATATTTGACTTTCTCACAAGTTGTGTTGTAATTACATGTGACAACTATTTTAAAATTGTTGTAAATGTTTGATTAATGCAACAACTATGTTGCAATTAGTGTACAATATTCATACATATGATCATGCCATGTGTCTACATTTCCACCACCAATTATGTGATACATTTGCAACAAGTATTTGATTATGATTCACATCGACATAATTAATAGGGTCACTAGTTTGCCATTATTAAAGTACTATTATTCAACTATGTTATATGACTATAATGTAACTACTTGTAACTTAGTAAGGATACATATTTATATGTAATGTTTTATAAAGAATTATTGTTTCAATAATTTGATTATTAAATATTAACTATGTTTAATATACTTACTTTTTATGAACTTATCAATTATATTAAATAATTGACTATTAATATAAATGAATAACTGTAATTCATGTGATTAATTTCACATTAACTTAAAATTTAATGAAATAATAATAATAATTACATAAATATTTATCCAAGTTGGGGATATTTCATAATAAACTAGATCAATTATTTAGAATAATTATTAATTCATCAATAACTACCAACTCATTAATTAAGTAAATTCCTCAACTAATTAATTATTTGGATATGTATAATTAATTTAAATGTGATAATAAAAAAAAATGTATATTATACTTAAAACTCAATTTAGTGTACATATGGATATTCCTATTTATACCTTGATGATTTCTACCCAAATTCATATTTAATATTTAATATTTAATATTTAATAATGAATTAATTTCCCAATAATTTATTACTTATTACTTATTAATAAATATTTAATTTACTTAATTATCATGAAATAATTAATTAAACTGATAACAAAATTATCTGAAGTTAGATAATGAAATATTTGAAATAACTAATGATAAATTAGATTAATTAGTCTTTTTAAAAATCTAATTAGAATTTTTTTAATTATTTGATATTAATTACCTAATTCATGATCTAACTAATTATAATTATTTGAAGTAGACTAATCAATTTAGATAATTAGATCATTGGTTAATTAATTCAAATAATTAATCCAGATAATGAATTATCATATATTTAATTCAAAAATTTATGTTTGAGATAATTATTTTTCATAAAATCGAATAAAATATTTTGATAACTAATTATCTAAATAAAATAAAATTCAAATCACTATTCAAATAATTTATTTGCATATTTAATTATCATATAATTAGTAATTTAATTGTATAATTTACATAATGAAAAAAAAGCACAAAACATGTGGGAAAATCTTTCTATAATTGTAATTCAATTTGTAACTAAATAAAAATCTAAATATTTAACCCATAAATTTTATCTTTGAATAAAGAAGACATGTTTTCTTAGTTTTTACATTAAAATACATGAGCCATTTTGGGATGAATTCAAAAACTTAACCCTAAAAGTAAAACATAAAACTAAAAAATATATATTTTCATGGTTATTTTTTAATTTACTTTATCTTGTATTTTCCTACCTACTTACATATTTAGGTAAGTAACTAGGTCCTAAATAAGTACATAGGTATGTATAAGGTCTTAAGATCTACCAACCTACCTACCTACTTATGGTTATGTATGACATACTTAGTTAATTATATATATATATATATATATATATTCAAAATACAATTAATATGCCATGTGGCATTTATTTTTATTATGCCACGTGTCATAATTTCGAACCATCATTAACAATCATAATGCCTGATGGAAGTTAATATTTTGAAAAAGAAATTTATGTCCAAAAATTTTCATAGTGCCACATTTGAAATTTGAATGGATGGATGACAATTAATGATATCAACATGACATAATGGGTGTAAATATAATGGAGTTACATAGTAGTTAAAAATGAATTGTTTTGATAGAACTCTGTCATTGAGTTGCAATGAGTTGTACCATATATATAGTGAATTGCAACTTTACAATTCATGCGACTTATCCATTAACATTCACGATATATAAATAAGTAGCTAGTTGATAGTAGCTATTGTCCTAGCTATTGAACTTCTGCAGTTGGGACTTGAGATATGTTAAGTTGATTGAATTTTATGGTGTTGGGTTGGGCGTTGAGTCCCCTGTCCACAAGTTTAAGAACTTGTGAATCCTTAGTCCACCTCCCTAATTGAACCCTTTTGATTTGAAAAGAGTTCTTGCAACTCATCATTAAGTTCCCATTTGAATGTTTGGCTTTGTTCACCCCTCAACAATCCTAGTTCAAAGGATGTGTTACATCCATACAACAATTGCATATATTCATAATGGACATGTGATAGGCTGATCAAACTTGATAAAAACAATTTTGGGTCACCCATAGTTGTCTTAGGGTAAATATACTATAACAATGTTCCTTCTATTATCTCATCATCTGGAAATCAATTTGTACATGTGAAAGTTTCCAATAGCATCAACAGAAAAGTCTAACAAAAGTAACAAATTGTATTTACAAACATCCAAGTACTCAAAATTGTAAGCTTGTTACATCATCCCATGTTGTGGCTTTTCTTCCTTCAATCTTTGTCCCAAAAACATATATTAGATAAATAAAATAACCTTCAAATGCTTAATAGTCATATCCAAAATGTTTCACACCAATGTAACTATAGTTGAAATTGTAAATATCTATTTAGTTAACACATAAAACCATTAATACATTACAAGATATATTGCACAATGAGTTACATCACATGTACATGTAAAGGTATATGTTGATAGTACCACAGATGTTGTCAAGGTGTGAACATCACAAGTGAAGAATACAAGGTAATTTCCATTAGGTTTCTCTATTGCTTTATGATTCTATAGTATTAATGCATTGTGATACACTTAATATATTTTCTTCATCTCACAAATGAGGAACTTGGTATTGTCAATTAATATAAGAACATGCCCCCACATTCTTATTTTGATTTTGTTGAATTTTCTTTGACAAAGTTATTCAACATTCAATAACTCTTGCATCATGGGTCTAAACATTACAAAGCAACCTTGATGCACCCATATTCATCAAGGGCCTTCAAACAATACCAAGTGTGTGGGCTGGGAAGGGGGTAGGGGTGGGGTTTGGGAGATGTCAACATGAGAAACAAAACAAACGAACAACCTTCCTTAACAAATAGATTTTCACATATGGGTTTTATGAAGGGTGGTGTCCATTAGAGCCAAGTTGTTTGTTTTGGTAGTGAAATTCCATCACTTGGTGACATAAAAACACAATTGAGACTTGTACAAATTTGCCATATTTTAAGGAAAAACAGTTGATATCACCATGTTTAGACCATATGTACAGCATGTTGCCAATATATAATAGGGTTTGAAAAAATTACTTTTCTCTGTGACCTGTAGCCAAATTTGGCTAATTCCTTTTGTGAATGATTGCAAATCCACTTACCTCACAAAATTGACCCAAAAAAAAACATAATTAGACCCTTGGAAAGGTTGTTTTTTGAAAAGTTCTATCCCCCAGAGTGTGGAAGATGATCACACTTGGGCCAACACACAAAGGCTGGGGCACACTAGCTGAAAAATGAGACTATTATGAATGGAGAGAATTGCAACATATGAAGATCAAAATCATGGCCTAAACCTTTTCCTTCTATTCTCCTTTCATATTTCAGCCTTGGAAGTCGGCAACGTCTGCAGCAACTTTTTCCTCCTTTTAGATTCCATTTTAGTCTCTCAAGTTGGGAGCATGTTCTGGTGGTGTTGTTTCCTCTGCAGATTTTGAATTTCCTCCAAGGTCACCAAAGATGGAATCTTTTTCAAAAGCCCCAAATGCGTGTACAAAAGATTTCCAGTGAACCAACAACATTGGGAGTCCAAATATAAGAATTCCATAAACCAAAGAAATAATTTTTAGCAAACATGAGTTCTTCATATGACCCAAAAAAAACAGGCGCATGTTGGAGTATGTGCGCATTTGTACATGTGATCTTGAGTATATGTAATATATCATGTTCTCAAGGCAGGTGTAACAAAAAAGACAGGGGCTCAAAATCTCCCACTGTATACGTAAATGAGTGATGAAATACAGATATGAAAGTTTATACACAATGTCTGCAACCTAAGAGCAGAACCACAAAGCTTCTATTTTTGAAAAACAAGACTAAATTGCTAACCTATGGGCCTCCAAAGATCAGACCCCTCTGATTTCACTCTCTTGAGCACCACAGATCCTTTTTATGGCAACCTTAGTCATGATCATACACAGTCCCCAGCTCCATAAACTTGTCCCCATATGTCCACAAAACAACGCTTCTCAACATCACAAGATAAAACACAATCCACAGTAGGAAAACAACTAGCCTCGTACTTGAACTAAGAATGTAAGGCAGATAATTGGCTTCGGCAGAAAACAGAGCTAAGACGGACTTCTGGTATCACTGAACTGTTTGACCTTGGAAACAATTTCCCAGAACAAGGTCTCACTCCGGAGCTCCCACTTATGAGGGTACTCTCTCTCTCCCCAGCCTCAGAACAAAGACAACATAACAATGACAGAGGGGATCACAACTTTATGCCATAAAAATCGATCCCCAAACCCCTTGAGCCTTTCATCAATTCCTTGGAGCGACCCCTGAGCTGTTGCTGAAACTATTCACCTTCTGTTGACTCATATGTGCAGCATTAAACAAATGTGAACAGAAGAGAAGTTCGAACCGACAACTACACCTAACTAAGAATCTGACTACAATGCACACATGTTTCCTCCATCATTATCTTTTCCAAGAGTTTCCTTTCAACACCTTCAAAAGCAAAAATTAAAAAAACACACTGAGATTTCTCCGCTCAGCAGAGAACTTGCAACCCTTCAAATAGCAATGCCCCCATCCGCTCCATAAACAGCGTCCTCCAAAACTTAGCTCAAAAGCTCCATCCTCCTCTTGCACAACACTCAAAACTTACAGATGCGGGAAAGTCATCACACAAATCTAGAAACCACACCACATCTAATATATTAATTCAGCAAGTCAGTTTGTCTGTCTGTCAGTCTGTGACAGGGCTATACCCAACTGACAGCTGATGGACCTGACAGCTGATGGACCTGGCACAAGTGTGAACAAGACCCAGATGATAGAGTCCAACTGTGGGCCGTCTGGGTGATCTTGCAGTGCAAACGTTTTCTTCTTGCTCTCCTCTCCCGCTTACATCTTTTCTTTCTCTCTCATACAGTGATGGGAAAGCATGCGTTCGTGCCCTATTGGGTACGATGAGAACGTACTTTCTTTTCCTACGTGGCGAAACGGGCCATTCCAAGAAATAACTGACATAATAATTTCCTATAGTCATGACTTTCTGAAATGGCAGAATGTCGTTGAGCTTTAGGGTTTCAAGGGTCATCATCAGGGGTCATCGCTGTTTCAATGCCGTGCCCTGCTTCAGTGCCATCATCAGGGGTCATCGCTGCTTCAGTGCCGTGCCCTGCTTCAGTGCCGTCATCAGGGGTCATCGCTGCTTCAGTGCCGTGCCCTGCTTCAGTGCCGTGCCGTGCCTTGCAGGCACGGGTTACCACTAGTATAACCTGAATTATTAAAAAAGGGCAGTAGGCAAAACACAGAAAGACCAGTATAGCTACTCTCATAATTATACCCCACCCATCAACCCTCAGGGTTATATCCGGCCCTCGGTTTTCACCGTGAGGGTTTCTTCTGCGTGTTCGGCCAAATTCTCGAGGTAATTCTGCACTGCGGCTGCTTTCTCCCTCACCAGAGTGGTCTTGCAGTTTGAGCCGTTCTTGAACCAACAACTCAGCAAAACTGTCCGCCAGCACCCACACAAGGTTGATATTTACTCAACATCAAGAGAAAAAGAAAAAACTGACCTCATGCCTGCCAGCAAGTGGAACGGTGGGGTGTTTTTTCACATTAAAGCAAAACCGGCTACTTGAAGGTTGACATGGACAAATTCCAACAAAACTAGTACGAGGGGGGAAGGCAATAGGCTGCTGCTTACTTTAAAATCCAAAGATTTTTATTGTAGACCCCATGTCACACTTATTTCTGAATTGTGCATGTTGCCAGAGACACACCATTTAATTCTCATAGACTAGTACCGGCTTACCCTATTGGCTGACAAGGTTCCCAAAATACTTGTGTGGAGCTCAGAAATGTTCCAAAAAAATTTCAGATGTGTTAATGTTCATGCTACCTATGAAGTTTTCTGCCGGAATCGGTGATCCCAGACGTCCGAGGAACAAAGTTGCCTCTAGAGACCTCATGGACTCCGAGGAGTTCAGCTGCTATATTCTCCAGCCGAATCAAGTTTGGTGTACTCGCGTCATCTATTCCGAAGACTTCAGATTCCGACAACTTATCGGGCTGTGCAACACAGCTCAACGGCAAAAGCAGATTAAAGCTAATCCCAAGGCTGAGTAAGCACAATATAAAAGGATCCACAAAGGTATATTCATCAAAGGAGCGGTACCTGGATTCGAAGGTAATGGTCACCAGCGTTATCAGCGTCGAATATCATGGAGGTATAGTACTCTACCATATCTTCACTCGCAGAAAGAAAGACGCTAAGCAAGGGCGATCCCGAACGATTTAGCAGCCACTGTACAGAACTCCAATGTGGGTTTGCAATGAAGCGCATTCGATGCTGCCCTGTTCCCAGAGACAGCACCAAAACATTGCTGAAGTGCTGAGGAAAACAAAGACACATGACCAGGATATCAAATCTCGGTTAGCACAAAATGGATTTAATGAAGATGTGCAATTGTCATAGACCCCATTTGAAGACATTCAAGTCCCAAAAAGCCAAGAGGAAGTCTTTGCTCAACGAAGGTTGAAATACGAACCGTACAATCCCGTGATCGCTTTGTCACGATTTCTTGTTTCCCCTCGATTGCTTTTAGATCTTCCTTGATTGCTTGTAGCTCTTCATCTATTGTTGGTCGCCCTAACTCGATTTCTTGTCGCTTGCGTCGCTCTTCCGCGCTTGCTTTTCGGCGATCGATTTCTTGTAGCTGTTCATCGATTGATTTTTGGTCTTCCGCGATTGCGTGTCGCTCTTGCGTGATTGCTTGTATGACTGCCACTAAGGTCTGGTAACACATTATCCAAGAATACCGATGAGCTCTACCATGTTCTTGTTGCAGAAGATGATAATGATGGTATAGAGAAACCAGATAAACAAATTGCAACGCTGAACAGAAATCCTGATCAACATGGGGTCCAGATCCATGAGGGCACCAGAGAAAAATCTATTGATACACAAAGCCGAGGGCCAAGCTGAATATCTCAGATTCTTAAAATCGATGCATTTATACATGAGAGGAGAAGCTTTTGAGAATGACGAATATTCGTAGGTAGTAAAAATTGAAGAAAATGGGATGAAGAGAAACCAACCGGATCGTTGACAGCTATTCCTCCGTCGATCACGTTGAACCTTTTAATTTCCCTGCCAGATCCGTCATCTGAAACTTTTGCGAAGCTTGCAGGAGGAAAGAATACGGGAACTGCTGTTGTAGCCCGACACGCATCCCTCGCAAGTACATTATAAAGTGGTTTTGTGATATCGACGCTCTGCACCACGATCAGAACCCAAAATCCATCATCATAAGATCACATCAACACCTGAAAACTCTCTCTGGTAGTCTGAACAAATTTCTAAACATTCAGGATTCGTCACTTTGCACACATAGGTTAGATGTTATAGGAGAAGGTTCTGTGACATAAGGGACCCAGTATGTATCATCTTCATGACTACATGATTACATCTTACAGCCCCAAGATCCTCTTGACAGCAACTTGAAGCATCTGGGACTTGGACCAGGGTCTTACTAGGAGCAGGCTACCTGCTTAGCGTGAGAAGGAGAAATAGTACCTTTAGGTTAGAGAAGAAGACTGGAACCTCGTCGCAGGTGTCAAAAGCCGGGATGATGACAGAGGTGAGAGCTCCAGACAGAAGCGCGTCACCGAACGTGCCACGCAGCAGTTGCTCCAGTGGTTCGGCGCTATGTATAGAACCGAAAAATGATGCAATTCCCTCCAAAAGCCAACGAGTAAAGAACTTCTCCCTGCAATGACATACCCTCAATTCGCACAGTTGAGAAATCTGCGCTGTAAATTAGTGAGAAATTGAGTGAAGGATCAGCTGTTGTTGCCAGGCACATTGCACAGCTTAAAGTTTCTGACCTTCACTGCCTGTTAGGGCAGTGCATACTTGTGGACGTGGACAAGATCTTCTAGTAGACATGTAATCAGAGCTGCAATTTGGTGTTCAATTTCGTGCAAGGACTGGAAAACCCCTTATAAGTTTTCACGCATGCTAGACAACCAGGGAACCTAGTTGTCCACTTTTCAATGCACACAATTTGTCAAGACGCTCTTAGAAAGCGGTAAAATCTTGAGCGTGAATGTCAAGCTTGATGCTTGATGACGATAAATGATCAGAGGCGGGTCTGTGAGATGCTTTACGTAAATTTTGGTGGGAAGATCCTGGAGGCATTGTTCTTAAAGAACTCTACGACCTGGCTTGCAGTGAAAATAGGAACTTTCAGCTCGTCGACTTTGGGGACTTTGGGGTCTTTGGGGACTTTGGGGGTGGTGATCATGGCTGTGATGAGACCTCCAGAGCTGGTCCCTGCAATCAAATCAAAGTACTCCCATAGATTATGTTCCCTGTTCCCTTCCAGTTCCTATTCCCAACCATGCCAACAACCCGATGTAGCAGACCCCTGTCAGTTTCCTCAAGAATTCAAGCTTCCCACTAAGTTATGAAACAAAACTAGAATGAAATTGAACACTGGCTGCCAACAAGCATCATCACTTCATTCGAGTGTTTCATCCCACTATTCCAGGCCTCATAAATTTTAGTTCTGACTTGAGGTACCTAGTAGCTGAAGTGCATAATACCAAGCAATAAGTGACCACGCAATGTTTGTCCCCTGGTGGAGACAACATTGACTTCCACTATGCACAACAAAGTCGACTAGTATATTCGCTTCACCATGCAGTACAGCTAAATTGCATGCAAACCATGAATTGGAACCCAAAACTGCTTGTCTGCTAGCTCTATCACCTGGAACCATTATCCTGCTAGAAACATGGATGTTACTGCCTGGCACAGATGACGTGAAAATACTCTGATGAATGTTAGAGTTTAACTATTTTCAAGGACTTGGCAATACTTGTGCAGCTAAATGGAGCTCTGTGAAGTAGGATCGATGTCACAGGGATGAGAATCCTGAGGTCAGAGCAGACGCAACATACTGGAATTGCCAGTTTTTTGGATGTGTGGGATGGGTGAAAAATCTACATTTCTGAGCTGGATGGGCGCCAAAATTTTTTACCTGTAGATAACTTTCAAGCACTTGGAGAATTTTGGCAGAGATAATACCGCGAACCGCGCCTCCATCAATGCTGAGGATTGTCAGACGCTTTCTTGTCTTCCCATTGGATTTCAAATTATCATCAGCCGGACGCTTTCCATTGTCCCCACTGGAATTCAAGTTCCCATCAAACGCCATTGCCAGACGAGTTTGCACCTTGGTTTGAACGTGAGAGATTGGGGAGAGATCTAGAAATGAAGGACAAGGTTAAGAAGTGTTGGGCAAGTTTTTATGACGGCCGAAAGAGCATGTAAGGTACGAAACTCGACCAAAAAAAAAGTACAATTTGTTTCTTCTGTACTGGAGCAAAAGGGAGAAATGTAAAGAACCTCAGCTGCTCTACGCAGGAGGAACGCCCCCAAAGCAGTGAGGTTGATTAACGAAACCCAGCTTGTCCTGCAAAGCTGCTGATGAACAAAAAGAATAACGGACTGGAGCTGGTCATCGAAGAAGGCAAAGATCATCAAAACCCTGCAAAGCTTTATTGGCCCTGCCTTGTAAGGCAGGGGTATTGTAGGTGTAGAGAATCATTATAGAGTATAGCAGCTTCAAGGGATTTTGCCCCCTAGAAACTAGGTGAGATGATTCATCCTAATTTGTTTGTCAAAATATTCACATTCATCTTTTAACAGTTTGTTCTCTGTGCCACCTCCTCAAATGTTGCACCCAACCCCAAGTGACTTTGTCACCAATCCATAACTCACTTTTTTTTTTTGGTTTGAAATTTTGCACAAATGTGAAAAATAAATATAAAAATGGAATATTTATCGCTTTTTTTTTTGAGAAAAAAGAAGTCATTAGATATACAAAAAATTGATAACCATGTTGCAACATTTCCCTATTGGTTTAGGTTTGGTAACAATTTTTTAAAATGTTTAGATAGGTTCCTATACCTTGTCATCATTTAATGTGAGATCCCTTTTGGGTTCCCCACAACTAATCCGATGTTAAATTTTTTAAAAAAATCATGACAATTTTTTTATCAGAACAACATGATTATATAAATTGAATTTTTTTTATCTTTTATTTTTCCCTAGCTGTGAGCAACTTATCATACAATATCAATTGTTGATATTAAATTAATGGTAGGGCCATTGTGTATAACACACTTTCTTTATAAGCACACCATAGATTTGAAAAATGTACAAAGGTATTGGGAAGTAAAAAGGAGAATTTAAAGGACGTCAAGTTAACACAAAATAGATATCAAAATCTTTCCATCCTAACAATCAACCACTTGTACTAGGTGCAAATTTCATGAAAGAAATTTTTATTTTTATGAATATTATTGGTGACATCTTAAGGGTGGCAATATAAAGCTTTGGTGATTAGAATTTAGGGTTGCATTCAAAATTGGTGAGAAATAGTTAACCAAGTACATAGCACATTGTTAAGGAGTTTCAAGTATTTGTCAAATCAGATTATGAAGGGATCAAACCCTACGCATTAAAAACTCTGCCCAATGCAACATAATGAATCTTGCAAGCTCGTAAGTTAATATTGTTCTTAAAAATGAAAGAAAACATATCTAGGAACTTGGAATGGAATGGTCATTAAATCAATGAAGATCATGAAAACAAAAGGTCAATAATTTTTTAAAAATCATGTTCAGTGTTAGCGTATAATAGTAACAAGTTAGGAAACCAATAAACAACCAAAAACAATGGGATCAAAATGTGGATAATGAAAACAAAACAACAACACAAAGCTTGTTTGACATTAAACAACTTATAAGCATTCAAAGAATATTGATGATTTTTTGATTGTCAAATCTCCACAACTTCATCATAATGAAAATTGTGCATTGCAAAAAATGATTGCCCAAACATGGGAGGACACAAAGCCAACCTAGTTGTCAATTAATAATTTTGATTTTTAATTTTAATGAAATTTAAATTATTAAGTACGTGTTCATTTTCCATTGAATCCAACACTTGAATCATGGTAATTTATATTAATTTCACATACTTTGAGATGTTGTGAAATAGGATGATATAATTAAAAACGATCTTGCACATTTTGGTTAGGAGGGCAAGAAAGGTAGTTTTAAGCATTATTTTTCATTGTAATTTTGAAGGGTGAAAGCATGCTACAATGGTACATTTCTAGCAAGAAAATGAATTTTTTTTTGGGTACATTTTGTATTATTTTGAAGGTAGATTTTCTTTCATTTCATCTAGTGTTTTGAGAAACACATAAAATAAAATTTTAAGATAAAACCCCCAACAAAAATTTTGTTACCCTTCAAATGATAGTGTTTTTTTAGCAAACTTTTATGTATTCACAAATTTATGTTTGTTTGAATGAAAAATTGTATCCAAATGTTTTTCGTGCAACCACATGAGTGGAACTCTTCATATAGAATTGAAATGGGATAGTGAATTCATATGTAACATATGATTGAGTACTCCATCAAGTTTGGTAATCATTTGGATGGTTTTTAAAGTATATTTGCACTTTGTAGTATATTGTGACAATTATAATTTTTTCATTCATATATTTTTTAATCATTTAAAATCGATTTCAAAATGGGATTTTTTTTACAATCTTATTCTTTGGGTTTTGAACTACCTTATTCCAAGTACTATTGCAAAAAA
>Ga0209611_10004400_pt1 | contig 24121 bp, 16 predicted proteins | sample S1TSphgellanicum_3_FD_187693 | JGI IMG/M metagenome (GOLD analysis project Ga0209611, IMG submission 187693) | Host-associated microbial communities from peat moss isolated from Minnesota, USA - S1T2_Fc - Sphagnum magellanicum MG (SPAdes) (version 2) | ecosystem: Host-associated > Plants > Peat...
AGGAATATTGCACTTACTAGCTTTATGGGCAGGATTGCCATAGTAGTTGCAAGAAGGTAGGATGGGTGCAACCGAATGCATCGCTTTAGCCCTTGAAAAAGAATGTGATGATCTGGTTGGCGCAACTAGTGGAGGCTTCATAGTACTAGCCTCATAATGTGCATGAGCTAATTCCAATTTTTAGAAATGTTGTACACATTCAACAAAATGTATGAGTCTCCAAATTTTGTAAAAAACTCGTTATAAAACCTATGCATGGAGTGTCATAGTACCTTCCAATGAATGAAGATATTGATGGGCAGCTTCCAAGTTTATGATGTTTTGAGTATCCTCTTTAAGCTTGAGAAGCCTCATGTAAAACATCTTGAAGGTTTCATCCTTTTACCGAAAAAAGGTGGCAAGCTGCATAATTTTTTCAGAACTTTTTACTGAAAATTCCAGCTCAAGAACATGAAAGAATTCCCCCACTAGATCAACAAAAGCTGGTGCATCAATGGTGGGAGGAATGTTTATGGTAGCAGTAATGAGTTGTTGAGGAGAAAGGTTTACTAAAGTAGGTACCGGATTTGGATTATTGGGCATAGTCCCATGATGTGCGATAGCAACTTATAATGTAGCTTGAGAGGTGGTGGTGATGGCTGTGGCATAAGTTGGATTGGGGATCTGGGTGACACCCAAAATCTTCGAAAAATGTTGGTCGTAGACATCTAATGCTTCATAGCGCACATAACGGGCTAATTGTTTGAATGCAAACGCCTCAGTGTAATTAATGCCATACTTGAGCTCCAATTCACAAATTACAGTTAAGAAAGTTGCCTTGAATTCCTTCAAAAAAATGGTACCTAGCCTTTTTTTGAACTTCTCCATTCTATCAAAAGAATTATTGACCTCCATGGTGTATATGGGGGTACAGGTAATAGTTTGCAGTAGAATATACGGTGATTGTGTGAAAGTTGGTGTGGCAATAGGCATACCCCATTTATTAACCCCTCCAAATGGACTCTGATGTATTGTTGATGTAATGAAACCTGAATTTGAGTTCTTGGTAGGAATTATACTGGATGACAGTGGCATTGTAGATGTTTGATGGTATCATCGTGAAGATTGTGAATTCAAAGAAATTGGCTCAAATGATTGTGTGTTACTTCATAGCTGATACCTTGGCTTTGGTTGAGCAGTAATGCTTTCATCACCCAAGGACATGGTGTTATCTCATGCCCCAAAATTTTGTAGTAATACAGAGCACTAGCTACAAAGTTTTAACACAACCAATGCAATTAAATGTAACCAAAATGGAAATTGAAATGTGATGTGCTTAAGGAAACATACCCTAAGCAATTTTCAGTTTCTCTAATCACTAGTGCTAAATGACAAAGTAGAGGAAGAAATAATTATATATTTATGTATTAATAAGATTACGTAAGTGTATGTATTAATATAAAAATAATGTAAATATATGTATTAATACAAAATACGCAGACGTATGTATTAATACAAGAGTATGTAAATGTACATATTAAATAAAAAAACCTATATACGATTTTGAAGAATACGTACATACGGTTTGAAAAATATGATATTGTTGACGAGGATGAACGACGACGGATAGATGTTGGTGGACGGATGGAATCATGATGGACGGATGGACATTGGTTAGGCGGATGTTGATAGATGGCGATGACAACTAGATGGTGGACGGCGACATGACAGCCATGGCATTGCAAAGTGATCCGCGTCCACAAATTTTGTAGCGATGGTGGATGACAATGTAACGGATGGCGAAAGGTGATGTGATGACCACAACGCAGTAGAGCGATCTGCGTCCGTGAGCTCTGAAGTGATGATCCACGCTCGTGAGTTCTACAACGATGATTCGTGTTTATGAGCTTTGTAGCAATGGTAGACGACGACGTGACGGACAACGGCGGTGTTGTAGAGCAACCAACATTCATGAGCTTTGCAACGATGGTGTGTAGAAGAGAATTTTTTTTTGAAATGGAGGGTGAGTAGATTCACAAACTGAAAATTTCAGCATGAGGAAACAATGTAGAATTTGAAAGAAAAATCCTAAAGTTCTTGTCTCTGTGTGTGTGAATTTATAACCATTGGAAGATAAACCCTTGGTTTCTTCCTATGTTAGTTACAAGACTTAGCTCTCTTCTGGCAACAAAGGATAAAAGAAAGTGATGGCTTGGCTTGGTTTGACGACGACGACGATGATGATGTAGAAGAGTTCTTAAGCATAGGCAGTTAGTTTAAAGGAAGGCAACGCATGAATAGGCAATTGAGTAGCAAGAATTTGTCTAATCTTCACTTTTGCGACGATGAACGACTTATTCTTACTCACAGGAGCGCATTCAACTACTGTCATGTAGATTAGAAAGGATCTATGAAGCTAGTGCACCGGTGTTATACACAAAGAATGCACCTCCTAGAAGTAGATTTCCAAGAAGTGTAGCCCAAATGGCTAGCCCTGGTATTCTTCTTACGTAGGAGTCACCATTTTCTGACCATTCATCGGGCGCGTAGATGGGACTATAACCATCTACGTTTGCACCATAATTTTTCACTAACTGATAAACACCCTTCCCCTTGGGAGTCCTACTTGTAGCATCCACACCCTTTTGCCACTTGACATCCCCAAAAGGACTGAAAGGTTCTTTGCGTTGAACTTTCTTGCTAGCCACAATTTGCAGGGAAAACGAAGAAGAGAACAAATGAGAGTGCATAGTGCGTGAATGCAAATAGAGACAACGCACACACGTACACAGAGATACAAGCAAATCTAAATGTAGATCAGTGCGTAAATTCTCAGTGGGTACTCACCTAGTGCGTGAGTGAGATCGAAAGCTTAAGCTTACAAAAGCTTGTAATAATAGTTGTTGTGGGCTTTTTTGGTGTCCCTTCTCCCTTGCTTACGCTGTTGCTAGTTATGATTGTTGTTCTTGTTGTAGGTGCAGTACAAGAATAGAAAAAGAAGAAGAAGAAGTAACAATTCAAGAACATAAGAAATTAGTAAGCAAAAGAAACCCAAGAAATTCAAAGCTAGGAAAACTTTGCTGCTTTCAACATTAAATGACAAAAAGTAGTTTTTTTAGAATTAAATTGAAAAAAAGGAAAGAAAATGTAGTGTATGTAAACGGTGGCCGTGTAATAGCTCCCATGAACATCTAGAAATCTAGTTTGATTATGGAGGAAACCCTCCCTGATAAAGGAATTTTAGAAGAACTAACAAGAAAAGGGAAAAGCTTGACCTTTTATATAGCTATCAACAAGCTGAAACCCTAAACAAACAATAACCTTAAAACACCTAATAGCGTACAATAACCTAAAAACATACATTAACCCTAAAAGGCATGATTGGCATGCCCGTAATTGACCGTCATGTATGAGGCCATGCATATGAGCATGACAATTTTTAGAAATATGTTTTTTTTCTAAATGGCTAGATTTTTATGATAAGTTCCAATAGGTAGCCAAGAACATAGCAAGATTTTTTAAAAAAAAAACTTTCATATCTAGTTTATAGCCAAGTATGGATCAATTTTCTCTTGGATTGATTGTCACTTTGGCTACATCACAAAATTGAAAAAAATACAAAAATAAAAAATTAAAACATCGCACCAAAGACTATTATCATAGCACTGGGGCACTTCTAGCAGCACATATACGTCAAACAATTGATTAATTTTGAATATTTCATTTAGAAAACCTGAATTTTCCAGAAGAATTTTCATTTTCCTTCACAATTTTTTTTCTTTGTTCTTTGAAAAAAGTTTGTTTTGAAATTTTCAGGCATTTCTAAAATTAATGTAATTTGTGCGAAAGCCACTAAGGTACTATGGTATGTGACTGAGTCTACATTTGATGATTAACCCTGAATCTAGATTAGATAATTGATAGTTAGGATTTAAAAAAAAAATTAGTATGGGAAAACATACGACCTAGATTGGATTGGATGACCCCTTGTTCCGCTCTAATAGGCCATTTTCTAATATGAATTAGTTTGGACTATTGTTTAAACTTACCCTCCATCAACCCACTTTCAATTTTCCATCCACACCCCAAAGTCCAACATCTTGAAGAAGCAACAACACTTGAGCGACAGAAGAAAATTGCAAGGCCTTGTAAAAAGCTTCTAACTAACTCCATATTGGAAACCGTCCTTGAGGACTCTTTACACCCTAGATCTAGTATATCTATACAATATCGCAGCAACCCATTTTCTGTCCCATTCTTGGGAAAATTGACCAAAATTGAAATTTGCTTAAATTTTGCTGAGTATATACATTAAGGATGATTATATCACATACTTGCAGTTTTGCATGGTAACTCCTTGGTGCCCACCCAGGCAGCCCTTTTTAAAATTCAATGACAATTAGGCTCATGAAAGTTACTGAAATTTCAGGAGGATCTCCAAATAAACTCTTCTCTTTATTCCTTTGGTTTCAATGTTCAATCTAGAAAACAAAAGAAATTCTTGCACCTTCGACAAAATTGTTAAAGACATCCCATCAACAATTTTCTCTCATCTTCCACCGCATTTTCAGAGACACCCATCATCACCAGCCATACTTCACAAATGGATCCAGGTGCTACAATCAATATAAAATTGGTTTCTAGCTATGAGTATCATCTTCCTGGCTTTCAAGCAACAGACAAAGTGATATATTTCAATGAAGATGAACCATCCCATGCCATACTCTCGCTTCCACTGCCTCAATTAGTGCTGTGAACCAGAAACCATCCAATGACTTGGGCATGTCCAACACACTTTCATGAGTTATGAATCTTACTTGTTGCAACTCTTGCTAGGAATAGGTGAAGATGTACATCCTGTCTGATGAATCACACATCTGTGGATCAAGAGAAGGATAGATCCAAACTCATTCCAAGCAAATTGCCACCTTAATCTCTAGTATTTTTTATCTTAAGACCAGCAACTTCTTAAGTCTCCACAAAGAATGCTGTCCTACAATTTCAAAAAATTCTTGGACATATCCAAGGTTATGAGAACTAAAGCTGAATAACATGACAAAATCATGGCACCTGATGAAGTACCAGTTTGCAAACATCTGAAGCAGTTGGCAGAGGACATGCATCCCCAAACCCAAAGATGTACAATACTGAACCTTCAGACAGTTGCACAGAGTCTGTAAACTGAAACCAGGGAGAAACCAAGATTCAAACAAAAGTTTGAGAAGATGATTGTTGTCCTCCAGGGCCTAGATCCCGTCAATACTGGTGTAGCCACATGGATTCAATTTCTGGTCTGAAAATAGAGATCAACTATACTGTCTGTGCCTGAATGTCAAGCTTCGAAGTAAATGGTCTGGCTTCAAACATGGGGCTTACATTGGCCTTGTGAACTATGACTGACATAGAGAGAGTACATTCTCAATTGATTCGTAACAGGAGTTTCTTCAAAGCGAATAACACCTGAAAACAAAGAGGGGAGGATTTACTAGAGCTTGATGTTCATGGACATGATGTGAAACAATTGCTAAAGGTTTGCTCCTAAGCTATTGAGGTTCTTCCTTGATTTAATATGTCTTCCCACTGTTTGAAGAAGCTCTCTTGCTCTTGTCCAGATGCTGACTGGTATCCACACTGCAAAACCCTTGGACACAACCAAGGATTACCATAAAGATGCATTCCCTATTCTTGGGAAGGATTGAAGCTCTTGGTCAACCAAAATGTCTTGGATACAACTCACAAAAGAAACAAGATGATTTCTGCGATGGGACAAAAAAGAATTGATCCCTCATGCTGAAGCACAGTGAAGAGAAGAAAGGATTCAAGGGAAGTGACATGGTACCCAGCCATTTGTGAAGATGGCATGAATTACAAATTACAATCAAACTGATCCCCACATATTTTTACAGAAAATATTTATGAAAGGAATTGAAAATTTAATTTAAAAAAGTTTTGGCATAGTTTGTGAGTGTGTAAAATATATAGTAAGAAAATGGTTGTGAATTTATAGTTGTACATAGAAAATAAATAGGTGAACATATGTTTATGTACACAAAAACATGAATATTCATAGTTATGTAATAAAAATACATAGTTTGATCCTACACTTGTTTGTATTTCACATATGCCCCAAATTATTGTGAATTTGTAATATTTGTATGAGAATATATCCACCTTATAGTATATAAAAAATTTTCAATATAAAAATTTGGATAAAATATGCAACATGATGTAAAATTCATGATGTCCATTAAATATGGTTCAGGATGTGTATATACACTCCAAGGAACAATTTTATATAGAATTTCCTTTTATGGATTGGTTAGTGATAGTGATTGGTCCATGTGTAGAGACTTAATTGATTTCATTTTTTTAAATGATTTTTTTCATGTTTAAAGGTGAGGACAAATGAACAATAAACAAATAATTGATTTAGTGTAAAGGTGTAATTTATTGCTATGTAGTGAAGATGTTCTAAAATGTGTTGAAATAAACATCACATATTTTACATGTAATGTTTGAAACCATAAAGTTTACTAGCCATAACATATTGATGGAAGAAAACCCATATTTTGTTGTAATGTTTTCTTGAGAACTAAAAAAATTGGAAGTTTAGCATTATGAAGAACCAAGCCCAAAACTAGACCAAAAGTGATTTCGATCAAATTACAAAAACTATGAGGGATTGGAATTAAAGGTTCCATATATAAAAGATTAGTTGGAACTAGGACTTGAAGTTCTTTTCAAAAATTAAAATCGATCAACATTGGTGTAAAACAATGTTGGGTGATTATGTACTTTTATGAAGAACCTTTAATTTTAGTTTGTAAAATATATTAAAACGGTTTTGGTTTCGCTCATAAATTAAAATAATAATTTGATTCTAAGTTTAATTCCTAAAAGATTGCAATTGTTCCAAAACTCAAACTTGGATTTAGTGCTATTTTATTAATTACAACTAGAACAACTAAAGTTAACAATGTTGACCAATTTTTACTTCTCAAAAAAACCTCCAGTCCCAATTCTAACTTTTTTAAAAATCTGAAAGAACACTTGGTTTGGATTCAAGAATTAAAAAATTATGTAATAGAATCTTTGGTTTGGTTTTAGACCTAGTTTTTCACATTTCAAAACCATTGGTTCTAGATCTTTTTTTTTCCCAAAAAAACACAAAAATCCAATAAAAGAACAATGGTCAGAACCATCACAGGGTAGACAAAAAGGGAAGGCCAAAGAAAGGCCAAAAGATGCACAACCCGTAGGAACCCAAAAAAGGGTAGGAGTTAATCCTTTTCATGGTAGGAAGCTATTTCACCCACGGCCCGTTTAATGTCACTTGCATGCAAATCATGAAATCTAATGTAATGGGAGGTCTAGAACAAGCATGACCCATTAATGCAATTTTCATCTCTATAGCAAAGGCTAAAACATGTTGAAGAGCAATACTAACATGCTGCTTAAAAAATTGAATGCATAAAGCCAAGGATAAATGACCTCTCGATTGTTTATCATGAAAAAGATAGGCACATTCTTTGATGAAACGATCCATATCATGTTCAAGTGTGCCATGCACCTCCATGGCCATTGGAATAAAGTGGTGTCCTTCATGAAACCTTTTATATTTGTGGATTTTAGCAATGGTGCTAAGTTTTGCAATTGCATTTACTAGTCAATTAATGACACTTGAAGTAATTGTTTTTGCATCGGATCAATAAACATCACGTTAGCAACAAAAACTTGGTCCTCTTAGGTCATATAAAAATAGACTTGTAATGAAATTCTTGATGTAAGGGTGTACCACCACTCTTTCATATAGCGTGTCCATTTTTTCGAATGAAAGCATACATGATGTTTCAAATGGCGTCATGTGTGGTTATCCGCTAACCTCCAAACATGCAATGAATTAAGTGTGTGCCAAATGCGTCCAACTTGTGTCCACATTCACACGTGAGAAGACTAGATGTTGATGGTTGAATTAAATTGAGATGAAAATGTAATGCTGAAGTGAAAATAAAGTGTGCGATACAAAACGAATAAATAGATGGTTTAACAACCAACCATAGCCTTGCCCCCTTGCCCAAACAAAAACAAATGCAAGCTCTGGAAGCTAAGGAAATGGAGTCATCTTCCAAAATAGACCTCAAGGACGTGTCGTGGTGGATGTCCATCAAAGTTGCATGTACATTTGGGGCATTGGTAACTTCCAAACTTTCAAAAGAAAAGTGCATTTCCTTGGCTATAAGAGGAAGTCCATCTTGTGTTACATGTAAACATGGTTGAAACAAGTGTGGGCCCCTTTCAACCTAAGAAACATATTTTTCCAAAACAAGTCTGTTCAAAATACAAAACTTAGACCACAAATATGGAGTCACTAAAATTCAATTCCCTTGAAAAATAGATGGGGCACAATCCTCCATAAGGAGAAGGCTTATATCACCAAAGGATATCGGCAGTCAAATTTGACACTTTTTTAAAGGGCCCTGAAAAGACTCCCATGATCATGGATCGATAATGTCTTCACATACCTGCATAATTCTCCTGTCAAAGTTTGCCAAAAAAGACATGAAGGAAGAAAAAGAAGGTATTGTCCGTGTGAGATAAGAAGGTCGACGAGTTACACATGAAAACAAAATGCCCAAATCAACTTGGGCGTTTCCTAAGAGAGGAAGATCATTGATATGCATCATGTCGTAAGATAAAACTTGATCCAAAAAATGAGTGGCAAAGTTCTGAGAACTCACCAGCTCATCTAAAATGTGTAAGCCATTTGTGACCAAAGTGTAGCCTTGAGGAATCTCTATGAAAGATCCATGATGGATGCCAAAGCTTACATTTTGACACCTTAACCTTAAGCCCAACTAGGGTTAATTGGGTTGAAAGGTGCTCATAAGCATGAGTAATTTCATTCATAGGCCCCATGATGTGGGTATCATTCACTAGGGATGGAAAAATGCAGTTAGGGGCTTGCATGATGGTTTTTAAGAGAGCTTGATGATGGGCCAAAATAAATAAATGACCTCTTAATGGGTCACCTTGCCTTGTGCCTAAAAATGACTTAATAATGGTGACCCCCTCCACATATCACCCATGTTGGTAGTAAAAAAAATAATGAACACCATAAAACAACCTGGTAAAAGGGACAATGTTCACTGAAGGCCCCCTGGTCTCACACAACTTTCTAAAAATAACAGTCTGATAAATGTTATTAAAAACATTTTCGATGTTGATTTACATCACAACTCAATCAAGGTGTACATTGAAAAAAAATTCAAATGCCAAAAAGGATGGCTTCACAACCTTTAAAGGTTAATATTTCAAATTGATGGGAGAATAAGTGTTTTTGAAACGACCCCTAAAGCTATAGGACAATGGAATGATTAATAAGTTGAAAAAACATTTCATTTACAACAATAGAAGAAAAACCGCCATTATATTTTTACCATTGCCAACAATTTGCTAGCCCCTAACACTAGGGCCACCAACCTAAGAATATCCTTACAAAGAAGATCCGTTTTGAATCTTAGGAAAAATAAAATTGATAGATTTGTTTCCAAACCAAATCCTATTCAACAATACCTATGAAGTGTCCAAAGTTGATTTTTTTCCCAAGTTAAAGTCACTATACTATCAATAAAATGTGATTACCTATATCAACTACATGCCTAAACCCAAATTTCTTTTAAAAAATTTGCATACTTAAGACATGACTCAAAAGTAATAACTACATACCTAATCCCACCCCCAAATTATTATTCAAAACAATGTATTATTATTATTAGCAAGCCTGATTGTTTTCTCAATCTAACAACACATTGTCTAATCCCAACAGGAAAATAAAATAAAATTTTATTTTAAAAAGTTCAGAAATTGTAACCTAGATAAAACAGGCTTTGGGTGCCAGTTCTGGTTCTAGCTAGAAGTTGGTTCCTGGTTTCAGTTCTGAATTTTTTCCTCAAAATTTAGAACCGATGATGATGGGGTTAAACCCTAAACCCTACCCAATAACTGAAACCGAACAAAAATCAGAACCAGCCAACACTGGTTCCAACATACCAATCTGGGTACTTGGCCCAATACTGGTGCAAACCTAACAATGACCATTCCATCTCAAGATGATATCCACTAAATGTTACTAAACAAATATATGGTAATGTTGCAAAGTTTTAGTGCAAAATTGTATATCCAAATTTCGCCGTCTTCTTATCGAATTTTTTGTGGGAATTTTTTTCTATTTGTGATTTTCTAAGGAGAAAAAATGGTAAAAATGTGTTTCTTCAGTCTGAAATACATTTCCCATCAAAATTTCCCCACTTTTTTGTGAACCAAAGAAAGAAAAACACTTGAAGTTCTACATCACAAAATTGATAAGAAAAATATTTTTTTTTTGCAAGTGGCCTGAAATATCTCTGGGATGATTAGAAGCAATCTTCTTTTGTTGGTGATTTTTTTTTCAAAAATGCAAAAAAACAGTGTTTTTGGGGATGTCCAATTGCCAAATTTTGCAAAATTTTCACCACATTCTACATCAAATTCTAGTAGGTGGCCAATAATACGGAAGGATTCTTAAATCTTTTAATTTTTATATTTTGAGTTTAACCAAATTTGGCTCAATTGTTTTGTGAAGAAAAGCAAAGGATTCAAAAATGGTGTCTTATTGGCCAGAATGAACCAGCAGCCAGCAGCACACCATCCACTGGATGGATGTCGCTTATGACTCAGTTGTGGATGAACCTCAACTGAATTCAAATCTGGTTTCACCTTGATAACCCATTGTGTAAGAAGATGGTTTACAGATAGCTAAGGGCTGTCTTTAGTATTTACTATTTACCCACTAGGTAACAACCTTCTTGCCTATTTGAAGGTTGGTAGTAGGAAGGTAGTGAAAAGAAGCAACTGAACTGGAAGCTAACAGAAAACTGAACCATGATTAACTAAGGGACTGGAAGCTAACAGAAAACTGTTTCCTGTCCACTTACCATCCATCCTTTATGGTGCAAATAGTAAGTGCTGGTTCACTTGGCAGCTGGCTTGTTAAGGTACAAGAATTGTTTGCACAGCAATCTGACATGCAATGATAATTTAAAGATAAGGGCTAAATTCCCTTGAAAGATTTGTATCATGCTAAGTTTAACTAAGTTTAGTTTCCGGCTCTGACAATGCAATTTTCCACCAAGTGTTTCTTGATTATAGTACTTCAATGCTTTCCTTGTGCAGATATAATAAAGAGGAATTGAAGGGTTTAATTAAAATGGATAGTTTACTTGTCATATGGAGCATTTTTTTTTTTTTGGAGACAAATTTTATCATTTGTTGAAAAAAAATAAAAATAGGAACAATTTGGCAAAAATTGTGTTTCTAATGAAAATATAACTAATCTTGCTATCTTGTTGGGAAAATTCGCCAAACTTTTGATATTACAAAATTGGAAAAAAAACCCTTGTTACGTTACGTGCATTCCTTAATGAGCCCATGTAGCTCAAATACTTGACTACCATTCTTGGGTTAGGGAGAGACTATGAACCCAATGACTCAATGTGTTCTTCACTTGGTGCCACATTTGGATGAATGTTCGCTGGGTATTTTTATGACGTACTTAAATTTCAGTTTAATTTTTGTGCAGCATTCCCTTCCTTTGGTTGAACTTGGCCACAAGGGGAAGAGCCATTATGCAAATGAGCTGCTTGTTTCATCACTGCAACTGTGCAGGGATATATTTCATGTTTCAGCTGCCAGACTCATCATCATCTTCGCCTTTTTCATTTAAAAACACATGCAAGGTTCACTATTCACAAGGAATTTTGCCAAATGACGTGCAAAATACTGACATGCGCAAATGAAAAAATAGAAAAAAAAAGTTGATGTTGTAGTACTTTGTACTTCAAAAATTTCAAGAGTGAGACAAAACTTTTCAGGCTTAAAAGTGCACATCATTGATGCTCCAATTTTTAGAATCACACACCTGATTATGCTGTTTTTTTTTCTTTTTTTTTGGGAGATTTTGGGGGCTAATTAATTTTATTTATTTTTTCAATTTTGTGATGTTGCTCATGTGGAGATCATCCATCAATATATTTAGCTAAATTTGGCTATATTGAAAATATGAAAGTAGAAAATCCTAAGCACCTTTTCATATTGTGAGCAATTGCGACGATTTTTGGTGATTTGTGAATTAAATTTTTTTTTTCCCTGGTTGTTTTTTGTTTTTCAAAAACCAGGGAATTTGTGATGGAATAATCTTTTTTCAGATTTCTTAATTGAAACTCGCAAAAATTCTCTACAAACTGCTATTGTGACATTTATGATTTATTCATTGAGTTTAATATTTTCTACAGAAGGCATTTTGAAATGGTACCTACTCAGGTGTGAATGGGAAAGTATGGCTGAACTGGTCTTCTTCTTCCACAAGCCCTAACATCACTTCCTCTTTCATTGTTGCAAGGTGTTGCAAGCTCTATCCTCAGCTCTACAGTAATAGTTCAAGTTGGAGTAACTTTGAGAGCTGAGGAGAGAGCTTGTGTTGCAAGCCCTAAGAGGAACTGATGTTAGGCTTGTAGAAGAAGAAAACCAGTTCGGGCATACTCTTCCCATTCACACCTGAATTGTTACCATTCTAAAAAGGCCCACTTTGTATGGAATGCAACAAAATAATATGACAATCTTAAGATTAATTAAGCTTGCTAATGGATCAGTTTGATGGATCCTCAAGATTTACTCATCCCATTCCATGCAAATTATGTTTACTGTATAGGGGCAAGGCCTCAAGGTGGGGGCCATTCACAAAATTAAAAGTCTAGCGTTAGGGTTTTAAAGTTTGGCCTTGCATTTTTGGGAACGTCCCCATCCATGGGTCCTACCCATCTAAAACATGAGGTGAACATTATCATAAACATAGATAGATCACAATTGTTGCTTTCCTTTCTTGCCATTGCTTTTTTGCATTCATTATATTCTTAGTGTGTAAATATTAATCTAAGTTAAATTGAAGTTACAATATATTAAAGTACCAAGTTGAAATTGGGCACTTTGAAATGGGTTTCAGTATTTGAGTATTCAAGCATCATCTCTTTGAATTGCATGCTTGACATAGGCTTTAAAATTTACTGTGTGAGCCATGCGATTGGTGAGGGATGTTGATGAGTCACATGAGGAGAGGTTTGGCTAACTCAAACTAATGTTTCTTTTTCCCATGAATTTTCACCATTGGCAACAAAGACAAATCTAGTGTGACTCGTTCAAAGGAATTTTGTGAAAAAAAAGTGTCAAAGTTGTCAAATCTTAAGGAAAGAAAAAAATCTGAAATCACCATATTTAGGCAATCTAGTTGTAGCACGTCACCAAAATATAGCATGATTACTAAATTTTTCTACTTTCCTTTTTGACCTGTAGCCAAATTTGACGGATAATTGCTAGTATGGCTATACCACAAAATTGAGAGGAAGAAAACCTAATTATTCAAACCATGAATTGGGTTGTTAGATTTAAGCTTGTAAGAGATAATACAAGAAAGTTTGGGCATAAATAGAAGCCACATTATTGCATCCCCCAATCCATATTTCAATGTTCCTGACTTTGCAATTATGCATACAAAAGACAAAATGTTGATGGAGTACATTCTCATCTCTTGCCAAGTTGGGGGCTGGCTGGAGGAAGGGATGAGAAATGTAACTTGGAGTTATGTAGTTGGCAAGTTGCAACAATCTTCACTTTCTCTTACATATTCCATCAATGGACTAATGGAGTGTTCTCCAGTGGAAGGTTAGCCATCTGAACCCCTGTACACTTTAAACCCGAAAAAGATCACCTGGAAAAGTTGAAGGTGTACAGGAGTGCCTCACACATATGCCAATGAAAAAGTGTTTCCTATCATAGTGCACACACCAGGATGTTGCATGGAGCTCTGGTTGGTGTTGGTCCACTCTGCCCTGCAACTTGAGCTCCTCTCCTAGCATTGAGGAGAGGTGGGTTGGCCAGAGCAGTAAATGACCTGAAAACATGACAAAAAAAATGAACAAAAGGCACGTAGGAGTTGAAATCATTCATGATTTTGTACCCACAACAGCAAAAGGAATCAATATTTCACACATCTTGTAATTGTAGGTGTCAACTATATCAAAGTCAAAATAAAATAATGATGAACCATATGAAGGGAATTTTTTTGAAGAAAAGGCACGTAGGAGTTGAAATAAACTCAACCATGATTTTTGTACACAGTTGCAAGGAATCAAATATTTCAAACAGCTAGCATGTAAGAATTGGAGCTGATGGTTCTCTGGAAAAATGAGAACTGTGGAACACTGATGTGAACTATCAAAAGTTAAAAAGTTGAGTCTGCTATCTGTGTGATCAACTTAGCCTTGGCCCTAACCCTGTAGAAGGGCTGATCGGTGATGTTGTCAAGGGTTATCTGTTGATTTTGAGAATAACAAGTAGAGAGACAAAGGGGATCTGTAACAGACATCACAATCTCGTGTCTTGAGCTGAAAGAGAATATCCAGGATTGTGGGTCAAAGTGGCATTCCAAAAAAAAAACCCATCCTCCCAAGCAAAATGTGCTAAAATAAACAAGTTTACAATACAAGAGAATGTGATTTTTCTTGTGGCACATGACACATGTGTGAGATAAACTTTGTGGTTTCATTCATTACAATATATAGTATATGGTGTTTATTATTGCGTATATTATATTAAAATTACAATTTGACATTAAGTTACAACACATATTACAAATATATTTTGTGCCATAAGTTCATGTCAAATTATAATTGTAATATAATATATGTCACAATACACACACCACATATTGTGCATTATAAGATATGAAACCACAAAGTTCACCTCTTAAATGTGTCATGAGCCATCATAGCCTTTGGTGTGAGAAAAATCACATTCTCTTGTAGTGTTAGGAGAAGTGTCATTTGCATTTTTCCTTTGCAACCTAAGAAGCCACTGTGGCCCTTCCAGCCACAGTGAACCAGCCCCGACCAGTGCACCATCCACTGGATGCCTGTTATACTCAGTTGTGGATGATCCTCAACTGAGTTATTACCCGGTTTCATCTTGGTAACCCATTCTATAAGAAGTAAGTCTAACATATAGACAGGTAGGCAACAAAATAGGGGACTACTAAGTAAGTAGATAGTTTATACATAGTAAGTAGGCGCTGTTTTTACTACCTACCTAGTTGGTAGGTAATAAGTAAAGCAACTGAGCTAACCACCATGGTTAGCTAGGGAGTTGGAACCCAACAGAAAACTGTTTTCTGATCACTTATCATCCATCCTTGATGGTGCACTGGTGGGTGCTGGTTAACTGTGGCCCTTCCATAATGAATAGAATTGAACACACAACTCATTATATGCTACAAGGTTCTCAGTTTCTAGGGGCAGTCTGGTTACTAATCTGATCAGTTGTGAGGCATGCCAACTTCCATTCCCCAAAAGGATAGCAGCAATCAACATGTTAGAACATCAACTTGCTGAGTTGAGTTGCTCTAAGAAACTTTGGTGAACAGCCCTTCTACTTTATACTAAGTCAAACCTAGGGTTGGGAATTTTTTTCAATATTGTGTGTGTTTATGTAAAAATAATGATAATAATAATAGTCTTCATTTCTTCAGCTCATGGAATGGAAATTGTTGTGCACTATTAGATCAGTGCACAACACTTTCTAAACTAGCAAAGTCACACACATAAAAACAAGCACACAATTGATGCCAAAGTTTGCACTATGTATTTTATGTTTTGGGTTTGGATTCTAGTGATTGTAACTGAGTTCGTTTTGTAAAACCAAAGATAAGCGTCCAAAGACATTCCTTTAGGATAAATACCCTCCTTTCCCCTGGCCCCCCTTCCCCTAAAAAAACACACACAAAACTCTATTTACATTAAACTAAGTCCCAACAACAAATTGGTATGGATTAAAATGCCATCAAATAGTCCATGACAAATCATGATGCCTAGATGATTTAGGTGACTTAAATAGTTCTAATCTTATGGTAGATGGGTTTTATTTATAAATATTTCTTGCATTAAAGTTAAATGTAAATAGTATCTTTACAATACATTTAAGAAGCAAATGATTTCACTCTTTAAAGGTTAAATGTCAAAAAGTCCTCGAAATAGAGAGATCGTTTTATACATACGACTACATATTTCAAAATCACACAAAGTTCTGATTCTCTATGTAACATGAATTACTTGCACACATTTGAATTATTTCATTATAAAGCACAGCCCTGAGCAAATGCACTAAGAAAGTATATTGCCCTAGAAAGCAGAGGAGGGCCTTTGAAGAACAATTTTGTTTGCAGAAAAAGTATCATTATGTACAGGGGGCAAGGGTGCATGATTGAAATCTCAATCTGCACCATGCATTGCATTGAAGTGCTCGGCGAGCTTTACACTTTAGTGTAGGGCCTGCAAAGGGTGATAATAATAATAATGTGTGTTGGAGACATGGGGTGGTCAGACATTTTACATGGGTTCACTTGAATGTCATCACCACCCCTTGTTTATGAAATTTGTGGGAACTGCCAAATTGTTGTTGTTGCAAAGTCTTTCCAGCCTTTTCTCTTTAAGGTAGAGACAGTAGTACTACTAGCTGTGATATTTTTGCTGGTGAATTTTTGAAAAATTTTGACCTGAAAAAGATGTAATTTCAACCTAGACAAAGGATTCTTCATGGCAAAAATGGCCCAAATTTGTCAGATTTTGAATTTTTTTCTTCCCAAATTACCAGATTTTTATGATAACTTTCATTAGGCTACCAAGAATATGGAAGGCTAATTATTAATTTAAACTGATTTCTACATCTGGTGTATAGCCAAATTTGACCTCTTTTTTCCTGGATGATTACCACTTTGGCTAAAACAATTGACCAAAAACGCACCTGGGAGAGTACTAGGATACATTTCCCTCAAAAGCTGATAGAATGAAAATCTACATCATGAAATCTGCAAGCTAGCCTGTGGTAACAAAACTTACAAAGGCAAATCTCGTTGACTAACCCGTTCCAGAGAGATGCCAGAAATTGTGTTGTATTATAATAAATTTTCAGAGGATTTTTGCCTGTCTTGCATCCAAAACACAAAGTCAAGATTGTGAGCTGCAGCACATAATAATTTATCTCGAGGGTGACAGGTAATGAAAGGAAACCCATAGTTCAACTTGGCGGTGGTAGTGTGCACGAACTTTTGCCAGAGTCCTTGAAAGAAGTCAAAAGGGTTTAACTCATCACTGATCAAATGTTGGCAATCTCATTCATTCTAGTTTCATGTAGCCCCCTTTGAAACTTAAACCCTAAACCTGGGAGCTGACCAATTTGGTCCACTTTTCAGTTTATATTTGGCTCTCTCTGACATCTAGGGGTTAAGAATATGCATTGCAGTTGAGGGTGGGAAAAAAACCTGTCAAGCCTTATTTATTGTTATGAGCTGTGGGAATATTTCTTCTGGACAATATAGTTTGGAACATACACTGCAAAATACATAAGCAAAATACTTTAGTTATGGTGAGTGCCAACATGATAAAGGGTCAAAAGATGAATTGGGTCCCAACAACATATAAATCTAACAAAACAAATTAATGTTCTGCAATACATACCAATTCCCAACAACAAATAAATCTTACAAATTTTAAAAAAAAAAGTTCTGCAATAAATAGCTGACCTGACAAGGAGCACCACATTTTGGTTCACACAATTCTACCTTAACAATATGTGCACTCTCATAGTGTTTCTCACAAGAGCATGTGAAACTATGAATCATGTGCTACTTTTTTACTCACACAATAAGGAGTGTATACTCCGATGGACCCTACCATAGACTAGGGTAGACTAGACAGGGTGGTAGACAAAGTATTCAAATTATTTGCAACTGGGGTGGCATAAATTGAGCCTGACAAAACCATGCCTCCACTTGAGGGTCAAATTCTGCAAATTACCAGGACCAGCTGCACTTCCATGAAAGTCTGTCGGAAGCACATTTCCCAAGCTCTTGCAAGTCACAAACCATGTCTCCCATACATAACAGTAACGTATAGCAATGTCACATTTCTAAACCCATTATGGGTGCCTTGAAATTTTATATCCATGGTATGGCCTAGGTGTCTTCTAGTGCATCTACCTCTTTATAATGCAATTATCTACAAGCATATGGTTGGTTACATGGTCACCTTTCATGTGGATCAGACCAAATTTGCACTTGAGCTTGGAACCTATGCCATGCAGTACCTCATCTTACAATCAAGTTTGGATTGGGTACAAACACCCTCAATCCACCACAGAGGGAGGGATTCATGAGCAATGTAGCTCATGAATACCGAACAAGCATGTAGGTAATAAGGCATCTTTGCTCTGTGTTGCCTCTCCATTCCTGTTTGATAATCAGAAAATTGAATGTCCTGAGTCTTCCTTATGGAGGAGGGGCCCTGAGTGAACCAGCCCTAATTGAACCAATAGCCACCAGCACACTATGAGGAATGGATAATGGATGGATGAGAAACACTTCACCATTGGGTTCCAGTCTGCTAGTTAACCAAAGTAGTTCACTTGGATCCTGTTCTTTTTTTTGGGGGGGCTGATAACTCTGATTCAATAGCCTCAAAACCTAACCACCAGGGTAGCTGACTGTCCTCACAGAGCATGAGAAGGGGTCCAGTTGGGATTTGAACTCCTAACAGCAGGATTCCCAGCTTTACCCTTTAGTCACTAGGGTAGCTGAATGTCCTCCAGTTACCGTTCTTTACTACTTTGACCTAATAAAAAAACCCAGCCACAGTGAACCAGCACCCACCAGCACACCATCCACTGGATGCCCCTTATTACTCAGTTGTGGATGAACCTCAACTGAGTTAATATTTGGATTCGCCTTGGTAACCAATTCTGCAAGAAATAGGCCTCATATATTGGTAGATAGATAGGAAAATAGGTAATTACAAGGTAAGTAGATGGTTTATACATAAGCAATGGCTTCTTTTACTACCTACCTAATAACAACTTGCTTGTGGATTGTTAGTAAGAAGGTAGAAAAAAAAGCAACTCAGCTAACCACCATGGTTAGCTAGAGAACTGGAACCCAACAGAAAACCTTCCTGAGCATTTACCATTCATCCTTCATAGTTTGCTGGTGGGTGCTGGTTCATTGTGGCCAAAAAAACCCACTAATCCTCTCCTCATGTACTAACCATATACATCTTTCCATTATACAGATTCTGTGATCACAGCAGCTTTCCATTATGTTATTTTTCAATTAGCTGTGTGTGCAGAGTCATCTCACAACACTGTCAGAGGGCTATGAGAGCTGTGGGTCAAAATGTGACGACTCATCAGACACTTCCATTTGTCTTTTTTTTCATGAGAACTTGTGTTCCCAAAGTTCATAACATGATTAATTACATATTTTCAATACACTTGCAGCTCTCCCAAGCAACGTGACAGTCTCTCTGGAGCAAGGAATTAGGCCCTATGTCAGTGGCTTTCTATCACGCTGCTCCACAGAGACTAGGCCTTATGTCAATGGCTTTCCATTACGCTGCTATAATCAGAGTAGCCTAATGGAAAGAGAGACCCTTACTTAGTAGCTAACCACCTATTATCCTACCTACCTACCTACCTACAGGACCTACATTCGCATAGGACCCATACTTTGAAACCAATTTAAAAGGCCAAACCCAACATGAACTCAGTTGGTGTTAAATCACCCACAAATGAGTCAGATTAGTTACAGGCTTCCCATGAATGAAAATATTATTCATGTGTTACGTAGTAGGACTTTAGAAGAGAATTTCCCAGTTAAAGAGTGGGCATTATTAAGCTAGATTTGTGCAAAGAAATGATGATCTGCACCAAGTAGGTTGGATGAGCACTCATATTCAGCTCAGCTGAGATTTGGTTGGTATCAGGTACTATGTGTGGGGTTTTTAATAAAACAAAATTTACTCAAAAAATCCATGATACAAGATGGGAGTTGATGACGCCCTAAAATTGTGAGCACACTTGGAGGAGGAGTAGGAGAAGGAGGAAGAAGAAGAAGAAGAAGAGGCGGAGGAGTGGGTGGGTGGTGTTACATTGGTACTGGACCACAGCAAGGTAAGGTAAAGCTAGCTACAAATGGTACAATGCGGTTCATCACAAGTCGAGGATCCGCAGCTGGAAGATGGTGTCTGCAGCAGCAGCTAATGCTCGAGACTAGAGAGATCATGATTCTCGACATGTCTAGCTAGCTGTAGTATAATGATCTGCGTCATTGAGCTAGAACCTGTTGTTGTACCCATAGTTCTGAGCTATTTCCAGCTCATGTCAACAAGCTGCTGCTGATTATGCCTCAGTCGCTTGAAACTGCTCCAGATGGACTTGCATGCCGAATTCAGTGCACTAGTGGAGTACCTTATAATGTGTTATTTTGTCGAGCTTTTTTGCATCTAATTTGTTGGTAAGCGAATTTGTGGTGGTTGTGACCATCCTCGGCTCATCGGCCTGTCGCACAATTTATTTAGTCAAAGTGAATCTAGAACTACTCGTTGTCGCTTGACGGCGGCGGCGGTCGGAGTCGTGGGTGCAGCGAAGTCCAGCAGCACGTGACTGCCGCATCGGGGACACTTGGGGTTGGATTTGTCGAGCATGACGTACATGAGACAACGCGTGCACGCTCCCATAACTAGTGCGGTGATCATCGACGACGACGACGTTGCCTGCAGCTGCAGCAGCGAAGATTCCGTAGCAGCTGCTGGCCGTTTCTTGCTTTCCGCCTCATGACTTGCAACCACGACGCTGAGTTCACAATTCAATCAAACCAAGAACAAAAGAAATTTCAGTCTTGAAGATCATTTTAACACTACTGCATCCATCGAGCTCCGGTTCCTCAGAAACAATTTTCCTACCAGTTCTAACACCAATTTCTCCAGATGACCAATATATCTACCAGACACGCGGGAGCTACAGTAGCTGAATTGTTTGCAAAATCACGCTCTATAATTCGGGAATCCCCGAAGAAGCTGAAGGCTGATTCAAGGAATTTTTGAGAGTGGCACGCGGTAATGAGAAATCATACCCTGCAGTAGATGCTATTTTGCTGCCGGCCTGCTGAAAGTCGTCCTGCAAGGCGGGAGCAGTTTGGGTTCTGTCTAAACGCGGGGAGCGTGCAGAAGATATGCCGGCGGATGAACTGCTGGTCGATGGAGATCCAAGAGACCATGCCGGCTCATGAGACCGGGCTGAAGAAAGACTAGATGAGAAAGATGGAGAAGCTGCTGCGGCGGAAAGTCTGGAAAGGACGCCGGCGATTGGCAATTCCGCGCCAGAGATTCTCGACTTACGGTCCATCTGACCAGCTTGATCCGCACCTGCTGTTCGTCGTAGTGCCCTCTGCACCATCTCCATTGTGCATACGCTTTGCTCTCGCTGCTGCTGCGGCTGGCAAGAAGAAGCTGCTGGTGAGCCGCCACCACCAGCTGTGAGATTTAGATCGAGTTCTAAGTTCGATCTCTCGGCCTCTTGGTCCGACTCCGCCGGCAGCAGATCAGAATCCTTTACCAGGCTCACGTTCTTGTCTTCCAGGTGAAGATTCCATTGCTGCGTTCCAGTTGAGAACGATAACATCTGCAAATTTTCCCTCCACCTCCGCGCCGGGCAGCTTCCATCAGCTGCACCACCAGAGGACGTCGACGAGGATGAGGCTTTCAGGCTCTCCTCACAGAGGAGAATCTCGGACTTCTTGCTCCTGAGAAACTCATGCGCGCGCGGGGAAACTGGGGACGTCGTCGTCGCCGTCGGCTCCAGCGCAGCTGCAAGCTGCTGGGGTACAACAGCTCCCATGATATCAAGAGGTTGCAGCTTTCGGGTCCGATGATCGGCGTACTTCTCCCATGTAACACCTGTTGTTTTGTTCACGAACGACATTATGCCGGTCTGCATCCAGATCAGAGGTGGGAAGCACAGGCACTGAAGTAAGCCTTTGATCGCAAAATGCATTAGCTGATCTTGAGGACACATGAGACGTTTATGTCACAAATTCAAAGCCCAAGGATGCAGAAACTCTCAGAGAACACATGATTCCCGACATTGTCCAGGCTATCTATATACATAACAAGAAACGACAAGTGAGGGAATTCAATTCAGTCTAGATTGCCAAAGCTTTCACGTCTGAATTTTCCGCAAGAGACGAAGATTATTGTAAACAGAGAAGAGCAGCTGGGTGTGGCGGACATGACGCAGGTTATAAGAAGAAGAAGAAGAAGAAGGACCACCTTCAAGTCGAGACACTTCTTCCAATCGGAAGGAAGTCTAGGCTGCTCAGGATCATCATCAACTAGAAGCTCGAGGAAGTCCGTGGATGTACCACCGTTCTCAGCACTAATCGGGCGCGAAGCTGCTGCTGCACCACCATGAGCACTACTCTCTCCTCCTAACAAGTCTAGCGTCGTCTTGTCGTCATCTGCAGCATTATTCATGGCTGCTAAACTGGTGCAGTTGTTGTTATTGTTGTTGTCGGCAGTCGAGTGCAGCTGACCCATCATGAGTTGTACCACTTTGTGGGCATCAACGCCCCATGAAGCTCCTCCTCCTCGCTTCTTCTTCATATCGAAGAGTGCTGGACCTCGTCCTCGCGGACTCAGCTGATCTGCAGGACCTCTCCAAGCGACCTCCATAGCCAACGTTCTCTTCTTCTGTCGACGAATCTAGTACTGGACTCCCGGAGCCGGTTGCATAGGATTGCTAGAGAGATTGCTGGTGCGATTTCTAGTCTCGAAACCTTTTTAACCTTGAGGATTCAGAGTCTAAAGCTGATCATCAGCCTGCAAGCTAGCTGCAGGTGAGCAGCCCTTGATGAAATCTAGAGAGCTTAGATCAGCAGCCGACAACGTTCATAAATGAATTACCATCGACACTCATGTCCGGAGTCTTTGTTTCTAATTTCACACGAGCTACTAGAGGTCGAGATGAGGGGGAATCAATCCACTCGACTGTCGAGAGGACGAAAATAATTTGGCTGGTGAGAGAGAAAGAGAGAGAGAAAGAGAGAGAGAGTATATGCAGACAATGAATCATAAGTAGCTCCAGACAGCCAAAAAATAAAGAAAAAGATCAGAAGCTAGAGCTCATGGAACCACCGCCCAATCCCCAAAAAGCTACCTATTCCATCATGATAGATGATGCTAGAATACGATAGATGATAGATGATGATTCTTCCTCAGCCTCCTAGCTATTAATCCCACCCCATGAGCAGCTGCTGATGCAAAGACAAAACCAGTAAAACTTCAACAAAAACAGCCAAGAAGAAGAAGAAGCAGCAGAAGAAGAAGAAGAAGAAGAAGCTGCAGAAGAAGGAGAAGAAGAAGAAGAAGAAGGGGGTGTGGGGAACAGGGGTGAGGGGGGAGACTTGATTCAAGGCTAGCTAGCTAGACTGTAGCAAACTGAACCAGATCAGGAAGAACGCCAATGACCCACCCAACAAAAAATAAAATTAATAAAACATAACTCTCTCTCTCAACCTCATAAATGCCATCATCGTCTTCTGCTGCAGATTTTTCCAATTGCAGTTAGGCTTAACTTAGCTGCACAAAATTGCACCTAATTTTCTACTTATAACATACCATTCCTGCCGATTCCCCCATGCAAATGGAGCACCTAGCTAGCCTAGCTTAGCTACAAAACATTATTATTATCCACCTCGCTCCATCTGTGCATAGCAGCACTAGGCTAGTAGTATTGCACCCAGTCTAAGTGTTACCAAATCACCTCCAACATTAAATAATAAATATACCCTCTAGTACAAGGCCAGCTTAAACACCTGTTTGTTGAGTAGTTATTATTATTATTATTAATTAAATTGGAAGATTCCAAGTCCAAAAATAGGATGTTCCCCCCCCCCCAATCCCATTAGATTCTCTTTTTCACAAACTTTTGTTCTTTGAAAAAAGGGTTTTTTTTTGGGGGAAAATTTCAACATATCTACAAATAATTTTAATTTTAGTGTCTAAGCGCCCAAGGTTCTATGATATATTCATAGTTCTAGATCAGCAGAACCTATAGCTCGATCAGTTGGTACTTAGTACTTAGTTTTGTTCTTCAACTTCCCTTTCTGGAGCCAACTCGAGCCAAGCCAAGCCAAGCCGAGCCTCCATCAGGTAGGTAAGTAATTTTATACTTG
>Ga0209611_10004403_pt1 | contig 24094 bp, 18 predicted proteins | sample S1TSphgellanicum_3_FD_187693 | JGI IMG/M metagenome (GOLD analysis project Ga0209611, IMG submission 187693) | Host-associated microbial communities from peat moss isolated from Minnesota, USA - S1T2_Fc - Sphagnum magellanicum MG (SPAdes) (version 2) | ecosystem: Host-associated > Plants > Peat...
ATGGAGCGCCGTCACAACAAGACGGTTGATGCAATTATGCCTAAAATCCAGGATTAGATCAGATTGTACAATAGTTAGACAATCTCCTTTCACATTACACATCCATTTCATGTCACACTTTTCACAAGAAAATAAACAAGAAGTAGTGGGTGTTTAGAGAGAGAGATTGTTGTTTATGATCTATAATCACAAATTTACTAAGCTTCATAGGTTCGTACAAATTTTGTGTGAATTTTTTTCTTCATAATTTCATATAAAAATCATACAAATTCCATGTTATGGTAATTTGAACAATATTTATACATATTCAATACTTTAAATATTCAAACAAATGAGACATTGTTTTTGAATAACATACGTGAATGTTCATGTTTAATCCACATAAATCGCATAGTTTTATGCAAAATTACATTATGATAATTGCATAGATTTAGTTAAAATGTAATCATTTGTACTTCACATTAGGACATCACAAGTAGAAAAGATGCATCATTTATATATATATATATAATTATTATTTTTCGCATATTTTTACACTTTGAAACCCACAAATTTTGCACAAACATAGTATTTTATATTTTCATGTTGATTTTATTAAAATCTCGTGATATTGTAAGTTTGTGATGTAATCTATTACCTTGTGTTTGATTAGTTTTGGACCTTGAGTGGAGAGAAAAGGGTTTAATAAAAGACAAGGAGGTTATGAAAAAAAGATTTTGCATAATGGGTGTAAACACATTAAAATATGCATTAAATTTACATTTTCAAGGTTAAATGCAAATAGATTGAAAGTAATGACAAAACCTATTATAAAATTATTTGACTAAATTTTTTTAAGCATAAATGATTGAAGGAAAAATGAAAATTTCACTATTGTGAATTAATTTTCAAATTTCACATTGTAAAAGTAGGTTGAAAGTAGGGTTTTCAATACATGTAACTTTTGTACTTTACTTTTCTTAATGTGGACTTTTGTAAAGTGCAAGTGAAGCAGGCTCTAATAAATAGAAATTGGAACAAAAATTTGATTTAGATTTCAAAAATATAATCATCTTGATATTCAACTTGAATACACATATATAATTGAGTATTTTGTATTAAAATACCACCAAACCAATATTTTTCATCTTTTTTGGATTCTACTTTTGATTTATTTTTTAGGTTCATTTTTAAAAATCATTTGCAAGTAAATTATCATGAGATTAATATATGTCCATGTCTTTTATTGTACTCCCACACATTTTGATGTTATTTTGATATTCTTACATGCATGATACATGATAAAATTGAAGATCTTCAATTTTTTGTGTATATTTTGCCATGCTTTCACTTTAATATTAGACAAATTTGATCTTGATGTTGCTAAGATTAATGTGAACATAGCCTAATGGGATATTTGTAAACAACTAACATAATCTTAATGTGATTTTTTTTGAAAAATTGTAATGATTTAGGATAATGTCTTTGTTTTGTGCTTTCGAGTTTCAATTTTAGTTTTTGAGATTCCAAAGCTTTGGGAAGAAATATGTGTTTGTTTGTTGAATTGAAGATTACCATGTTTGTTTTGTTTTGTAAATGTGAATATGTAAATTTCTTTGCATAACTTTTGGGCTTGGATTCCTTCAACGTGAAGGTGATTGGGATTTGCATATATATGATAGCACATGACAATGTTAAGATTCAAGCTCTAGCGAAGAAACACTTGTCCACATTTTGAAATAATATGGAAGGATTATTTTTTGATCCAACTATGTTAATCATGGCCAAAGAAGTTTTAAATCAAGTGTAGTTGGAGTCTTATGAAATTGAAAATTGTTATTAGAGTTCATGCTTAGATTATTTATGCATTTTCATGTGAAAGAAATTGGAGCACATTTCAATACATTAATTTTAAACAACAAATTTTCGTATATATATTTTGGAATGACTAATTTAATACATGTATTTAACAACATGTGATTATGAGACAAAATATATGACCTTGATTATAGAGAGGAAACTCACAAAGTGCTCATATAATGAGATAGTGAGGAAGAGATTTCAAGTAAACATGTAATAATATGAACATTTAAAGTTTGATGAAATAAAAGTTTTATGTTGTTCCTTCTATTTGCTGTTAATAGTGTGGCCTGTGCCGTTGGCCCAAGTCTTACCACGTCCTCAACTGATTTTTCCTTCCAAAACCTGTTTTTTTGGAATTTATTTTGAATTTTCAGCGGCAGAAATCACTCAAAAATCAATTATCTCCCACATTCTGAATCCAAATCTTACCAAATAAATTCCATTAAATCCTGCTCATCAAGATCTTTCCAACAACACCAAAGGCACATTCCAATTCCTCCGAATTTTTTAAAGCTAAGATTTAATTTAATTTTTAGTGAAGAAATCATTCAATATTCAAGAACTTTTGCACCGCAAGTCCAAACGTCATGGAATCAATCCCATGCACCCCTCCTCGTCGAGAGCTTTCCAAAGAGACCAAGAACACGATCTGAAGCATCCTGGTTCGGTGGATCCCATAACTACAAACAAAACAAAACAAACAAACTACCTTCCTTCATAGATAGATGTTTTCCAATCCCCAATCTTTTTGAAAACTTTTGTTTGCAACATTCTTATGAATTTTTTGTAGCAAACTTGTTTTTCGTTTGTGGTGACTATGATCACAACAATCCCTTTGGACTTGACACACTTCAAGATTCAATATGCTCTCATAGCAATGGTCATAAGTTAACAAAATAGGCTAATGGTAAGATATAAGATTCACACATGAGCTTGAATTGAAGGCAAAATCCTTGAACCCTAATCCTTGAAACCTTAATCTCTAAATCTAAAAAGCAAAGATATTGATTTTGCTTGCTCAAGAAAACTACGAGAGTTTTCAAGTGGAGAACAAAAATCATGCAAAAGGTTCAACATCATGATGTCCATTATGAGATTAAGACCTACAAGATTGCACTTTTTTCATGTTCCATAACAACAACATCATGACTTGCATTGGTAGTTGAAGAAAATGATAAGTATTTGGAAATTGGAGAAGTATGTGAATTTGGAGAAGCATGTGGTTTTTGGAGAAATTTGGAGAAACATGCATTTTTGGAGAAATTTGCAAAGGGTATCTACATGTTTCTCCTCCAAACATGTTATGGAAAACTAAAACCAATTATGAGACTTTTGAGATTATTGTTTAAGAATTCAAGATTAGAGGATTTGGAATTTGAAGTAGGTTAAGCTAAATGGAGAATTTGGAACTGAATTAGGTTAAGGTAATTGAGCTTAGATCCTCTTTTTTTTTTTTTCTTTTTTTGGGTTTTTCTCTTTCCATTTCTTTCTGTGTTGCTTGTGTCTCTTGCTGTTGTGGTTGTGTTTGCAACACGAGTTGTTGCGGAAGGTTGTGTTTTGCAGGAGCTTCAAGCAGTTGTTCGCCATCATGCCTCCTGCTCTTTCATTACCACCCTTATCTTGCGGCCTGCCATACTTCCATGGAGGTATGTATTTGCAAAATTCTCTCTCTCTCTCTCTCTTTTCTTCTTCTTGAGTTTTTTTTCCCTTTTTTGTCCTTTTTTGTGGGGTTGAGAATAGGCTTTGTTTCTACTGTCAAAATGGAGAGAAGGAGATTTTCTTCTTTCTTTGGCAGTACCAAAAAAAAAGGGTTAGAACTGGACCTTTGCAGTTTACATATTCCAGATGAGCCTATGGTCGATTCCTTCTTCTAATGCTTGTTTTTTTTTTTTTTTTTTTTTTTTTTGTGGTGGGGGGGATAACAACAACACCACTCTTCTTCTTCTTTTTCTTCCCCAGGGGCGAACTCTCTTTTTTTTCTTTTTTAAGAACATTGTTTATTTGTCTATTGGTATTATTGCAAAATGACCATGTGTTTTGCAAGCAGCAAACTCTAAACTATCAAGAGCACCCATAGAGTGCCAACAATTTCCAGAGCGCTTTGAATTTTGCCTCGACTTTGAATTCCTTGATAAGATAGCATTTCAGAGATACAATTGCTGCAGATTTCTGTGTGGCATGCAGGATATCTGATGTAGTTGTCATTCCATTTTAATCTTCATCTGCTGTGAACAATGCAGAGTCAAAAAATTGGCTAGACTCAATTTTCACTGGTATACTACTTCTTTGTTCTGTGAAGGTTTAGGGTTTAGGGTTTAGGGGGAAGGACCATAGTTGTCCTAAATTGGCTGATTGCTCCTTGCAATGTTGTTAGAGTGTGATGGTGTAAGCTCATGCATGGAAGCAAATTGCTAGGCTCAATTTTCACCAGTATATTGCTTCTTTGTTCTGTTAAAGTTTAGGGTTTGGGGGGAGGACTGTAGTTGTCCTAAATTGGCTCATTGTTCCTTGCAGTGGTGTTAGAGATGGTGATAGAGCAAGCTCATAAGGTGTGCTAGTCAGAATGACATTCTTTTCATTCTCAGCTTCTGGTTCTGAAGGCAGTGTTTTGAGTAAAATTTTGAGTATATGGTCAGAAGCAGGAATCTCGGGAAAGGTGATGCAGGTTGTGGGATTGCCTCCTTCCACAACTGGCCAGGTGCAAATGGTGGGACAGGAGACCAAAAATTGCACGTGGAAAATTTCTGGCAGATGTTGGAAAGTGAGACACAGGCACATGCCCCTTTGGGGGGGTGCAATGATGCGGAGATTCACGACAATGGCAGCTGCTGGTGAGGCTTTCACAAGTCTGGACAAGATAGCTGTTGGAGATGACAGTGGGCTAAAGAGTTTCATATGGCCAGACAGAAAGGTGAGTGGTCATGTGTGCAGATTTCTTTGCAGTCAAATGTTTAGCTCTTCATCTCTGTTGACCAATGTTGCTGCATTTGATGTAATTGTAAGATGTTTACTTTATTTAAAAGTTTGATGGCAATTCAATTGTTTTCACAACTTTTGTCTGTGGTATCTGGTGCAGCGGCCAAGGATATGTGTTTTGGGAGGAGGTTTTGGTGGGTTGTATACAGCACTACGTCTCGATTCCCTTGTTTGGTCACCTGAGAATCAACCTCAGGTACCTCTTACAAGAATATCCAGATCTTTAGTGTGCTTGAGCAAAGCATTTTTGTCACTGTAAAATTCTTGATGCTTTTCCTGTAACTGGATGGAGATTAGATCTCCTATAGTGTTTCACCAGTTTGGTAAGTTGAATGCTTCTCAGTTTATTTGAGGACTCAAATTGGCATGTTCGGTGGTTATGGCATGCTAAGCATTACTCCTATGGGTAAGATGGGTACCTGATTCCCCCTACGAAGAGCTGCTTAGTTGTGGTAATTTAGTGGCATTCCTGCTTGCCATCTTCAGGGTGGAAAATATGAAACCTTTTAAACTGTGCGTTTCCAGATTTAGCCTTGTACCTCAATTACCAATGCTCCTTAACTATGGAGGGCACTATGTAGTTGCATGATGTACACTTTTCTTCAGATGCACACATCACTAGGGTAAGATGGGAGTTCTTGTGGGTATAGGTATCGCAACAATTATTAAGAAGCAGGATTGTATTCGTAATCAATTTGGGTTCACATGGATGTGTGTGTCAATTTTGTAGGTTCTGTTGATCGACCAGTCTGAGAGATTTGTTTTCAAACCTTTGCTTTATGAGCTCCTCACAAAAGGTCTGTGTAAATGGCTCTCTGATTTCCTCATGACTCAAACCTCTGTTCCTCCAGCAGCAGACATTAGAAACTCTTCTTTACAATGTTTCTGCATAAGAAGTCTGGCATTTTTATTGATTGATTGACAACTGAGTTGAAGGAAGATCCTCAGCATTCCTTTTCTTTAGAATGTTATGTGGAAAAATTAGATAACAGGAAAGCTTAAAAAGGACCTCTAAAAGTTGTGTTTCTGGTTTTCCATTTTGGTGGGCAGAAGTAGATTCTTGGGAGATTGCCCCCACATTCAAAGAGCTTTTGTTAAATACCAGCATCCAGTTTTTGCGTGATACTGTGAAATCTGTTCAACCCAGCAATGCAGTAAATGGAAAACCCTTCTTGGCTACTTCAGACAGAGATGTTGGTGGCACTGTGTATCTTGGGAGTGGAACAGAGGTAGAATATGACTGGTAATTTCTCCATTGTACCCTTGTTCCTTTTGGCAGAATTTAGCTTTAGGGGCAGGTGGTGGAATCATTCCTTCCAGTACTATATTTTGTGAGAATCTGAATTTGCCAATGTGTAGGTTATTTGTGCACCAGTGCTGTTCTCAAAACACTGCTGAGTTCAAGTCCCTGTTGCCCAGTCTTGCATCCACATCAACTGAGAGGACTGGAAGTTCATGAACATTAATCAAGGAAAAGTAATTCCTGATAGTTAAGTGATGTGAATGTGAACTGAGGACTACCTAATTTCTATGTGAGAAAACAGGCTTGTGATTGCACTTGGTGCTGAGCCTCGCCTTGGAATCGTCCCTGGAGCCACAGAAAATGCTCTTCCTTTTTCCACTCTTGAAGATGCACTGGTCAGTCTCACTCCCCAAATTAGCAGTTAGCAAAGTCATTGACTTTTTGTAATCATAGTAAATTCTTAAACCCTGTGTTTATACATCTCACACGGTTTGTCAAATAGCTGATCAATATCTGTTGTGTGGATGGACTGCAGGAAGTAGACAAGAGGTTGTTGGTGCTGGAGACAGCTCGACGGGGGTCAGGAGTTGAACCTATTGAAGTGGTCATTGTAGGCTCAGGCTATTGTGGAGTGGAATTAGCGGCCACTGTTGCTGAGAGGCTTGGTAATCGTGGTCATGTAAAAGTGGTGGACACGGCACCGGACATTGTCCCCTCAGCACCTGCTGGCAACCGTGAAGCAGCTTTAAAGGTTTTCCTTCTTCAACGATGGTTTGTTTCCATGTTAGATCCTGAAATATGCACGTTCAGAGTTTCTCATAATTAACTGAAGGTTTTGTGCAGAAATAGTTGCCAAATATGCAAAACCACCCCTCAACTTCCTGAAAGTTTTAATGACAAGAGTGAGATGCAGGTTCTTGCCTCCAGGAATGTGGAGTTGATTTTGGGCTTTTTAGTCGCCAACATGAGGAGTGCTGATGACATTGCATCTCCCAGAAAGCCTGGCTCAAAGGGTGTGATTCTGGAGCTGATCCAGGCAACGAGAGGTCCAAGCCGAAGGAAAGTGGATGGGCCAACCTTGGAGGCGGATTTAGTTCTCTGGACTGTTGGACCCCAGGCATCCCTTCCACCTGCAGAGACACAAGCTGGATATCAAGCATTTCCTCTTAATGTTCGTGGACAGGCAGATACTGATGAAATGTTGCGAGTGAAGGGTCACCCCCGAATATTTGCTATTGGAGACTCTGCTGGAACAAAGGATGACTCTGGCAGACTTCTGCCTGCCACTGCCCAGGTTGACTGTTATACATTAGCATTTTTGTACTCTTTCTCTCTTGCAGTTCTTTCAATCTGTTGGGTTTTCTCCACAAGATAGATATATGTGTTTTGAAGGCACAGAGTGGTTATTCTAAACTTTTGTTTTGCTTGCTTCTCTCAAAAGCTTCCTCTCATGCACATTAGGGAAAGTTTAGCAAAGCACACATTGATGATGAAGTGCAGCATTTTAGCATGTGGTTGAGAACAGCCTTCTCTTTGAGGTTGGCATACTCTACAGGCGATTTCCACAATGGAAATGTTTTGTGTGTGATTGCAGGTTGCGTTTCAGCAAGCCGATTATGCAGGCTGGAATTTGTGGGCAGCCATTAATAACCGCCCTCTATTGCCTTTCCGGTAAGTTGTTCCTTATCTTTGAATGGAGAGAGATCATGTTGTCTGGAATTTTTATTTTTGACACTGCCTTATAAGCGTTATGACACATTCTCTTGGGCATCGATCAACATGATGGAGTGTTAAAACAATAAATTGGATCCAATGGTGAATTGTGGTGAAGTCAGTGGGTATTCATGGCAGCTTGTCACTTCTATTTGTAATGAAGAAGGTTATTTGTCACTTCTATTTGTAATGAAGAAGGTTATGGTTTGACACTTTGTGAGCAACTCTCTCATAAGGTTATGAGTTATGACTGCACTTATTGTCATGTTACCTTTAAAGTTTTTTGGTGGAAATTTCTCTGCAATCTCATAGATGTGTGTCAAATAGGTATCAACATCTTGGGGAGATGATGACTCTGGGAACTGCTGACGCTGCTGTCAGTCTGGGCTTTGTCGAAGGCTTCACTCTTGATGGCCTTCTTGGCCATTCAGGTACTTCTTTTACCTCAGTCTGTTGTTGCACATCCATCGGTCACAAGCTCTAAAGAACACAATTGGTAGCAAGAGCACACATGGTTGTTATCAAGTAGTTTTATTATTCTTCTGACCTGGAATCTGGTGGTTTGGGGTGTTGGGTATCTTTGTTTCTGGATGTTTTGGGCAGCGAGGAAGCTTGCTTATTTATACCGACTTCCAACAAATGATCACAAGGCGAGAGTCGGGCTAAGCTGGCTTGCCAAGTCTACTATTAGCTCAATTTCCTTCCTTCAAGACTCCATCAACCAATTCTTGACCCCATCTTCATAAATGGCAGGGTCTTTCTTTGCACATGTAAGTCTCACAGCAGCCCCAAGTAAACTGTAGTTGGGTTTTAAGCTCTGACAAAAAGTGAATAGCAGCAGCCTCCAAAGTGTTCAAACAGAAACTGGAGTGCAAAGTTTCTATGGAGACCTTAGACTCCAAACTGCATTGTAAACAAGGATCAACGCTAATCCCAATAGGGCATATCTCCACTAATCTCTGCACTATGGAACATCAAAGAAGAGCGGGGTTACCTTCGACTATGAAGTGCCTATGAAAGTGGTGTTGGGTGGGTGTTTGATTTTGTTTATAACCTCTGGTTCAGGTTTTAGAATATTCAGAATCAGACAACTGCTGGTTGTGGGTTTTTGAAAAAAAAAAACCCCAGAATCAAAGAACCAGTGAAGAACTGGTGATTTAAGAAACCTCAAAGAACTGGTCATTAAAGAAAACTTCAAAGAACTGGTAAAAAACTAAAAACCTGGTGGTTTTGTGGGTGGTGATTTGAAATTAAAAAAAACTGTTTTGAGAACCGTGGTTGTGTCGATTCCAGTTCTTTGACATTATTGAGAATGATGGTCATGATTCCTAAGATCTGCCTTGATAATGAGGATTGTTGTTTGGTGAGCTTGTGAGCGCAATGGATGAATTTTTAAAAATCAATTCAAATTGGACAAATACTCATGAAGGGAAAGATGAAGGATAGTCGAATGATGGTTGCATTGTAAACATGGGATGGATAACAATGGCAAATCAATGGATGAGATTTTGCTGAATGAGTGATGAAAAATAGATGAATGAAAGGTATTGGATGAAGTTGATTGGTGAATGAATGATTGTTGAAAGGTACATGAATGAAAAAAATTGCATGAAACAAGATGAATGGGTCAAGAGCAATACAGATGATTGCATCAATTTTCACCAAAGAGAGAGTTGGATGATTGATGACAGAAAGATGATCTTAAAAGTAGGGGATGAATGATGGATGAATGACAAGTGAAAGAAGGAGGAATGAAAGAAAAACCTTGTATATAAAAAAGGCAGGAATGGGAACCCATCCCCGAGAAGTACAAGGCAAACAAAAGCATGAGAACATAATGTGATGAAAGAACATAACAATCAGGACACCCACTAAAACACTAATCAAATAGAAGACCATAAACTAAAAAGACGATGTCTGCCAAAAATCAATCAGCTAGTGATGGAGGTGCACTGGCTGCGATGCGTGGAAGAGATGAGGAATGAAAGAACTTGGAACATTTGGTGGCATACAACTAGCAGTGGCTTCTAAGATCATGGAGGAAATGGCTTTGCCTTGAAGCTGGACAGTGAAAAAAAAAACCATGCTCAACAGGAGAAGAAATCCCTGGAGGAAGCTTAGCAGCAAAGGAACTTCAAGGGACTTCAAGATTTCTGAATTTTCACAAAAGGAATTGCATATTGTCAAAGCAGCATTCATCAGGTTGAAGAGCAAGTTGAACAATTTGAGAAGCTCAGGATTAGGTCTATTGATTTGGACACTCAGAAAAAGGAGTGGGAACAGGTAGGTAGTTCTCCAAAGGCTAAGGCGCAAAGTAGATGAGACTCAGGCTGAATTGGCAAGTCTAGACAGAGACCACAAGAGAATGTAGTCAGAGAAACTGATTGAGGAAGAACAACTGATTGAGTTGAAGACCGGACTTGCAACTTGCATTACAGCAAGCATGTATTTGTAAAGTACTTGGCTAGAACTTTTAGTGTCTCTGGAGGTTTGCCTTTTAAGTCCAGGAATATTAGCCTCTCCTTGAAAAGAGAAAGCAGCTTTAGACCTACTTAAAAGGTGTAAAGGGCATCCTGTGCCAGCCAAGTAGGCGTAAGCTGCCTTGTTCTTTATGCTTGGTAAGGCCCTGACGTCAGGGCATTACACCGAGGATGGTGTAGAGCGTAATGCCCTGACAGCAGAGCCTTTACCCTACACTGAAACTACAGAAGGAGCAACTGGAGATGGACAGCTTCCATAGGCAGCAGCAGGAACTGCAAATTGAGCTTCAACGTGGTACAATTGACCCATTGACAAGCTCAAAAAGATGGAACCTTGTTTGTTGCACCAGAGGTCGGAGGAATATGATAGACTGGAGTTTTAGTTGATTTTTCTCAGTGGTAGGTGAGGCCCACGGAAGGGGGCGTTAGAGAAGAAGGCACCTGCCACCCGAGGCAGCTGCACAATTTGGCAGATGCCTCGGGCGGTGCAGAATTCTGGTAACGTGCCCATCTGAGGGCCTTACCATGTGTAACAACCACTCAGCCACATCTCCGACACACAAAAGACAAAAATGGTAGGCCCTTGTGAAAATGTAAGAGCATGCCCAGAAGTGCAAGATGACCTGACCTCCTTTCCCAGGAGAGAATCTTATGGATTTAAAGGCGCCCTCCTAGTAATAACACTGTGAAATCCCAGCTAGGTCATTCTGAGTTTGTAAAGCACTGCCTGGATTTTTCCTTTGTATTTTCAGGCTCCCTTATATGCGTGAAGAAACCTGTTTTCACAGCAAGCGGGATCTTGTGCGGTGGAAGGTAGGTACCCGCCAGGCTGTACTGGGATCTTCTGACCAGCGACAGGTACCAGCCAGCCTGTCACTATTTCTAAAAAGTGAAAAAATCCCAGCTCTGCTTTATGTAGGAAAACGACCTGAGTACAGGCCCTTCCCAAAGACAGAACGTTCAAGGTGGTGGTCAGATGTATAGGATATGGCGGAGAGGGAAATTTATAATGCAAATGAATTTCGTACAGGGAGGATGAGAAACTGTGTAAACATAAGCTGGGAGCTTATGCAAGGCAGCCTTGAGCTGAGCCTTACCTCATACTTACAAGGACCCCCTCTCAGGAAAACCTATGTTTAAGGACTTTCTCTCGTGGAAACCTATATTTAAGGACACTTCATGAAAACCTATGCTTAAGGTCCCTCACTCTCTCACGAAACCAGCAAGCTGAATCCTTACACTCAAAGTCCTAGGATTAGGGTTAGTAGAACTGGGTTGTGCTGTTGTGCATGCTGGAGACAAGAGAGGCTAAGGACCCTCTTCTCTGAAAACCTATGTTTAAGGACCCTCAACTGTTCTTTAAGGCCGCTCCTCAATCTCTCATGAAACCAGGAAGCTGAAGCCTGCTGAAGCCTTACCCTCAAAGTCTTAGGGTTAGGGTTAGGGTTTGTTGTAGAACTGGGTTGTGTTGTTGTGCTTGCTGGAGAGCAGAGATGCTGAGGAGGAGCGAACACTTTTGTATTCAGAAGTGCTTGCTGGCTGGATTGATGTTGGGGAGAGGGTGGAAGTGTCAAAAATCATGGAAGCAACAGTGACAGTGTTCATATCCCTGGTCATTCCAGCCATTCTTTTGGTCTTCTTCCTGGTTGCCACATACTCTCGTAAGCAGTTTTGGTCCCTATGAAGAATGAGAACAAAGCCCTCCTTTCGTGTGTGTGTGTTTCCCCTGGTCTTTTTTTCCTTCTTTTTTCTCACATTGATCATGCAAGAAATGAATGATTGAATTGGTGTGAAAAGTTGCAGGGAAGTGTTGGAACTGGCTTTTTTACTTCTTGGCCATGGATCATCATAGGTTACAGCAGTTGTAGGCACGAGCTTTTTGCCTAAGCAATGTACATTGGAAAATAGTCCTACTTCTTCTTCTTCTGTGGAAGCTTGCATTGCCTTTGGAGCAACATTGAAGTTCAGGGATTTTGAATGTTGCGTGTTCTTGAAAGATGACTTTTGAATTTAAACTTCAAGTGCACATTAGATTTCAATTTTCAAGTCTCAACACTAAATTGATGGATGCATGTCCCCTGTTAATCTTGCTTCAGTTTGATGTATTTGAGTAGTTTTCATATCTCTAGCATTAGGGTTAGGGTTTTGTGGATTATCAGGTTGCTACTAACTTTGGTGTAATGCTTGGGGATGGATGCAACAGGCACATCTAAATCAGGGACACTGAAAGCCAATGCAAAGGAGCTAGATTCACACCCTGCGGGTATTCACCCTGAACCCCTTGCTGCAAAAAACTGCTCTATCTGTTTCCCTGTTGAATGTCAGGGCTTGTACTCATGTAGTCACCAGTTGTTGCTTAAAGGATAACTGGTTGCTTCAAAGATATGTCCAGTGCACAGGAGATCCTCACCCACGAGCCTGTATATGGATGCCTCTAGATGCCTTAGGTTTAGATGCCTGCTTGTACAGGCACAATGCTAAAATGAGAGGAAGCTTACCCTCACAAGCTTTGTTTCTTACCATCATGATTGGGTCTTCTTGTTGCTCCCGCAAATGCAACAGAAACTCAGGATGCATATTTTTGTACAATCGTTTACCCAAGATTTTGGGCAGATCACTATACACTCGTCTACACCCACCCACTATTGGGCTCTGATGAAGTTGGGTGGTCAGGGTCATGGCACCTAGTGATTGCTATTCCTGAGGAAACTCATTGTTTGATACTTTCTCAGTGACAGTCATAAGGTTCTGACTGCATTCATTCTTGTCATGTTAGTTTTTTCTGGAACTCACACAATGGTTGCCTTCAAAGTTTTATTGTGAAGATCTCTCTGTAATCCCATAGATATGGATGTGAGGGCTTTTTGATCAGTTCTCTCTTGAAAAGCTTCTGAGCAAGAGCTGCACCCGTTGGTTGTATATCATCCATTCCCAACTCTAGATGCCACCTTTGCCCTTGTTGTTCTCATGGAATATTTCAGTAGAAGCAAATAATGGATCTCTACACTGCCTCAACCAGGTGGGATGACTTCCATTGAGATGATTTGCATGAACTCCTTTTTAATCTCAGCATATCCAGAGGTTTAGGGTGTAGAGCTGACTTGGTTGAAGTTCACAATGAAGAGGCTCACCGGACATTTACGGAAGCTGAAGTTTCGACCCACAACAAAAGATCTGATCTTTGGATCATTCTCAAGAACAAGGTTTGTTGCCTCATCCAATTGCTCATCATCTTCCTTCCACTCATATTGATGAGGCCATGTAGGTTTTTTTCTGAGGCTGATTGAACAGTTTTAAGATGGAAGCTGGGGTCTTGAATTCCATTTTCTGGAGCACAGTACAATTATGCTGAGCCCTCACTTCTTTGCTGGGCACTAAACTCTTCAAGATCTAGAGTTGGACCTTATGATACCTAATTGGGTTCTTGTTTTCTTGTTTTGAATTTTGGTGAGGATTATGCTTTTCCCAATGAGAGGGGGAATAGCTGGCCTGGTGATAAAAGTTGGTAGAATTTTTTTTGCAGGTGTATGATGTAACCCCATTTGTGGAGGAGCATCCAGGAGGGGATGCCATTCTTAATAATGCTGGTGGAGATTCAACTGTTGGCTTTTTTGGGTACTTCCTATGTACCCTGAACAGTAGATTATGATCCTCTTGTGTCAGTCTCATGGAATTGGGTTTGTCTACTTCTGTTTCACCATTCTGGCTGGCTTATGTTGGGCAGTTGACTCAGGAAAAATCTGGGCCATTTTCCCTTGTCAAGGCTGGAACTTAAATGGAGTGATTTGGATAGTTTCCAGAAGGATTGCCTTCTGCTACCAAATGATTTTCTCATTTTAACTGTTGACTTTTCCTTTAATGAAATGGTGGGTTTGATGGTTGAAATGTAAGTATTTTGAGAGCTCACAATATAAGAATTTCTTTCAATTCGTGGTTGACATGTGTTTTGGCAGGCCACAGCATGGAACGAAGGTCTTTGAAATGCTGGACGATTTTCTGATTGGTGATCTTGAACAATAGCCACTTTTGGGGTGCCAGGCCCTTATCAGATCAACAAGGTATCTGTGACTCACAGTGATTCTCTTCTGTGCAACAGACAGGTCATCAAATGCCCCAGATAATGGGATGTTCCTCACATGTGTGTTGCACTCTGCCCTAATGTGTTCTTGTTGGCTTTAACAAGGTTCACTCATTGATGCTACTCAAACAATTGAGCATTTAGTTGAGACTTCTTGATGTGCCTTATTTGACACAAAATCTATGGAGCATGCTGATCTCATCTGTATTAACATGAAATGTAACTCAACAATTTAGTGTTGCTTTACAACCTCTTTGGACCTCTTGCTCAGTAGATGCCAGTTTCTAGGCTTTTCAGCTTGTGTGCTCCCCAATCTTATACAAGCTCATTTGACATGGCAAGCTGCTTGTTGAGGTTTTTCTCACTTCAGATCTACATGCCACTAATTCTGAAGTGAAAACAAAACCTGAATAATCAGCTCACCAATCAAGAAACTTTGAACACCAACCTTGATTCTTTGAAAAGTTTCTGGGTTGGTGAAGATCAGGGACAAATGCAGGTGACCTGGATTTTGGAGGCAGGAACAGAGGTAACTGATCTGCATGTTCTAGACAAAAATTCTGTTTGGTGGGTTGTCAACAGCTGCTTGGTCTACATTGATGCTATCAAGGTTGTGCTGGTGTTTCTGTTTTTGTGATAATCCAATTTGACTTCATACCAACTAAGACTAGTAACTGAGATTTTGCTTGGGAAGCATATGTCTGCAAGAGCAGAGCAGGGTAGAGGAATCCCCTCCTGCATGAGAGCAGGATTGTGTGTTGTCATACAGATTGAAGGTAGCTTGCACCTGCTAGGAGATGTCATGGTGAACTGTCTGGTTTCATATATGGGCACATTGAACTTAGTTGTAAACATCTTCTGTGGACAAATAAGGCTTGTAAACTACTGTTTGACAGGCAATGAATTGAGACCTGTCTTGGGAGCAGGAAGTGGAATACCTGACATGTCAAGGTAAACCATCTGACTTCATCTATGGCACATTGAACTTAGTTGTAGATTTCTTCCAACAATATTTTCTGGAATGTTATGAGTAAGTTGTTTACATAAATTCAGTGAGTTAAAAGGTGCAAGTTCAGGTTGACTATTGGGGTTGGATGGTTTCTGTTTTTGTTTCATCCTTATCTCCATATTAATTCCTGAAGCAAAAAATAATTATTTGCTGTTCCGAAAATTGTAGCTATGGTTGACAATGCTATGCTTTCTGACATGTGAGGTTAAAATGTGCCTAGAATTTCATGATGCTACCATTATGTATGCACCACTGCGCAACCAGTCTATATTCATCAAATGAAATCACAATGAAAGTGTGAAAGTGAGGGTGGATGGTTTTGCAGATTCAGTAGTGCCTGAGATTTGTGTGTATGATTAACATAATTAACTTGTCCATGGATGCTGTTGGACTTCTCAATGTGACTGCAGCTTGGTGTTTTCAGGATAGGTTGCTTTGTGCCAATGTCAATGTAAAATGCTGATCCAATGTGCAACTGCAACAAAGTTTGTACCTCAAATCTCCTAGTCAAAAAGAGAACTCTATTCAGCACATAAATTGGGTTAGGTGTACATGTAAGTGTAATCATATTTTAAATATTGTAAATGTGATTTCCTAGATCATCATAATGATTGCCCAATCAGAAACATGGAGCAGCAGTCAGATCATATTTATTACACTCCTCTGTAGCATGTGTTATGCTTTGCTGTGACTTTTTTTTTTCAAATCTCACTAAAATGTTGGGCCAAAACCAGTTTCGCTGAGTGGAACTGGCATGTTTTGACTTTTCTTCATCCAATTTTAATTTGCAGGGTTACATGCTAGCACCGGTGGAGTTGCTCTAATGGCATCTCCACCTCACACCAGCAAACACCTCTTTTCATTAAATCTTGCTGCAGGATAGAGCAAATCCTGCTGCTCTCCAGTATTAATGGTCCATTTTGCAGCGGTCATTTTAACCCCTTAAAAAACCTTTTTTCTACTAGGAATTCGAATAGTGACCATTACTCATCCAGATGTAAAGACATAGCTGGTCTTTGAGTGTTTAAAGGGACTTTTATGACATTGGTGGGTGGGAACAGTGATCATTAAACAGTATTCTATTCTGAAGTAAAGGAGTTGTTTACTGTTTTGGGGGTGGCGATGCCCTAAGAGGATCATTCACACCTCCTACTTGGGCCTCTACTCATGTTTACCACATCAAGCAAGAGTGTTTAATATTGCCTCTCCCCACCCAAAAACATGAAATATCTATTGGACCATATAAAGCGATTATTTAAAATTTCACTCCACTTGGGCCAAATCATTGTGGCTAGTCCATCAAAAGTAATCATCTTCATTTACTGGCCCTTTTGGTTCTGGATGTCCCCAGTTGATAGTCATCACAATACCATTTTAGCCAAATCTAAAACCATGGACTACATAAAGGTGAACTCAAAATGACATACAATTTCATCCAACATCACATTTCCCATTCATTTCCAATGAAAAAGTGTGAATCCAAAACAAAACAAATTTGCAATACAAATTTTATTTGCTAGGGATTATTAATTAGACAACATGCATGGTACCCGCCAAAAAGTCTGTACGTTTTGTGAAAGTTGTGGGACTATGAAATTTGGTCATTTTGCACAAAAGTTTGACAAGTCATCTAATGTGATATGTTGCATTACATGGACACTAGAATGTTCACTCCACCAATTTGAAAAAAAAAAAGTTTCTTTAGCTTAGGAGGTCACCTATGGACAATGACCATAAATTTGGCATTAATCTCATAAGGTTGAGATTAAAAGCTTGGAGAGTATATTGATCCTTATATGTTCTGTACATTGTACTAGGAATTGTAATCACACCCCCTAGCACTCATCTATCAAAGAAAATGGTAAGGGCAAAGGTTCTCAACATGGAGACATCATCATCAAAAAATGAAATAAAAACTTGCAATATAAGTAGAAGGCCAAATTATCAAGTTGTTAGAATGGGCACATTATACATTTTCTAATGCAAGTGTAGAATGTGAATTGATTGTTCACTAAGTTATGTTGTGGTAGACACAAGTTGGACTCAATTATAAAACCCTAAACCCACTTAAAAAATTTGGTATGAAAAGCAAACCTTGAAAACAAGTAGAACCCCAAACTAAAATTTGGGGACTTATTTATGCTCACATTTTCCCCTTATGCCTGCCTTATACATAAACATGCCATCCTATGGTTAAAAAAAATTATTTTATAAATTTTTGAATTTTCTAATATGAAATTTTCTTTCATCATGATGCTCAAGTTTGGTGTGTTTCACAAGTTTAATAATATCTAAAAACATTAATGGGAAACTAGATCGTAGATAGTTTAAGGCAATCAAGACTAAAGTGTGATGATTAGGTGGAGAATACAATTCCAAAAAAATTGATGTGTTATTTATGAAATTTTACAATGAACCAAACAACCATTTCATACACATTAAAGAATGAAATAATAGTTAAAAAAAAGTTGAACAATTTTTGAAAAATTGTTGGTCAGCAATTTTTAAAAAATAATTCAGATCTTGGTTTGTGTACTAGCATCCCAAGAGTCATGTAACCCAGTCAAGACTTGTTGGGGTTACATGGACTTGGTGGGTCTGAAGGGTTCTGTTATAATCCATGTCATATCAATTGTAATGGTCTTGGAAATTATCTTTGCAGTGAACGAATGTTTTGTGGTCTTTTGCAACGTTGAGCATCATATGTGCAACGTTGGTAGGCAAAGTTATGTAAGATTTAGAGTCTTAGGTTTAGATAGAGTTTAGGGTTTATGGGTTCTAAGGTCCTATGTATGAGTTCTAAGGTTTTTAATTCCAAGTTCTAAAATATTTGGTCCTAAGTTTTAATATTTAAGGGCCTCTCCAATGGCAACATTAAATTGGCCTTTAGACAAATATGTTGTTCCCTATGTTGAATAGAGGTTCAAATTGAGCATGTGTGGGTGAAGACCAGTGTTGTGTGTGTAAAATGGTTTGGGACTTACACTTTGTTTAAGTGTAAATCCCATAATGAAATTTGTTTACACTCTGTGCAGGTGTAAACTGTGTAAATGTACGTGTAAAAATAAATATATTTGCATAATTTTACGCGATCATATAAAACAATGTAAATGTAAAAAATATATATTTATATGATTCTACATGGCTCTGTAAAAAAATGTAAATATTTTAAAAATATATTAAAAATTTATTTTTACTTGAGGAGGGGAGATTTCATAATGTTTTTGATAAAAAGCCAACTAAATGGCCCATGGCAAAAAAAAAAAAAAAAAAAAAAAAAACCCATCGAAATATGCACCCACAACTAATTAATATGACTTTGTAAGAAAGTATGGTCATTAAAGGTATATAATAAAATTATCTATAAAGTAATGAAAACAACACTAGAACCCTGAGTTTGATCATAAATAGGGTGAGATTCAAAAAAATTAAAACCTACCCAAAAATAAAATAAAAATTAGCATTCAAGGGTGGGGGACCTCAACTTTTGTGGTAAACTGAGTTTCACCCTCTCCTTCCTTTTTCTTTAACGCCTCCACTGTTGCTGCATATATTTTCACTGCTCCTTCTTGTAAATCTACTATAATTAATCTTGAACCTTGTGCATTAAATGCTGATTTTCAGCATTTTATTCCCAGATTTAATAAAATTTCCTTACTTTATGAATACACTGAAAGAAGAGTTTGGGGGTGAAAAGAGGCCCAGTGACTCTATCAATAATTTTAATATATACACTTACACAGGATTTACACTTCGTATATATGACTATTGACATTTAGATGCACAACACTAGTGAAGACCATTGTTAGTTAATTGTTCCTTATGTTGTCATATATTGTTATTATTGGGAACATGTAATGCATGACATTTGGCATAAATGAATTCTTACAAAAAAAATATTAAAAAAAAGAAGATTATTAAAATTTTGAAAAATTGAATTCCCAGCCTGTTATGAAAGAATGATTGTCCCAACCGCAACCTCACATTTTGCTTTACAATATTAAATAATCTTTTACACTTATTCTTGATCGTTGAAATTTTGGAATATTAAAAACAAAGCCGTTGAACCTTTCTTTTTGATTTTTGATTTTTGATTTTATTTTGATAGATTCTATTGATTGTAAGTGGTGTCTACGATATCCCCCTCACATTTTGCTTTACAATATTAAATAATCTTTTACACTTAATTTTAATCGTTGGAATTTTGGAATATTAAAAACAAAGTCGTTGAACCTTTCTTTTTGAATTTTTTTATAAATTTTGATAGATTCTATCGATTGTGAGTGGTGTCTACGATATCCCCTCACATTTTGCTTTACAATATTAAATAATCTTTTACACTTATTCTTAATTGTTGGAATTTTGGAATATTAAAAACAAAGTCGTTAAACCTTTCTTTTTGAAAAAAAATATTTTGATAGATTCTATCGATTGTGAGTAGTGTGTAGGATATCCCCTACGGCATGTTTGGGTAACTTTGATATTGTAGTTCAATTCTTGAAAGAAAATATTGACATGAATTCTAAATATTATAGAATCCCTTAAAGCTCTAATGGCTATGTGGACCCTTGGATGCATATGAAATATATAACAAATATGAGTTAAATCACAAATGAATGTAACGGTTCATCCTCGGGGAGAAGGGGACTTGCAACTTCCTCAAGACAAATGGGCCCAAGTTCTGCAAGGAAAATGTTGTTCCTCAAGGCAAATGGGCCCAAGTTCTTCAAGGAAAGGTGATTGCTCTATCTATGTAAATCTGCCCAATTTCCTTGGAGAAACAAAATTGCTCAAAACAAATAGGCCCAAAACATGGTGCCTAGAGCAATTGGGCTTAAGTTCCCTAAGAAAACATGGGCTTGACAAAAACATGTTTTCTTAGGGAGCTTGAGCTCACTTGCTTTAGGAAAACTATGTTTCTTCAGGGAACTTAGGCCCATTTGCCATGGGGAGCCATGTTTTAGGCCCATTTGTCATAGGCAATCAAATTTACTTAAGGAATTTGGGCTCATTTGTCTTAGGGAGTGTTGTTTCCTAAGGAACTTGGGCCCATTTGCTTTGGGGAAGTTGCAAGTCTTAATGTTGCTAGGGAAGCTTGCTTGAGGAAGTTGCTTTAGGACTACATCCTCTTTTTCATACATCCATTTAAAAAGAATGAAAATTTGAGGACAAGATTTGAACCTTGGAACTTTGAAAGGATGATTTTAATGAGCACATACAATTTTTTTATAAAAATGATGGTGCAAGTAAGGTAGTTAAAACATTTATCACAATTCAATTCAAGTACAATTCAAAAAAATCGAAAATATTTTTATTGTTGGGCATTGTCTTGCAACTATGTTGAGCCCAATGTCACATTTAATTTGTTTCTCCTATTTAATGCTTGCCTCTTTAATGTATAGAAATGAGTTATTGTCTAACGAAATCACCATGACTTTTGTAAATTTGTAATTTTTTTTTACTTGAAAATAAGGATTGAAAAATTTGTGAGGTCAAAAAATTGCCAAAAATTTCCAAAACAAACAGCATGTGTACCCGAAATTACTTTAAGAATAAACATATATTTTACAAAAGAAAATTCACATTTTTTTTGCATGCGAAGTAAGTCAAAGTAAGTAGGCAAAATCCATCTCCAAATGAAGAAAAAAAGTTGGTTGACAATGCTTTCATATCAAATTATATTGGCAATGATTTTTTTTGGGGCAAATTTTTCACATTTTGCTGACCTGAAATTTTAATTTTTCACACACACACAAAGGATTTTTGTGAAAATTGGCACTAATTTTCAAGATTTTGAATTTTGTTTTTAAAATCACCAGAGTTCAGCACAACAGGTAGCCAAACTATCAAAGGATTATTAAATTTTTTTACCTTCATATTTGGTCAGAGCTGGTAAATAGCCAAATTTGGCTAAATCTTCTTGTAAATGATTGCCAATTTGGCTACATCACAAAATTGAAAAAAAGAAAAGAAAAGAAAAAAAAAACCTTGATTGACCAAGTGCTAATAAAAACTTTCGCAACCAAAACTTTGAGACACCCAATGACTGCAACAACTATCAAGTGACTTACAATATACCGCAATTACCTAGGTACTAATTAATGACAATTTTGGAATTGCCAAAAATTCTGAAAAAAGTGTGCCTGCCATGCCAAAAATCGGAATGAAGCTCTCAAGCACAATACCTTCATTATTTAGTATAATGCCAAATTATAAATTATAATTACTTTTACTGCCGAACATAACTGACAAATAATAATAATAATAATAATAATAATTAGGGCACCTTGCTGCAAACCAGCCTAGGCGATAAAAATTAAATTAATATTATAGTACTAGAGAACAAGCCCCCTGGTGGTCGATTCCGCCATACTTACAATATAGTACTAGAGAACAGGCCCATGGTGGTCGATTCTGCCACATGAGTGGTCACTAGGTGATCGATTCTGCCAGGCAAGCGCTGACTAGGGGATTGATTCTGCCAGGCAAGTGGTCACTAGGTGATCAATTCTGCCAGGCAAGTGTTCACTAGGGAATCAATTCTGACATGCAAGCGTTCACTAGGCGGTCGATTCTGTCTGGAAAATGTTCACTATGGGATCGATTCTGCCGGGCAAGCGTTCACTAGGTGGATCAATTCTGCCATAATTGTACACTACAGTAACTACAGAATGGGCCCATAGTGGTCGATTCTGCCGTGCGAGCGAGCGGCTATTAGGCGTGCTGACTAGATCGGCCGTACCTGCCTTTAACATGCGACCCCACAAGAGGTCGGTAGCTTAAGGCCAAAAACTAGCAGGTGGCCAGGCTGGCCAAAAACTGGCCAAAAGTGTAGGCCAAGCTGGCAAAAGACTGGCAAAAAAGTGGCCAAGCTGGCTAAAGACTGGCTAAAAGAGAAGGCCAAGCTGGCTAAAAGTGGCCAAAGCAAAATGGCAAAACCACAAATGATGGCAATTCAGGAGCTGCAGCTGACTCTGTCATTTTGCCAGTTTTTTACCTCCTTTTAAAACCCCTGCAAACCCTTCAACCCTAGCCCCCTCCCCAGCCCCCAACCTCCCAGAAAATAAATAATTAAAATAAATATATTGGAGTTTCTGACATGCTACCTACTAGTATTTATTTAGTTAGTAGTAGGTCGCCCCCCCCGCCCCCTCCCTTAATTTATTTAAATTTCAATAATTTAATTTTTAAAAAAAATAAAAAATAAAGTTTTTGGTCACCCTTTTGGGATACGGTCAGGTTGGGGCTTTTGCCGCCCTAGCTAACGTGGCTTTTACGTAAAGTCAAATTTTATAAAAGTTATTTTTAAAAAAAGTTCATAATGGATTCTAGGAGAAAATGGTTAATTAATTCAAAACTTTAGGATTTTATTATTATTAAATTTTTTTTGGGCCAATCAAGACCAATTAAATTTATGGGAGTTTTTTTTTTAATGAATAAAAGTTCATATGGATTCTCGGAAAAAGTGGTTAATTAGTTCAAAATTTTAGAATTTTTTAATTTAATTTTGTGTTGGCCAATCAAGACCAACTAAATTTAAGGGAGTTTTTTTAAAGAAAAGAATAAAAATTTCATACATGGGTTCTAGGAAAAAAGTGGTTAATTAATTCAAAATTTTAGGATTTTATTATTATTAAAGTTTTTGTTGGCCAATCAAGACCAATTAAATTTGTGGGGGTTTCTTTTTTAATGAATAAAAGTTGATATGGATTCTTGGAAAAAGTGGTTAATTAAATTCAAAATTTTAGAATTTTTAATATTAATTTTGTGTTGGCCAATCAAGACCAACTAAATTGAAGGGAGTTTTTTTAAATAAAAGAATAAAATTTTCATACATGAATTCTGGGAAAAAAGTGGTTAATTAATTCAAAATTTTAGAACTTTTTAAATTAATTTTGTGTTGGCCATAAAGACCAACTAAACTGGGAGGTTTTTTAAAAAAGAAAAAAGGTTCATACGGATTCTAGGAGAATGTGGTTAATTAATTAATTCTTTTTTAAATTTTTATAAAAAAATTGTTGTATTAATTTTGTCTTGTTCAATCAAGACCAAACCAAAATTTATAGATCTTTAAATCGTAATGGATTTCTAAGGAAAAAAAATGTTGTAATTTTTTTAATAAAAAAATGTTGGGTGATTTGTTTTTATTCCTAGTTTTTGCACTTCTATAATTTGACATTGTATTTTTCTAGAAAGTGGACCCATGTGGTGCTGTTGTTGTGTGTGGTTTTTTTCCATTTTTTTAAATTGAAAAAAATTCCTGAATTTTTTTTGTATTTCTCAAAGTTTTTTCTCAAAAAATTTCAGAAAAATAGCGAGAAATTTCCATTATTTTTTATAAAATAATCATTCTCATCATGTGTTACAGCACTGCTTTTACCTTTCATCACCTCCCTTCTTCAGAGCGATCTCTTTCCAACAAAAGTTCCATGTCGCACAAATCAGCTACAAATTCTCAAAGTACTAATGACAACTCGATGAAAAACACAAAGGAATCCATCTAAGAATGACACCATATAGACAGGTGTTCAAGCTGGCCAACGAGAAATGGTCAAGTTTTGCATAAGCGAGAAGGATAGAACATAGATAACCATGTACCACATTTAAAGGAGGAAACATGACAAGAGAAGCCTCGCACAAAAGGACTCCACAAATCAAAAGGCCAACAAGAATCAGATGACAATTTATGAATCACCCAAAAGGCCAACTACAATCGGACAACTTCTTATGAATTAGGTATTGAATTTGTGAAT
>Ga0209611_10004404_pt1 | contig 24093 bp, 18 predicted proteins | sample S1TSphgellanicum_3_FD_187693 | JGI IMG/M metagenome (GOLD analysis project Ga0209611, IMG submission 187693) | Host-associated microbial communities from peat moss isolated from Minnesota, USA - S1T2_Fc - Sphagnum magellanicum MG (SPAdes) (version 2) | ecosystem: Host-associated > Plants > Peat...
AATTATGATGATTTTCAACATGTCAACTTCATATTTTCACAAATCTTCATTTCACTATTTTGAGGATTATTTAATGACAAAATGCCCATATGTAAAGACCTATTCTTTTTTTTTGTTAGTGTTTTTGTAAATACCTTCATAGAGCATTAAAAAAAAAACTTGTGAACATTTCAAAAAAAGAAGTGCCCGTAGAGGCAGGCATTCCATTTTTTTGAACTGCCCATAGTCCTTTTCCCGTAATACCTGGCAAGTACCAATTTGGTACCCGCTAGGTATCACAAGGATTTTTTATTTTTTAAAAAAAATTTAAATGAATGACAATGTTTATGTCGTGTAAAGCCCTCAAGGGCCCTTATTTCAGTAAATTAAAGCATGCGCCCTCGAACTTTACCCTACACATCATCACCTAGTGGTTTACAAATGTTGAGTCAATCCCCAAGGGTGACGATGGCTTGCGGGTTTAGGGTTTAGGGTGATGGCTCATGGGTTTAGGGTTTAAGGTGATGGTTCATGGGTTTAGGGTTTACTAGAGAGAACTCTCAAAACCTTTCAATTTCATTGGCCATATTGGCTTTATTTTGGACCCCTAAGCTCAAGTCTATAATCTATTCCACATACCCTATATCTTTGTCCATATGTTTTACACCAATACACCAATACTATACACCTTGTCCTTTTTTAACCTAGGTTGGGACCAGGGTTAAGAAAGTCCAAGGTGCAAATGTGAGTTTAGTGTGGGCTCTAGTGTCAACTGTCCACAATTGTAACCACCCAAGGATACAATTGTGGTACATGAGTGGATGTATCTTTTGTACTAATTAAAAGCATTATTAAAAAAAAGGTTACATTGAGATAATAAAGATGGAAACACACACAACAAAAGCCACTAAATTGCATTCATAGGGGCCAAAACACATTGTTTCATTCATTCTCTGTGTGAGTTTCTAATTTGTTAAGGGACTTAGTTCCCATATGGAGGTTTTTAAATCATCATTCATTCATTCATTCATTCATTCATAAATTCATTAACATACCCCAACTTAGGGGATCCTAATTTCCAAGGTTTGGAAATTAGATGAGTCTTATAAATAGGTAGGCATTTTAGAAGGTGTCATGTGCAATATGATAGGAAACTATGGTCCTAACCCCACATGGAAAGCCTATTTTCACCGGTTTTAGAAAGGAATTTCATTGCTTGTAACTGAAGAATCCCCAATAGATTGTGTTATGTTGGGAATGTTCCCTTCCATGACCACACTTTCCTCTTTCCATGGCCACACTTTTCTTGTGTCCATTTGATATATTATCTTATAGAAAATGGATCAGTTGGTGTTTTCTCTCCCACTAGCCTAGTCTAAGCTCTTCTGATGTGTATTTTGGGATTGTTCACTCCAACCTTTCCTTTTTCATTTAGTGATTGGATTCACATGTGGTGAAAGCTGGAGAGTGCAAGCAAATGTTTTCTACAGTTTGCCATTGAAATGAAAGTGCCCATTGAAATGAAATTGCTCTATTTATATGAGCCAGCTACAAAAGTTCCATCCCTATTTGCTTTCTGGCTATGCATACTACTCAACTCCTAAAAATTTGGTAACAAGAATAACATGGAGTTCTTCCAAAATAACTCCACCCCCAAAGCCATGAGCTCTACCACAAACTTAATCATATCATGGAAACAAAGAGCACAAAAGTTCAAGCATATTGGCATCGACTATGTCATGTTTGAATATATGCCCATAAGTCATTTAAGCGGCTTCGAATGGAAAGTTACCAAGTTTAAAGAACTTTTATGTATACAAAGCAACAACTACTTACCAACAAAGGTTCGCGTGATTGTGAACTTTCTTCTTCAAGAAAGAAACTAAATTGAAGCAATGTTCATTTTCAACAAAACCAAGCAGATGAATCATGGCAATTTTTGCCTATTTTAGATAGTCCAAAAAAGAATGACATAATAATTATGATGCATGGATAACTTGCCATGTAAGAATGAGAGGATTAATAATGACCAAGGTAGCTTTGTTAAATGCTAGAACCTTAGCCATGGGTTGAGCATTTCATTGTAGTCTAAAAAAAACCATGTTGAACATGCAAATCCCACCCCAAAAGAATGCCAAGAACCATAGCAACATATTTTCCTCTTTAGATTGTCTATCAGTTGAAGGGTGCAATAAAATGTTTTGAGCACCTCTAAATGTTGAAAAACTGTCACCTACACATCTACATGTATTCAATATGGGGATCAACAATCCTCATGATATCCATAACTAATTTATTAGGAAACCAAACATCCAATTCCTCAATTAGACCATGAATTTGCCCCGTGATCCCAACACACCCCACAACACCTTCATCCAACAAACCATTTATAAAAAACCTCCATTTGCATATGTAAATAACACACAATTACACTATGCAAAACAAATTGATGTGCCAAAAAGGTCAAACCATGATAATAGAAGCCACCTTTGGTGTAACCATACTTGTTTTTACATGTTAACAAGATTCCTAAACTAAAATAATGTTGAATGTGTGTTGTATTTGTATGCCCACCTTTCTCATATATCAATTTCGCATTAATATAAGTTTGAAAATAATTTTAAATATAAAATATTTTTCAACATGTTTTAAACATTGAAAACAAAAATTATGCTTAGAAACCATAATGAAATAATGTAAAAAATTGTTCAAACATGATCTAAGCAAGAATTTTTGCCAATTTTAGATAGTCCAAAAAAGAATGACATAATAATTATGATGCATGGATAACTTGCCACAATGTGACTTAGGAAGCACATGATTTGATCCAAAAACCACTTACATCTATAAAGAAAATTATGGGCATTTTCAAATTAACCATGGTAAGTAAGGAATCTAGCCTTGAGCGATTTGTTTGCCCATCCAACTACTAGTGAAGGGGGTTGAAATGGACCCTTTCTATTACCCCCCTTTTTGTCTAAGTCCAAAGACAAATCAAATTAACTCTTAAGTGGGCCTTTGCTTTTATTATTTGCAAATGGATGACTGTTGTTTTGCCTTTTTGAAGGTATCCCATGACTGGCTCCATGAAAAGCCTATTTTCTAAATTCTTGCCTTTTAAAATCAACAAAAAAACATTGAAACTAAAACAAATGACACATAATTTCAAAAACCAATGTTGTGGTAAGTGTCACAAAAATTAAACATAAAGGAAATCTTTAAAAAGATCTTAAAGAATATACTTGCTTTTGTAAAATTTTAAAAAGATTTTGAAGAATAATAAGTTTTTAAGAAAATCTTTGAAGAATATGCTTAAATTTTTTTGGGAGTTTTAAGAGATTCAAAGAAAATACATAAGAAACATTAGAAGAATTACAAAATTTAGTTAGTGAAACCTTCTAAAAAAATAACTAATATAAGTTTTATTAAAACTTGTTTAGAAAAAAAATTTATAATAATGATTCATTATATTTTTTAGAAGATGTAGAAGCTTTTAGAATACTTAATCAGCAAAAACTATTAGAAGATGTGGTTCATGGAGGTTTATAAAAGGCTTAGTGGGTAGAGTTTTCAAAAAGGCAATGCACTTTTATAAGGTTCCATTAGATAATATAAGTAGAGGCCTTGAAGGCATGACCTTTAAATCTTACTAATGCAAGTTATGACCTTTGTATTTTTAATTCATTTCATACTTAATTTACATCATGCCTTGTTTAAACAATAAAATCATCTAGTTTTTGTTCATTGTCAAGTTTCCTATTTGTTAAGTTCATATAATTTTTTTCAACTTGTATTGTTGTCTTGTCCTTGATAACATGAAGGTAATTATTGTCATACTTGATTTTTAATTATGTTGAAGACTATCCCAAGAAAGAGAGTTTGCTTCCACCACTTTGGAATTATTGCCTTGTATTACAATTGTATTCCATGTTGTTGCAATTATCATTTAGTAATTATTTATTACGAAAAGAATATAATGCAAAAAATTGAGACAATCTTTTACATCAAACAAGAACTAATTACATTTATTTACAAATGAGAAAAAAAGACAAATCAAAACAAAATGCACAATGCACAACACTCCTTTAAATATATAATTTCTTTTTATATTATCCCAATCACCAAGGTAAATCATGTTCACAACAACCATTTATGCCTCCAAGAATCCAAGAAGAAAGAATGAAAAATCAACAATGTTCCCCACCATCCATAAGTCACAAAAGGCATTAGTTCATCCTCTCCAAATAGGGAGCTCATACCAATCTCTTCCACAAGTCCGTAGAAAATGGCAACCATTTGCCAACCACCCTATCTTCATTGATTAACTAACCATAGCTTCATCCCTTAGTAACTAAGAGACGTTAAGTTTACACCTAACACTAGTAATTGACAATAAATTATGAAGCCTTCAAGATTAAATATATTAGGAAATTTACCCATTAACAAAGGACTTAGGAGCCACACTTGTGTGGTTGTGCAAACACCATCGATTGAACCAAATTGCCTCTACCATGTTGTACGTACTTTGATTTGTAGTTCTTCAAAGCTGAAATGACCACTCCAATTAAATTGTTCAAATCCATAAAAAAAAATTACAAATTCAAAATTAATATTAAAAAAATGGGCCAAATGGTCATTTCAACATTCAAGATTTGTAAATACAATGTCCCACATGTTGTTTAGGACATATTAACAATAATTGTTTGTAGCCTAAGCTAGGCCTTTGGCAATTTGAAATACATCAATCAAAGGATTATGATGATTTGGCTTAAATGGCTCAACAACATTTTGACAAAAAAACATGCATTTTGTGGTTTAGGAAGGGGCAATGGTAACACAAATAGGAAAGTAAAATGGTGCTTAATGGCAACTTAGGGGATGAGAACACTTGGGGTTTCATGACAAAATGGTGATTGGATGATCTCTTTGTTTATTCCAAGGATGTTTATCGTGACAAAAAAAAACAATGATCAAGGTGTGGCTTGGCATCTTCATACATCATCCAACAAGGTTCCTAACAAAATGGAGATGGATTCTCCTTTATGGCCCTTTGCAATTGACCAAGCAATGGTCAAAAATTGGCATTAATATGCCAAATAAAAGGTTGGTTCACTCATTGCCCATGCTTTAAGATTTTTTCTTATAGAATATGGGATTCATTAATTTGTAAATCATTTGTACAAAAAAATTAGTGTAAAATGGAAGCACATCTACATGGTGTAATTTACTTATGCCATGAGGAGGGAATTGGGTATATAGAATAATGAACAAACAATTAAGCTCTAAAAAAATGTGCATTCATTCTCTCGTCATTTTTAACCCCAAAGGTTCAAAGGGTTTAAGTAGCCCTTCATTATATGCCCTTAGCTATTTTACAAACCTTCATTTGGGTTTAAAACAAACAATGTATAACTTCCAAAATAGGGGGAAGTTGGAAAAAATAGTGTAAACTCTTGTGAACACATATCCTTTCATGTGCAATTGAAGTACATATTTTAATTAGGCATGCCAAATTTCAAGCACACAAAAAAAAAACCTTCATATTACCAAACAATGTGGATTTCATTCCAAACAACTCCATTTACAATAATGAACACATGTGCACATGTACAATTTTCCTTTCAAAAATTGAAAAATACATGGTGAAAATGTTCAATAATAAAAATTGTTCATTGTGAAGAGTGATTATCCTTTGCCAAACACAAAGAGACAAGCCAATGTGTGAAATATTTTAACATGAGGAGTTTTAAAACCCACTAATGAACACAAAAACCCTATTTTGGAATGGAAGTTTTAAAAATCCCAACCACATGTTTTAATGGTTAGTCATTTGGTTATAAGGTTTCACTAAATGGTTACCAACTAGGTGATGTTTGCTAATGGGCCATCTTATGAACTATTTGAATGTTTATTCACCCATGGGTGTTTGGTGATGGATGGTTCTACTTTATTCTATTTCAAGAAAGGTTTTGAAAGAAAGCCCTAAAAAATTTTATTTATAAACACATTATTGATTCAGAGAATAACCAAAAACATTAGGAAGAAAGAAGAAGAATTTAAAGGACATCAAGTTAACACAAACTAGATGTCAAAATCTCTCCATCTCAACAATCAATCGTTTATAATAGGTGGGCTAAGGTGTGTCGTGAAGGGGTGGAAGTCAAGAAATAATTAAACTTATCATTATCACCCGACTTAAGATGGAGGATGTTTGCATCCTTTGTAATGTAATTGAAATTTTTGACAAAAACAAAAAACCAAGATAGATAGAAAGAAGAGGGCCCTCTGTCCCTTTGAAATTCCAAATGGCATTGGCACAATTGTGTAAGAACACATTAACTTGTTTATGTAAACATCCAAATACCTCAATTGCTAAAAGAAGGAATTGATCAATGGGGTATTGTTTTAATAGCTCTTTTCTTTGGTTTGAGCTTCATTGGAGACAACAAATCTTTGAGTTGTTCAAAATTGGGAAAGTAAATCCGCACATGTTGGGTCGACAATGACAACATCAATTAAAGTGTGAATGTCATTTTTGGTGAACACAATGTCAATTCATCAACGAAAGGAGTTGATCTTGGTTGAGGGAAACATATGTAGTTGCTCTCGTCCCATGTGAAAGCCAACATCTCATGCAATGGTAGAAAAATGTTATGAACTATATCATAGGTTCTTGTGTGCTTGTTGTCATGGGCACAATATAAGAGGTGAATACCCATAGGATCAATAAGGTGTGTGCACACACATCGAACGAAGCTTGCAATTGAAGAATGTGGTAATCCAAGCCATGTTTAAAGCATTGTGAAAAAAACTAGGAAAAATAATCGAAGTTTTGAGATTTTGTAAAATTCTCATTATTTATTTATTAAGCTAATTCATAAAATCATATATTTTTATGTTACACATGGGTTCTTTGTCCATCTTGTTTGACTTCATATATAGGCTTCTTCCTTTACAATGGTTAAGGCCCTTAAACAAGGGCATTATGAAAATTGGGTCCATAATCAATTTCTTGCAACCTTTACTTTGTTAATGTCATCATTCTAGGCCTTACCCTTTATTTATTGGGTGAGAATCCCTAGCCCACCAAATTCTCCCCCTAGGAAATATGCACTTGTGTGGTCTTGTCCTAGGCCCCTTTCTTATGGGAATGCCCCTCACCTTGGGGCTTCACCTTACACTTAACAAGCATGCAAAAAAGTGGGAATACCCAATAAAAATTGGTGACCATTAGGTAGGTAAAAGGAGAGATGAAGAATGAGTTGTCAATTTCCTTTGGATAACACCATACAAAATAGTATTACCCTAGTCAAATCATTTTTGACCTTGTCAAATTTGTACTACTATAGTTAGCTTATCAAAGTTCTAGCTCATCTACATTGAACCCCATGGGCGGCTTGCTATATGGTATGCCTAGAACACTACGAGAAATTTCCTAGCCTATTTGAAAGGCACATCATCCTTTAAAAAGTTAGTTATTTCAGGAACATGCAAGCCAACACAATGGGCAAGAAGATGAAGATTGCATCAAGTGCCAGTTGTTACTAGATTCTATACTTAGTGGCTGACCTCATGTGCCCTTATTGTTTTCAGGCTCATATGCAAGCCCACCATAATAAATATATGCATATAGTTGTTTTAGACATGTTTCCATACCCTGGTCCCCTTTCCCTTTGAGCCCCTCCCTCACAACACAAGATTCAGTGTAGATGTTGTTTTGTCCCCAAGCTTCATCATCAGCTTGGGACCACACCAAATACCAAAATTTTCTCATAGCCACTTTGCTGGGCACTATGGCCTGTAGTCAGCATGTTCCATAAAAGAAGCATTATGGAAACTCAAATGTTTCACTACGCAAAAATATAAATCTTCTAGAAATCCTCTTTAAAAAAAAAACCAAAATCCTTCAAGATATTATAACTCTATAATAACTAATCTCAAGTTTCAACACGAGCCAAAATGTCATCCTTTAAAAATCCTCATATAATAAAAATAGACCTATTATTATTATTACCTAGGGGCCAAAATCCCTTAAGCTACTATATACTCTATAATGAATCTGAACACAATATATCCTTGCCTTTGTAAGCAAGGCCAAAAAAGACTCGAAGAAACCTTGGGGCATTTAATCATTCGATAATGGAATATTGCAATATCACAAGTTATTGGCCAGTGGTTAATAGCCTTTTGCTACTATTCCATGCAGGTTTCAATATTTGGCACATATTTTTTATTTAAATAAATTTGAAAATTTTAACATTTCTGAAAATAATATAATTAGTGTCAAAGCTTGGAATGTAATAGGGTATTTGCAACTAAGTGTTTTGCAATGCATTTGGTGAGACTCAACATGTGCATTTGGGTTTTAAAATTATATTACAAAAAATAAATTAAAAAAATAAATAAATAACTCATGCCATAGTGGTCTAAAATACACAAGGGTCATGCCATAATGATTACTTGAATTTGTGATATACATGGAAATTGAGAATTAAAATAAAATAAAATACGTAAAAATTTAATTGGAGTTGGTTTTTGTTTTAAAAAACAAAAGGATTAAATCATTTGCCTCTCCTTACCTATTTCTGGAGCTTTTAAGTTTAGCCTCTTATGCAATGGTTTTTTTTTGGTGGCCAATTTGTAGACCATGGTGAGAAAAACAAACATAATTGGAATATTTTGTTTCAAATGCTTAGGTTTTAAGAATTATTATTTTAAATGAGAGAAAATTTAAAATTTAGAAAAAATATCACCATTTTTTTACTCTCTTTTTAGTTTGGGGTGGTGTGTTGTAACTTTCTTGCTCTTTGAGAGAACTTTCAACATTTTTTTAAAAGCTATTATTTATAAATGTGATGATAAAACCTTGGCAATCATAAATAAACGAAAGCATCCAAAAAAAAAGGGGGAATACAAGGAACAAAATGAAATGACTCACATCCAAGAAGACAAAAGAACCACCTAAGAGGGCAAACCACAAGGGGACATCAAGTTCTCAAACTTTCTCATTGCACAAGAAGCATATAAATAAGGAAAAGGGGAGGACCTCTTAAAAGGATGCCTAGTCTAAAAAAATCCTTCATCTATTGTAACAACATGTCTCAAAATAGAGACCTATTGCTTATAATAGACATCTTTTGTTTATACAATGTGCGCAAACCAAAAGAGGAGGACCAACAATGCCCTTTGCTCCCCACACCATGTAACACATTGGGCACCCAATGCTAAATGGGTGATTGTTTGATAATAAGTGAATGTTAACTTAACATAAAATCTTCGTGGTAAATAGGTTTAGGTCCTAAATGACCGGCTTTGTGTTAGGGGACTTAATACTAGAGTCCTTAAACACCAAGTGTGAATGCACCTTTACTAATGTAGGTTACCTATTTGGAGGGCGAGTTATCAAAAGGAAAATTTCCTTCCACTAAAAGGCCAAGCTTTTTGTTTTCTCAAAATGCCTCACCTCTTTTCTTTAAACTTTTTTTTCCCAGTGATACACACCTGGTGCTTTATGTCAGGCAGAACCAGTGTGCTTTTTAGGAATTTCTGTTTGTAGCTAAAGTGGCTATCATTCATTAGAAGATGTTAAAAAAAAAGTGATGATCATTTAGTGAAATCTGGCTATAGGCCAGAAATAAAATAAAAATCTTTAATCATCCTTGTATATGTTTGGCTATACACAATGAAAATCACATGTATGAATCTAGTGATTTTTAGTTTTTTTCCCCTCACTTCTGGTGACTGAAAACCTCCAAAATTACTTACTTTTCGATTTTTTATTTTAAAATTTTTGGCTATATATATATCGCCAGTGAAAAAAAGGCTGAACCCTAAACCCTAAGCTCTGAGGGCTTTTACCCTACTGTTTCCCTCCAATCCAAAGGGGTGAATATCAACTAAGAGAAACTCATCAGTAGGGCAGGTTACTGGGTTTGGTGGTTTAGAACTGTTGATTCCACTTACTAAAACCTGAACTGGAACTGGGTCTAATTTTTGAAACTGGTTCCAAAATCCGACTCATAACCGAAACTATGAAAAAAGAGGACTTGAACTGGGGGGCTAACCAGAGGTGAGCCTGTAGTTAACTGCCAGATCCAGTCAGGGTGACATGGAACTTGACCGGGACGGGTCTAATTTTCAAAACCGAAACTAAATTTTTTAGTTTTTATGAACTGGTGGACCTGGACCACGATTAGTGAGGTTCCATTTATGAGTGGAACAAAAATCAAACCAGTTTAATTCATTTTTTAGAACCCCAACCCGAGGTTGTTCATAAGAGTAAAGGAACGCCCAACACTGGTCTGCATGTCGAAGAATACATGGATGAAAAAGGCAAAACAAACAAAACAAGGGGTGTGTCACACTATGATGGCCTTGCCATTTACATTTAAAAGTGTCTTAAGGCAAAATAAAACTTATGGAAATTCAAGTAAATCACCATGCAAAAATATAATCTTCAAAAAAAATCCTCTAAAAGAAACCCAAAATCCTTCAACATATCATAACTCTATAACTAATCTCAAGTTTCAACGCAAGCCCCAAAATATCATTAAAAAAAAGTCCTCATATAAAGATAGACCTATTATTATTACCTAGGGGCCAAAATCCCTTAAGCTACTATACTCTAGAATGAATCTAAACACAATATCCTTGCCTTGGTACGCAAGGCCAACGAAAAGAAAAAAAAGAAAAAAAAAACTTAAAGCTATACAGGTCTGGATGTCAGGAACATGTGGATGGAAAAGGGGAACGGAAAAAAGCTCAAAATAAGGAAAAAACGAAACTGAAGGGAAAAAGAGATGTCTGGATGTCAGCGGATGTAGGGAACAGGTAGTATCGTGTCATTAATAAATAGGTACCTAAATAGAATAATGCACCTAATTAATGAATAAGCTGGCATGGCTATTGGAAGGTCTGAAACAGATTTGCCAGGAAATTCGCAGTTTAACCGGATTTTTAATTAAGGTAGAAATACCAACAATTAACCAGAAAGAAGATCTCACCTTAAATCGTCCCGCGAAACTCGCCAGAATTCAAGTGGCATGTTTTGCGGCGAATCCTGGCGATTCCAGGAACTCCGGCTCTGGAATATATGCATACACTATCCAAATACTTTACCGTCGGATCCTCCATCCAGCGGTCTGAAATCGGTTCGCTGGATTCCAGGGACACGACCGGGTACATTAGAATGGGTCTTCTAGGTACCGCGGTAGGTAGCTGTGTAGGCTTGCAGGCCTACATTCCTACCTTCCATATTGCCGTTAATGTAGGACACGCCCGTCTTTAATCGCCTGAAAACAGTCTCTTTAACACTGTCACGCACGTTGGCCGTCGGATTCACTCAAGGACAAATCCGTGCCTGTCGATTTGAACCCCTTTCTAAAAGATACGTTAAAGAGATCCGGTTGGGTTGCTTTGAATTTTCTTACTGTTGAACGGCACGGTTTGTGTTTTTTTTTTTGTTTTTTGTTTTTTTGGCACGGTTAGGATTAGCCTTTTGTATATCAGCCGTTGGATATGAAGCATATAAAGTATGCGCCGTTCGTTCGGAAAGTTTGTCTGTTTGTTTGTTTTCGGGTAAGGAGAAAGATGAGGTGATCGTAGCCGTTTAGTCGGGGTACGGTCAGAGATAGGCGGATCTGGGCTGTTGAAATGAAAAAGATGCGGGTGAAGTTACGTAAGAAATATATATCTGCCCTGTTTGTGGTCGCGGATCTTTTTCGGGGAAGGGGATACTGGAGATGATCTGAACCGTACTGTCAGTTTGTAAGGACATCTGGGTCGTAGGATTTGGGAAAGATGGGAAAGTTGTGTAAGGTAAAAAAGGGAGAGTGGGGTCATCTCTCCCGTTTCTGCCGGCGGTGATTGTGTTTCGATGTTTTGCGCTGCTGCTGCTCGCGTCGCAGTAGAAGAACGGAAACAGGGCGCTGCCTTCTCGCTGGTGTCTTGTGCAGTCTCTCTCCTCAAAGTTCTTGTCAATATTTAGCGTATGGGCTAGAGAGAGGTGAACGCGGAAGAAAGTGGAATAAGAATCCTCGTGTGATCAATAAGCAAGTCGCTGAGCTGTGAGTATGCTCACCAACATTTCTCCGAAGATCTATAATCTCGCTGGTGTCTTGTGCAGGGCTTTTTCCTGGCCTTCCTCCCCCACTGCTCTTCTTTTTCTTCTGGTGGTTCTTCATCGCTTCCTTCTGCTGTCGGGTGTGTGTGTGACCCCCTCAGACAGAAGAACCTTGTATTGACTTCTTGCCATCATCAACACTTCCGCAGCAGCTTCCGGGAGTCATCTATTGGGTCTTCGTTCCTCGTCAGGCCTGCCTGTGATCTTCTGTGATCTTCACCACCCTACGCCATCTTTTCGTCTCTTCTTGGCATAGAGCTTCTAGGCTTTTGTTTGATCACACCGATCGTGGCTCGAAAGGCGGCTGACGACGAGTTTTCAGCCAGCTGAAGGTTGAAGATTAGCAAAGGCCTGCCTCCAGTACTCGCGCCCCCGTCCCCTCTTCTCAACACCTTTGCGCTGAATTTTGCTTCACAATAGGGCGACCTGCAGGCAGCACGGAATTGAAGAGCACCCTGGACTTGCATCTTGAGTACTGTGGTAGCAGGTTGCGACGGGGAGCAAGTTTGTGCGGGAGGTTTGATAAAGGATGGGGGCGGGAAGGGGAGGAGGGAGAGGAGGAGGTGGCATGGAAACTGTGAAGAGAGCGTACAGAACGCTCTTCTTCATTATCTTCATGCTGGGATCACTCCTTATCTCGTCGATGCCTCTTCTTGTCTCCATCGCTGACATCGCCATTCCCTGCAGCCTACTCTCGACATTCACTTGCTGCGAGTCTTGCTTCTCGTTCAGAATCGACTGGTCGAGTTACAGTTTCCGCTCTTCCCTTGTGGATATCCCCTTCGTCTCCCTGGTCCGCTCTGTTGCTGCGATCTGTAAGTGTCTTGTATCCCATTCTGCATTTGTCTGTGCAATCTTGGCTCCTCCTTGGTCTGCTGTCGCTCCGCACCTGTGCTCTGTTTTGTCGTTTCTTGAACTTTTTGCTTGCATCATGCTCCAGGTGCTTACTTTGTGTGCGAGATACCGAGCCTCTGCCATGGGCATTACCTAGGTATCACTGTGATATTGGGGATTGCAAGCATGGCGTTCTTATCAGCCAAAGCTAGCCTCTACAACACCTTTGATACCAGAACAGGGATTTCGCCCGTGGCAGCTGTGGAGGGACAGCACCATCTAGGGTTTCCTTTGCTGCTGATATCCTCATGTGTGTTTGCTCTGGTTCACATTGTGGTGGGATACAAGTCATGGTGTCAAGCCCGCCGCAAACTTGCTTTCTTCTCTACAGATCCTGAATCGGTTAGTAGTTCATCAAAACGCTCTTTTATTTGGCAAGCTCTGAAGGTGTCTCTCTTTCTCTTTCTTTTGTGATATTGAGCACTCAACTCAAACGACGTTTGTGGGTGCAGGTATTGGTCTGTAAGGTCAGTGGAAACTCATACACGAGAATCCCTCGAGCGGCAACCACTTCCCCTCTTTCCAGGAAATTAGACTTGGAGTGCAGTAGTACCTTGGGGGTGAAATATGACAGTGGCAAGGACGTCCCTGCTCGGATGCTTGCAGACAAACAGAGCCTCTTTATGGACTGCAAAGGGCTTATTTTGCACTACAAAGTCATTGATGGAAGTTTGTATCATGACCTGGTCGATAAGAGTGCCATGGCTACAGGAATTTGTGCATCGAAAAACCTTGTTCCACAATCTCCAATGACATGGAACCCTATGGGTAGAGTTCCAGCAACTGCTGTGTCCCTGCATACTCCATTGCTCAGCAATTCTTTACCTCAGTTTGCCATCTCTTCAAGCCTCAATGGATGGCCAGCAATCTTGCAGCAAACAGCAGGTCAAGTGCAGCCCTCTGGAATGTTTGAAAGCTTTAATTTCCTATCTAAAGGGGATTCCAACCTGGCAAAGCAGCAATTACTGCATGAGAAGGACACTGGAGTGGTGCTGCTCCATGGATTTGGTGGAGGAGTATTTTCCTGGCGTCATGTTATGGGCTCCATTGCAAGGGAAGTTGGATGTCGTGTTGTGGCTTTTGATCGACCTGGCTGGGGGTTGACCTCACGGCCCCAAAGATTTGAGTGGGAGACTAAAGGGTTTCTGAATCCATATGATCTTCACACACAGGTGGATCTATTCTTTGAATTCTGCAAGGAGTTAGGATTAAGATCAGTGGTACTTGTGGGCCATTCGGACGGTGGCTTGCTTGCTCTCATGGCTGCTGCCAGGGCTCTGAAGTCCAAAGACTCCATCCAGGTCCGTTGTGCTTCACCCTCTGTGAAATTTGTACACTCATTAGAGATGAAAAGACATGGGCTTGAGTCTCCAATTTTCTTGCTACTGCAGGAATTGATATTGGAATTGTGTGTTGGGATGCAGGTGGAGGTTAAGGGACTGGTATTAGTAGGTGTTAGCTTGTCACGAGAGGTTGTCCCACCTTTTGCAAGGGTACTCTTGCACACATCACTTGCTCGACACATGCTCCGGCCACTGCTGCGGTCAGAGATTGGGCAAGTAATGACACGCCGTGCATGGCATGATGCTTCCAAACTCACCTCAGAGACCCTTGATCTATACAAGGTCTGCTTTCTGCCCTGCTGTTGACTTGTTTCTGGAGTGTTGTTGTGCCCACAATCTTCTGCAATAATCACTGATACTGAAGTCCACAATGGGTTTGCAGGGGCCCTTGCATGTGGAAGGGTGGGACAAGGCACTGGCAGAGGTTAGCAAGGTGTCTATGACAACCGGAGTCTTGTCCAGCACCAGTGCAGCTGAGCTGGTACGGTGTGTGACCAACTTGCCAGTGCTTGTCATTGCTGGTGTCCAGGACCACTTGGTTCCTTTGAAAGCTGCACAATCTCTCACAGCTCAGCTACCACTCTCTGTAAGTTGCTCTCTTGCTATATGCATCTTTGTACACACGTCTTCTTAAGTGCACAATTTCTTGGCCTTCAACACGAAGATGTTGAACTTGATAATGTTTGAGAAATAGAGACTCTGCCATTCAATTGACATACTGTTCTGTTGGCAACTGCAGAGACTGGCAGCAATTCCTGGATGTGGACATCTGCCACATGAGGAGTGTCCAACAGCTTTACTCTCATCTACAATTCCTTTCATATCCCAGTACCTTTATGAACAGATAACAGATAACCTTGTATAACAGGAGCTCTCTCTTGCATTGATGGTTTGAGGGAGTGATCAAAAGAAGTTGGTCTTACACTCTCTCCAAAGTGTTGAGATGCTCCCCTTGATTTTGTAGCAATTAGTCAGGATCCCAGTGATGTGACCAAGCGCACAGATGCTCTTTGCACAGCATCATTAGTTTGAGCTACTAATGGGTTCTTTGAAGGGGGGAGGAGGGAGGGTTACAATCTTCTCTTGTTGTACCATTCTTGCCAATTCAACTTGGCCATTCTTTCTCTACCTGAAAGCATGGTGACCAGGGAAAATGCTGGGCAACCAGCTTGTACTTTTATCACTGTATTCTATTACAGTCAAACCAGTGTGGCTTCAATGGGAGTTGCTCCTATATGATGTCATGCACGTGTGTTCCATGTGCACCTCTGTACAACTTCTAGGTATTAGTAAATAGTCATCTGTGTATTGTGCTTCAGTGCAATTTACAGTTTTTTCATGTCGAATTACAAATTGCAGTTGGAAGGAATTTTGCTGCAGTTCTTTATGTATCCATACTGTTGCCGTTGTCAGTTTGAGATTGTTTGATGTTGCAGCAGCAGCTGTTTAATAAAAGACAAGGGTGCAGAGAGTTGTGTGTTTGTGGTGTTGCTTCTTCAGATTGAAATGCTGCCACAAATACAAATGTTGCAAAATCCATTTTGTCACCTGTACATGTTACACACATGACAGGCTTAACGCACTAATTATAATCTTCTATGCAAGTCATATAGAAGAAAATAATGCACTCTTCTTTGTCATGGTGATTCTTTTTGGTTTGGCTTTTCTTTGTTTGAAACCCAAGTCTCAAGCTCAGAGTTCTACAATGTCCTGCGATGTACCTGATGAACTCTTCTTGTTGTTTCTTTAACTCTTTGCCCAGAAGAAAAAGTTGTCACCTATCTTAGACCTTGCTTGGTGAGGCAGAATTTGGCCTCATTTTTTATCCCAGCACCTTGCTTGAGGTTTTGACTACTGCATTTCTCCCATCCTTATGTGCTGCCTCCTTACCCTTCTGGTGGGTCCTGGTGCTGCTTTTGCAGGCTTGCTCTGATGTCTTTGTTGGATGTTCTGGTATGAGGAAATATGTATGATGATCAAATGGAGCCAACATCATGCGCAGCATACACAGTTTATTATGTATGATTGCCGTGAGAACCTTACACAAGAAGTGCAGAGTATGTGTCTCTCAAGAATTGCAACAACAGCAGTTGAATAGGCGCAGAAATGGGGGGTCTTTGAATATGCAGCTTGGATCTGTCACTGATTTTAAGAATGTCTTTTGATTCTTATGCATTGGAGAGAGGCAGAGCCCTATATGCTGGGTGAAGCTGGTAGATTCATGAGCGATTTGGATGATGATGACATGGCCAACATCATGCCAACTGGAAGATTATGTAAGCACTATGGAATTACTACTATTCATGAGAGCATTTGCTAACATGGCAGTGCAGGAGAGGAGAGGATGGGGCAGCCTGGTTTGTAATTAGTATTTGGATAATTTGTTAGCATCCGCCATCATTGAGGAGAAACCAAGCAACAACAACAACATTGTGTTGAAGACAAACGTGGCTGTGAGAGCAATAGGAGCAATGGCGGACATTCAATCAACTGATGTAGAGATTGGCACTGGAGTGGACAATGCAAACGGTGCCAAGTTCTGTCAAAACTACCGTTGTTGTTTCATTGACAAGCTACAACAACATGAGGTACACAATGACCAGGCCCACCATTGTTGATGAACTTTACAATGGCAAGGAAGTTAAGTTATTTATTTATTTATTTATTTATAAAAAATTAGCATAGTTTCAGGTTTTTTTTTTTTAATTTTTATTTTTTTTTTTTTTCTTTTTAATAATTTTTAGGAGGGCTACTTAGGCTTTTGCATCCTTGGGTTTTTGGGTGTAGCCTTTTTTCGGATGGCTCCCTCTTTGCATCCTCATCAATTTGAAATACCCCTTGTCTTCATTATTCAAGCCTTTACACTTTAGGTGACATTTAAAGGCATGTCAAAAGTGCTCACCTTCTTATTAATCACAATTCCTAAGCTAACCATGTTGTTTTTCTATGCAAATGTCTTTTCTTCTTATACTTCTCCTAAGTTCTATTCCTCTTGCTTTTTGGGGTTGACTTTGAGCTCATTTTGGGGTTGTTTGAGACTCGTTTTACATGCCTTCATTCATATCATAAGATCCCTCATGCCATCCAATATGAAGTTAGGCATGCTTTTCGCATACCCCTTGATCGAATTGTTCAAGACCCAACATACGAATTAACATGGTTCCTTTTCCTCCTATTACCACGTTGGTGTTTGTGTTATATTCGAAGAGGTTGAGGTCAACAAAAAGTCTTTGCTTACCTTAGGAGGTTTATGGCAAATGATTGGTCTTCTCTTAAGGAAGAATCCTCTTGTGCCTCTTATGCCTCTTATTTGGGATGGTATATGAGCATCTATTGGGGTGTTTCATACTAAAGGACCCATTTTCTGGGTTTTTAGAATTATTCCAGGCTATTGTTACAATAGCCCTTGGGGATATCCCTTGGTCAGTGGCTTCAATGTTGGGGGTTAACAAATTGTTGAAATGGCAAAGGACATTAAAGGTCTTTGTCCTATTACCATAGGTGAAGTGTTTTTTCAACTTATTAGTCGTTCCATTGTCTTACAACTTTGGAGGTCATTTCAAGAGCACTTATCCCCCATCAATTTGGAGTATCAACCTTTGGAGGTTGTGAAGCCCCTTTTTCGCATTCGAGCCTTCCTCAACCTACACCTTAATTGGGTTGTGATGCATGTTGATGTTAAAAACACATTTAATAAAAAAATTCAAGCTATTATTTTAAAAAAGTTATGTGATGCAAAGGGGCATGTGGCGAACATTTTCAATTATGTTCTTTTATTGTGTTCATTATTTTTTTTACTACTAGCATGGGTAGCAAGTGGAAGGGTTCACCATTATTCAATCATTTTTAAGCACGAAGTAGGGGACCCCCTAGGAGTTCCTTTATTTGCTTTGGCCCATTATCGAGCTCTCCTAAAAACCATCACGTGAATCTTTAATTATTTATTTCCATCCCTAGCCAATGATACCCACATCTTGGGCCCTATGAGTGAAATTACCTATGCTTTTAACCACCTTTCAATCCAATTAGCCCTAGTTGGGCTTGGGGTCAAAATGTCAAAATGCAAGTTTTAAAATCTTTCAGGGATTTTTTTAAACATAGAAATTCCTTAGGGTTGCATTTTGGTCATAGATGGTTTATGCATTTTAGGTGTGCCAAGGGTTTTCAGGACTTTGCCATGCACTTTTTGGATGAGGCTTTATCTCAGGATATGTCACATATCGATAATCTTCCTTTCCTAAGAAACATTCAAGTTGTTTTGGGTAGTTTGTTTTCATGTATAACTTGTTGACCTTCTTATCTCACACAGATAGTACTTCATTTTTTTTCTTTCTTATCTTTTTTTGCGAATTTCAATGGGAAAGTTATGCAGGTATGTGGGGACATTATGGGTCCAAGATCACGGGAGTCTTTTCAAGGTTCTTTAACAAAACGTTAGGCCCAACTTTTAATCTCCTTTGGTGGTATAGGCTTTTTATGTGTGGAAGATTATGCCCCATTTGTTTTTCTTATGAATTGGGTTCTAGTGGCTCCATATCTATGTTCAAGGTTTCATATCTTTGATAGACCCATTTTGGAGGAGTATGTCTCTTAGGTCGAGGGGGCCCCACACCTCCTTTAGTCATGCCTTCATGCAACGTGAAATAATTTTCCTTTCGTAGCTAGAGAGATGCACCTTTCTTTTGAAAGTTTGGCAATTACCAGTGCTCTAGGGTTACATGTATATTTTATGGACATCCACCACGACACATCCTTTAGGGATATCTTGGAAGATGATTCCATTTCCTTCGCATCCAGAACTTGCATTTGTTCTTGTTCGGGCAAGGGGGTAGGGATATGGTTGGTTGTTAGGCCATCCATTCATTCGTTCCGCATCGCACATTCTACTTTCATTTCAACGATGCATTTTTGTCTCAATTTGATTAAGCTTTTGGCATCTAGTATTTTCATGTGTGAATGTGGACACAGGTTGAATGGATCTAGCACACATTTAACACATTGGCCATTTGGAGGCCAACAAATAGCCACACATGATACCATCAAAGACATCATGTATGCCTTTGTTTGAAAAAGTGAGCACATTGTATGGAGAGAATGGTGGTACAGCCTTACATTAAAAACTTCATTATGAACCAATTTCTGCATGATTCACGAAGACCAAGTCTTTGTTGTCGATGTGGTGGTTATTGACCTAATGCGAGAAAAAGTGACTTCAAATGTCATTAGTCGACCATGAAGTGCAACTATGGAACTTAGTGCCATTACTAAGATTCGCAAATATAAAGGGCTTCATGAGGGGCACCACTTTATTCCGATGGCCTTGGAGGTGCACAGCACCCTCGAGTGTGATGTGAATCATTTCATTAGGGAGTGTGCCCATCTTTTCCATGATAGACAATCAGGAGATCATTTATCCTTGTTTTTTTGCATTCAATTTTGTAAGTAACGTGTTAGTATTATTCTTTAACATGTTTTAACCTCGGCTATAAAGAGGAAGATTGTGTTAGTGGGTGATGCTTATTCTAAACCTCCCATTATTATTAGATCCCATGATTTGCATGTCGACAACATTAGAGGGGTCGTGGGTAAGATAACTTCCTACCACAAAAAGGACTAACGCTTTCCTTTTTTGGGTTCTTGTAGGTTGTGCACCTTTTTTGGCCTTTCCTTAACCTTCCCTTTTTGTTTCCTTTGTGATGGTTTTGACCATCGGTCTTTTATTGGATTTTTATTTTTCTATTCACGATGAAGATGGAAGATCTAAGAACATTTATGCCATGATAGCATGGTGAGTCAAGCTTGTGCATGAACATGGAACTTAGAGCATGGAGCCTAGAACTAGAACTTGGAATGTGAAAAAAATATTTCCCCTATAATATGCAAAGTTTGACTTATATTATAAGTCCTACTAAATGAATAATGGATGAATGTTTAAGGATGAATAATTAAATACATTCATCTTATTTATGGATGAAATTTTGAAAATGTATTATACATCATATCAATATTTACGGGCAATGCACATAAATATAAATGAACATAAGCCCATGATGTGATGGTCTTTGAAAACTACAACCTAAAATCATATATTGTAATGAATGGATATCATGTGTGTGATAACAGTCACATATTTGAAAAACAAGTTACATTGTGCGGCATCAACAATAACCAATCAATTCAATATAAGATTATCTTCAATACATAGTTCAAAAAACTATATGAAAAAGTTATATGTTTGGGGAACTACATAAATTCTAGTCCATTTGAGTTTTTTGCTATGACAGCTTCTTAATTTTGTTGATACTTAATGTAGGTTGGTTTATGAAATCATTTGTCTTGTAATCACAAAACATCTTAGTTTTATAAATGAAATGCAGATACTTGCAAGGGATGAATTTTCCTCTCTTCTTCAAACTTGTGGACATAGACACAAAGTTAGAACAACTGCAATTGGGGATCACCCCAATTGTCAATTCATAAGTCACAACCTTCACTCCACCATGAAATTCAAGTGAATAAACACACCCATATCCAAGATTAAAAACATCCTTCACTTGCAAAATATTAATTGTTAAGTTTTTTCCAGATCACCACATATTATCTTGATCCTTTCCAAGTGGAGCATGATGCATCATTTTGTTGTCACATTTTGAAATTGGAATGTCATTTGCATTTGGATTTCCACCTCAAGCCTCCACTTGTGCACACCTAGGAAAATGAAATCCAACCTCCTTTAATTATGCCATTTCAATGTGTGTGAGTTTTGTGGAAGTGAAAACTAGCCACACATTTGTAACTTGAAGCTTGCCCTTCACAAAGTCTTGAACATCTCCCAACACACATCGATCCTTATTATCAGTGCAAAATTGCATTGCTTTATACTTAGCCTTTTTGTTTGTTGTAGGTTTGAACCACCCATAAAACATAGGGGGTGCAAAATAAACATTTTGTTATTTTGGCTTCACATTTATGCCTTTTTTATTGGATGGCTGAACAATGAACTTGTGAATTTATAATTGTTCGTGCAATATGAAAGACTTCATATTGCAAGTGGTTTCAAAAATATCCAAGGTCTCATGACCATGGCCACTTAATATTGATGGAATTCCATGCTGTACATGGGAGTCTAAATATTCAAGTGTAAAGTTTTCTTACACCCTTACGTTAGGATTTGATTGTTGTGGCATTGAAAAATTCATTTTGTTAAGCTAATGTGAGTCTTGAGGGGAACCAATAATAATGTTGAATTTTTTCTTGTAATAACCAAATCTCTCTTCACCCTCCAAGCCAATTGATCTACTATGCATAGGACTACTAGATATAGAAATTGCTTGCACTATTTTTTTGGGTTCCCAAATCTATGTGCAAATCTCAAACGTAATTCTATAAGATTTGGCCTTACTCCTTCTAATATACCCATCAAAAGCATCATGTAATGAGATTGTTGTTGGGGAGCCCTGATTAGATCATGAACTATGGCATCAAAAAGGTCATTGTTTTTTTTCTAGATTATTGTCCCAAGTGTGGTGAATTGTTTCCGATAAGTTGCAAGTAAACATCTTAGCATCCTCTTGAACTATCAAACCTTACACATTTCAAACAAGATCAAATGTTTTCAAGAACATGTATTAATAACATGTTTAATTTTGCATGAACTTGTAAGATTCAATGAAGGGATGGAAATGTAATAGTACCTCTCGAACAAAATTCCCCCACTAATGAAATTGAAAATGCCAAAAGGACAACCAATGGCTGAACTCTTCAAGGTCATTCTTTGATGTTACCCCAAACAAATGCCACCAAGACTTTACAACCTCAAAGTTCGCATTTGGTTCATCAAGTGTTTTGTCGTTGTTACAAATTTCCATGTGTTTTACATGCAAATGTGCCATCTGAATGAGCTTATTAGTATGGATCCCCATGGATTGAACATAATGGAAAAGAAAAGTTATTTCTTTGTTGTGCAATGGTTAGGAAGGGTTTCTTGATGGGCCAAACACAATGTAGACAACATTATAATTGGTTTGAGCATTATTAGCCATGAATCCCTTAAACTCTAGCATCTAAACTCCTTTTTCCTTCATGACTTTTATTAGGGCCCTCTACATAAGAACTTGAAACTCCACATCGTCTAATTGCATGTCACATATTGCAAATGTCATGACTTTAACATAGTTTAGGTCATAAACATAACATGCCATGGTTGTCCAACCCGAAACACATTTACAATGGTTAAACATCAACCATGCTCTTTATAAGTCTTCACCTAGTTGCATATGTGCAACAAGATCAACTCCATTTCCTTCACTTTTTGTGGACATCTTAAACAAAAAGACATTTGATTGACCTTGTCCAGGGAAGACATTATCTTGGATATAGTCATAAGGGCAATTTATCTTCAATTGAAGAATGTTATCTAGTGGGCCATGTCCAAAATTCCCATATTTAAAGCTTGACACAAAATTCTTGATATTGGATGAAGAAAGTGTAGAAAATATATCCATCAACCCATGAAGTTGTGTCCATTCCAATTTTGTAATAGTTGGTTCACTAAAAATGAACAACTCTTGATTTAGAAATGTCTTATTAGTAGCCAAAGTTATAATTGATGTGGTTGCTCTTGGATTCTACTCCACCTCAACCTTCACAAATGTTTTTGAAATCACAATGGATTCACAACAATCACTAATTAAAACAAGATGATTGTGTGACCCAAAGAGGATGCATGCCCTACTCCTAGTGGGTAGCTTGTGCACAACATAGTACATCCTAGCATTGCAAATCACCATACAAAAAGTTGGATTCTTGCAATACCTACAAACAATTGTTGAATGTGCAGATGGGATGTGTCCAAGCTAAAAGGCATTGTCTATTGCACCTTCCCAATGAACCTCATTGATTTTTCCATTTCGCATTTGATTTGGGCAATCTTCAACCATGCAACACAAATGACTAACAGAAGTTGCTCACCTAAATGTCAATGCATCGTCATTTTTTATGTTGGTGATTTTCATTGCACACCAAAGGTGACCATCATGTTTCCTATCCATACCTTGCATCTATTCTATCATGTTAGCTATAGCATGAGGGGGAGGAAGCTTAAACAAGATGTCTCCATCAAACTTTTGAGGCAATAAGTGTCATGGCCTAGGATATTTTGGGATACTTTGGGCAATGTCATGTCCTAGGATATTTTTGGATATTTTTGGCAATATCATGGCTTAGGATATTTTGGGATACTTGGGATACTTTTGGCAATGTCATGTCCTAGGATATTTTAGGATACTTTTGGCAATATCATGGCTTAGGATATTTTTGGAAACTTTTGGCAATATCATGGCCTAGGATATTTTGGGACTAGTATGGTTCAGGGTTATAAAAGGAGATAGTCCAGGGAACAACCCTTTAGCAGATCAATACCAGTTGATGGATCAATAAAGCTTGTCTTGTCTTATAATTCTCCACTTGTTTGTAGTCGGTCCATAATAGTTTGATTTGCTCGTTCTTTTTGTTTGTTTGTTTTGTTGTTTCAATAAGTAGCTAGAGGTATCTTGGGGTGAAACTTGGAAAGGTTATAGAAGACTATAGGATGCTTCTACTCTCAAAGTTTCAAAAGAAAAGGATATGTTTTGTGAGAGTTAAGAGCTTTTGAAAACTCTGTGTCAGATCTGGTTTTTTGGTCATATCTCCTTTGTTTAAGCTTTTTTGGGTCTGTAACTTTGTGATCTTATAGATCATATAGGAATATATGTGTGA
>Ga0209611_10004405_pt1 | contig 24087 bp, 17 predicted proteins | sample S1TSphgellanicum_3_FD_187693 | JGI IMG/M metagenome (GOLD analysis project Ga0209611, IMG submission 187693) | Host-associated microbial communities from peat moss isolated from Minnesota, USA - S1T2_Fc - Sphagnum magellanicum MG (SPAdes) (version 2) | ecosystem: Host-associated > Plants > Peat...
CTTTTTGTTTTGTCAAAAAAATTCCCTAAGGAAGACAAGAAAAAAAAAAGTGAATTTTTTATCCCAAATTCCAAAAAATCCCTAAAATTCACCCCCATCCCCTTTTTTTTGGAGGGGCATGTCGTCACAGCTCTGTCTATTGGCTAATGTTTTAATGATCCTCTACAAATGTGCCGCCAAATAAGGCCAAATATTTTCAGGGATGCTTGCAAGTGTGTCAGCATCACAAAATTGAATAAGAAGAAGACTGGTTTGAGTGCGAATATGCTCTTAATCACATAACAGTGCAAAATTGGACATCTAGGCACATGTCCCAAACTATGCAATATTGGTGGGCTATTTTGCCGAGTTGAGTTGTGCCAAATCCATGTCGCCAAATTGCCAATTCCATGACACCAGGGCTACAGTGCCAACTTTGTCAATTCCACTTCATATTGTGGACTGCCTGAGTGTTCTCCAAACTGCCCAAAATGAACATCTTTACAGGTTGCCCAATGCCAAGGCTGGTTTTGCACATTATCAGTTATTTTTGGCCATAATAATAATTTGCAATTCAGCATTATACAAAAAAAACGAAGCTATTGTGCTTCAGAGCTTCATTCATATTTTTGGCATGACAGGCATCATTTTCAAATTTTGTGGCAAATTCCAAAAAGTAATTAGCTAGCACCCAACCAGTCTTGGTACTTCTGTAATATACAAAGGGTGTTGAATAGGCTTGTGTGTAGGTATGAAAAGCAAATTATGAAATGATTTCTTATGGAGAAAATATGAACCCAAGCAATCCATTTCCATGGGTGAAATTAATTTTGATCGATGAATGTATACCCATTCATTCCATGAATTACACATGTGCATTATGTCCAAAGGCAATGATTTGAATTTGTTATTGATATAAACTGATCCAACTAGATGAAATTCATTGCGGATGAACGAAATAGTTGGATAAATTTTCATGTTGTTTCAAGCCGAAATACGTTGCATCCATGAAATATCACCTAGTGTTTTATTCATCCATGAAAATGCAATCAAAATTTATTTTGTCCAAGAAATTTTATATAAATTCCATCAATGAAAATGCACACAATCTCTTTTGTGGATTCCAATTGATGAATGGATGAACCTTCATTCATTTCTCTTGTGATGGAATTTGATGATATTCTAAAATGAAATAAGTTCTTTGAAGAAATATTATCTATGTATAGTTATATTTCATCCACACAACATAATTCATTACTAGTTTCAATTCCTTCATTAAATTTCACCCATGTTCAATAGCTGAATATCCATGAAATACCATTTTTATGGATGAAATGGGATGAAAACTCAAGATGAAGTTGAGATCTTCCAAAACATTGTCCATAATTTTTTCATTAATAAGATTTCATCCATGATTATGATAGAGAAACATGGGCTTAATTTGCACTATAATGTAATTGTTGCAAAATTTGTGCCCAACAAAAGCCCTGCTACCGATTGATGTCCATTCATAGAATCTAGATGAATTCTAGTGGAAGAAATAAACTTTGAATAAATTATTTCATGGATGAAATATAACACTAAGTGTTATTTCATAGATGAAACTTATTTCATTTCAAATTAAATGAAATTGCATCCAATTATTTCATCCATTAATTAGAATGAAAAAAAAGTCTAGTTCAATCATGTCATTGCAATTGGACATAATGCATACATGGAATTCATCTAATCAAGGGGGGTAGATTCATCATTCAAAAGCACTTTCATCCTGAGACATATATTCCTTGAGGCAATGTTTTCTCTATAAAAATCATCTCATTTGGTTAATCAATGTGAACCCTCATCCATTTGAATGAGTTATATTTGCACTTACATCTTATTGAATGCAATTAAATTCCACGTTGTTTATAAAGATTGGGGCAAAAACAAATTCAAGCTCAAAATCTTTCTAATTGTTCTCAAAATATAGTAAAAATAACTATTGAAGCCCTTGGAAGGGTTCTTCTAAAGCATAAGGAGCCATAAAAAATTGCCCTGGCCCTGAGAAAAACAGACAAATTCAACCTTTTTTTGAATTAGTCAGCCTTTGAAAATTGGACACTCTTTTTTTGGGGGGGCAGAAGTTGGGGCAGAAAAGGAATAAATATCAGGCCCTGGACAACCTAGAATTTTGGCAAAACTTAAAATAATATGTCGAAAATTTTATGTCAAAAAAGTTCAAGATTCAGTACAGCCAGCCGGACTCGAACCAACACACTCCGCACTCAACCCGAACTGTTTTTGATTAGTTTGGCCTAAAATACAACAAATATTTTGTGAGAGCACGTCTGATTTTATTGTATCTAATCATATATGTCAAAAATTTCAAAATCAAAAACTGTTATGTTAAAACACAAACTTCAAATTATATTAATTATTCAATATTACTGTGCCGAACCTGTAAAGGTACTACAGTATAATATATCTTCACAAGATTTGTTGGAATTATGAAATTCAGTCCCAGCCCATGAAATTTTTAGAGATCATCAAGTCAATAGACGTAGTCTAGTATGACTACTCTACATCAAAGCGGGATGTAGAAAAAACTTTGGATTCCTACTATGAATCTTTTGTGGTATCGTCATGCTCATGTTAAATTATTTGCCCCTATTTTAATTTTTTTACCCTAACCAAGGGCATAAGATATGTTGTACCCGAACCCTATCGCATCTGTCCAAAATTGTAAATTTTGTTTACCTGAACCCTACACTAATGGGGAAAACAAATCATAATATGACCTTACCCGTTGAGTAAACAAATTAGAAATTGATATTCTCTTACCCTAGCATATAAAAACTATTGGTGTACTCCCTATACTTAGGCTGGATCTGCACCTTCTCAGTTATTTTCGGCCATAATAATAATAATAATACTTTACACCTCAGCATTATATTAAAAAATGAAGCTATTGTGCTTGAGAGCTTCATTCATATTTTTGGCATGGCCCACATGCATTTTTCAGGATTTATGGCAATTCCAAAAAGTAATTAAGTAGTGCCTAACTAGCCTAGGTACCACTGTAATAAACAGAGGGTGTTGAACAGGCTTGTGGGTAAGGTTGAAAAAAAAATGTTATGGCCAATGCTGGACGTGGTGGTCTGATTCTTTTTTTCCTTAGTTATCTTCAGTGTACTAATAATCTATCCTCACTGATTCCATAAATTACATGTGTGCATCATGTCCAAAGGCAATGATGTTAATTTTGTTATCGATACAAACTTATCCAACTAGATGAAATTCATTGTGGATGTAATGAAATAATTGGATGAAATTTCGTTTTGATTGAAAATGAAATACTTTCTTCCATGAAATATCACCTGGTGTTTTATTTCATCCACAAAAATGCATTCAAAGTTTCATTTGTCCATGTAATTTTATGTAAATTCCATGAATTAACACACATGCAATGTCATTCATGAATTCAGGTTGATGAACGGATGGACCTTCAGTCATAAATCTTCATACATTCAGTCATAACTCTTGTGATGAAATTTCATGAGATTCTAATGTGAAATAAGTTCATTGAAGAAATATCATTGATGTATATTCATATTCCATCCACAAAATATGATTCATTCATAGTTTCATTTCCTCAATTGAATTTCATCCATGTTCAATGATTGAATATCCATGCAATATCATTTGTTTTATGGATGAAAATTCAAGATCATTCTTTCTTTTTTCCATCAATAAGATTTTATCTATGATTATTGTAGGGAAACATGAGGCTTAAGTTGCACTATAAGCACATTGCACATGGACTATTGCACATGTATTAGACAATTATGTATATTATTGCAAATTAAATTTGTCCCCAAATGTATTTCTAATTTGAATGGGATTTCTACAAATAATATTACTTGTGTTGAAACTACCAAGGTATTGTGGTATAACTTCCAACAATTTTAGGGTTTTTTTTCAAAACTAATGTTTTCGACTTATTTTGAAAGGAGGGAATTCTTATGTAGGCCTAGATAAAAGTGATCCACATTCTTTTCTTGGAAGGATTTATTAGTATGCAGTAACTGAGAGTCAAACATTTGATCTTTGGAATTGATTTTTTTTTTCAATTTTGATGCATTGAGATTTCATGTGTTTAATCTGCATTAAAATAAAGGTGCATATAGATTATTATTATTTTCATTCATTCATCACACAATTGGAATCAAAGTGTGGAGGGGAGTAGTATAATTTTTCTATCTTGTTTGATTTGAGATAATTTGAAAATAGTGATGGTTAGGCCACATATAAATTGGTTGCCTTCAAATTTTAATTTAGAACATAATCACAACCAAAATTTACTATTTGAAATTTCATGTGCATATTTTGACATCATAAATTCAAAATCCAAAAGAAGGGGGCCTTATGCCATTGTTCTTCTCATCAACTTGAAATGATTTTTTTATAGATTTTAAATATACTTCCAGAGCATATCAAATCAAATATTTTATCTAACATTACACATATGATAGTTCAAAAAATTTCAAAAAACAAAATGAATTTTTTTTTGTGCATGAGAAAACCTCCAAAAATTTAATTTTCTTAAGGTCACAACCATCTACCTCATATTAAGACCACGACTAGCTATAATGAAATTTCAGCAAGTTTAGCCATTATGATTTTCCTTTTTATTTGTTCACCTTGTGTGGCTTTAGCTTCAATTTTGTATGCCATGTCAAGCCTCTTATGACATTACCAAATACAACATGTTTGCAATTTAACATTTCAAAGTAATTCAAAGTTTTGTCAGATTTATATGCTAAAGAATTTATTCAAACCTTTGCATCAATGGGTTAGGATTGACCATTCATTATGTATGGCTCTTGTTAATGTAACATTTAGACAAAAATATAACATTGTAGTCGTTTTAGCAATGTTTGTTTTGTGAAAGTTTTTTAATTGTTTTTTCTTAAATATTGTGCATTGATTTTAGGTGTATGCACAACCAAATATATTTGACATCCCTTGTCAAAAATTTCATGGGATCAACTAGTTACAAATCTTTTACCACACCCATTCCCATTTATTTGTTAGTTGCCTATGTTTAAGAATATTTCAAGAAATTTAAATGCTAGTAATGTCTAATTGCAATTAGTTGCATCTTAACCATACACACAACATCTACTACTACATGTTGCCCATCTAACTTATTTATCCCCATGCATGAACAACATTCTAGAACCATCAAAAGTGAATTGTATTGACTAACAAAAATAGTCCCCATGAATTGATCATTTATAATCAATTTCAATGGCACCCATTCTTAAGTCATTTCTTAAGCATTCAAAACTAATATTGCCATGTAGTTTGGATGGTATGATGGATGGATAAACAAAAATCAAATAATGTTTCAAAGGCAAGGAATTGTTTTCCATTACCATGAATTCCCTTCCACAAAAAGAACAATGCACTTGTATGAGGTTTAAACCTAAACTATTACTTTAGGTAAAGTTGTTTTGTCATGAATATAAAATGTGTTACAACCTTAGCCTTGATCTTACAACAAAAACCAAAAACACTACATAAAATTTATCCAAAAGCAAGCCAAGATAAGAAATGAATTAGCTTGAGTGGAAAGGGACCCTACCACCCCCCAAGATGTGGGAAGTCTTTGGGAATAAAGGAAAAACATCCCTATCTAATTCTTATGGTGAACTCCCTAATTTGAAAGTTGAGATTTGTTAATAATCCTAAATGTTTAAATGTTGATTTCAAAGGTTAAATCACCTAGAAATCCAAAAATATTTATGTTGTTGGAAATAAATTTAATAAGAGAAATAGGAAAGTGAAGTTGCATGCTCAAAACATATTTGTTTTGAAGGACTAAAGTGACATTTAAAGATCTGGGATGATAAATGTGCAAGTTTTGAATTCCCATTTAAGAATTTGAAGCTCATTTTGGCTATTTCAATGTTGTCCTTGTAACCAACTCTAAAACATTTTATAAAAGGGACATCGGTGTTTTTTCCCAAGTTCAAACCAAGTGAGTCTAAATGGTCCAAAGCAAATTTGTGACCCAATTTGCCTTTCTTTGCACTAACCACTTGCATTGTTTAGCTTGTGCATGTGAAATGATTATGAAATGTTCATGAACAAATAAACTTGTTACTTCATCAAAGTCTAATCTTTGGATTTCCACACATCCCTCTTGTCCCAATGCATGAAACTAAGGAACATGCCCTCGGTTCTTCCTTCTTTCCATTATTGTCATTTTTGATAATTATCATTGATACCTTGGGACAAACTTGGGTGTGTGTCAAAAAGGAAGCTTCGATAAAATGAATGTTTTCATTTTATTTCAATTGAATTGAATAAAATTTATTATAATTGAATTAAATTTGAAAACAAAGATTCTAAACAACCACACATCGTTTTGGTAACAAAAATGATGAAGGTAGAATTTTATTGAAAACACTTTTATTGATTTTTATTGCCAAAATTGGTTATTGAATTTTCATTGCCGAAAAATATTTTTACCAAAATGGGTTTTACTATCGAATTAAATTGAGTAATTTTAGGATGCATGGTTTTGGGGATAAGGTTAATCGCATGTTCCAACATTTTCTTGTTTTCCTTCTTGAACGTACATAAGGCTTTGTACCTTTGCGGATATAAAGGAAGAATATTTCATGGAGTAAATTTTTAAAATTCAAGAATAATTTAATTATTGCCAAACCTTAAAAGGTATTACAATGTTAGGGACCAAATAACAATAGCCAAAATAAAACAAATAAAAAATAATTGTCATGTTGATAGACATGGGTTCATGTTCAATTTGCATGTACATCAATATTTTTTTCTTTTTTGAATTTTTTTTTGGTTCATTTTGTAAGTTTTTATATTTTTTTGATGGATTCAAATAATGAGGTATAATAAGGTTTTTTTAAAAACTTCATACTAACAAATTGAAACTTGAGTCACAAATTTAGTATGGAACTTAATATATAGTGACATGTATTTATTAGTTTTGAGGACTCCCAAAGTTTTTTCAAAATATAACGGCCATTTTTCAGCCCATCACCAATTCTTTTGAAATTGTGTGGGGAGTTCCATGTAAAAACACCCTTTTGACTCCCCATTCCCCCAAAATAAAAGCCCTACTAAAAAATGCAACCCAGTGGCAATTTCTTTATATAGTTTTTGATTTGCAATCACTATATTAACAAAGGTTATTTGTTTTGTATGGTTTGTTTTGTCACATTGAGATTTCTCAAACTATAGGGCCCCTTGCTCTGTTCTTGACACTGTTGGAAAACCTTTGAGGAGTAAAGGTGAACCAAGGTTAATTCCTAATGTTTAGCCCAAGGTTGTAGTTGGATGTTTTTTTTTTTTAATACCCATAATCATGGAAAAGTTATTAAATTTTTAGTGTTTTCATCGGTTATGAAAATTAGGTGCATCCTTTTGCCACCCTTGCAAAGCCTTGGATGAATAAGGGTGCGCATCAAATGGTCTCATAACATATGGTGTGGAAGGTATTGAATTTTAAGTAATTTTTGTCATTGGAAATTCAATAAAAATGAAAATTTTCAATTTTTGAAGGAAAATTGGATTTCACACAATCACCTATACTTTCTAAAAATATCTTACAATATGTGCTGAATGGCACATTGCCACTAGAACCTTATGGTTGGGATTAGTTTAATCCAAGGTTATTATAGTGTCAAATTGAAATTTATATATTTAAAAATATTTTTTTAATTATGAAATATATGTACTATAATAGTTAAATTGATCTTTTCCTTTTTCAGTTTTATGATCATTGAACTTCATTTGGAAATGGAAGTTTTCAAAAGGTATATGGGAAAGAGGCAAATATAATGGTATAAGCAAGGTAGAAGTTTTGAAATGGTATTTGAAAAATATTTGTAAAGGTAAGGTGATGGTAAAGGTAAATGGTAAGTATTAAACATCTATTTCTTGACCAGATTCATTGAATTGGATTATTAATATGTCCTAAAACTACATATTTACATGTATTTTTACAAGTATCAAAATAGAATCACAACAATTTCATATTCAATTTCCTATTGCAGAATTCAAGAATATACAAAAAATAATTTAAAAAGCATATCAAACAAACAATGTCCCCAAAATAAGGAGGAGAAAAAATAGTTCCAAAATTTTCTCCAAAAATAGAATTCAAATATAATAATTAACTATTAATTCCAATTAATAGTTGGTGTTCTAACCATTTCATCCTCTTAACATTACCCCTTCTTGTACTTTGGACTCCATCTTTGAGATCTTCACTATGTACAACATGATATAATGTTAAGGTCTACAACATGTATTATTCTTCCTACAAGGATGTTATTCATTATGTCAAAACATGGTTTTCACTATTGTGATAGTTTACAATTAATGTCCAAACTTAATCATGTAGTGTATTAGTCATTATTATTTACATAATTATAGTGATAAACATGATTATATGACTACAATTATGATTGCATGATTAGTAGTCATTTCCAAAAATGACACTTGTCATGATATAAGCCATCTTAAACTACCCTAAGTGAACTAACATGATACACTATCATACATAAACCTAGATTAACGTAGGTAAACCCATGTGAACCTACATGAACCTAGGTTAACCTAGGTAATCCAATGTGAACCTAGGTTACCTTAGGTTTAAAGCCCTAGTTAACTTATGTTTTGCTTTGGTTAACTTAGGTTTAGCGAAAGTTTAATTTATATTGAACCAAAGTTACACTAAATTTAGTCTTGGTTAACTTAGGTTTAATTGAAGTTAAGTGAAATTTTGCCTCAGTTTATCCTAAATTTAGTTTTGGTTAACTTAGGTTTAATTAAAGTTAACCTAAATTTAATCTAGGTTTATCTTAAATTTACCCTTTGTTAATTTAGGTTTAATTGAACTTAACCTAAATTTAGTTTAAATATATCTTAAGTTTACCCTTGGTTAATTAAAGTTAACATTGGTTTTACTTAGGTTATTTTAGGTTTAACTTTGGTTAACCTAGGCTTAGCCTTAATTAGCCTATGTTTAGTCTTGACATACTTACCTTTAGCCCTTTAGTTAGCTTTGGTTTGGTCTATGTTTTGTTTTGGTTTAGCCTTCATTAATCTAGGTTTAACCATATTAACATAAGTTAATTTAAATAAATTTTGTTTTGGTTAGCTTAACTTAAACCTAAGTTTAGGTTTAACCTACATTTAATTGAGGTTAACTTAGGTCTTGCCTTGGCTAATTTTAATTAAATTTAAGATTAATGGATCTTTAACCTACATTTGGCCAAAGTTTCACTACTAGAAAAAATGGTTTTTATGACTAAAACAATTTGCAACTAAAGTCCAAATTTAGTCATGCAATCTTATAAGAACATTACTAGTCATTACCATTGAATTGACTATAGACATTTAAATGATTAAATGACTAGTGATTATGCCTACATGATTAATAATGACTTTTGTATATATAATTTAGGTATCATATTGTACTAATAAAGGTTATATAAATATACTTTATAAGTAATCATAACCTAGGTATATTAAACATAACATAGGTATAATTGTACATACCTTATTTATAACGTTATGTCATAACCTGTTATAACCCTATATAACTTAATTGTAACCTATGGAGCCTAAAGATATAGCCTACATAATGTAGGTATAGCCATACATATAGTTTTCATATATAGCCCTAGATGTATAACCTTATGTCACTTATATATCCCAAGTCTAGCCTTACATAGTCAAGATACATCCCTATGTATAGCCTATATAACCTAGGTATAACCCAATATATAACGTACATAGCCCAAATATATCCATACATAACTTAATTATAACCGTACATAGCTTAGGTGTAGTTTGCATATAGCTTATGTAGCCTAAGTATAACCTATATATAGCCTTACATAGCCTATGTATAACCCTAGGTATAAAATAGGCATAGTTGATATAATCTAGGTCTAACATTATATCCCATAGGTATAACTTAGGTTTAACCTTACATAGTTTAGGTACACTTTAGATCTAACTTACATAACCTAGTTATAACCTAGTTATAGCCCAATTATAACTAGATAAAGCTTATGTATAGCCTTCGTATAACCTTAGGTATAACTTAGGCACAACTTATATAACCTAGGTATAGCCCTACATAGTTTACAAATAACCCTACATATAACTTATGCATAACTTAGCTAAACATGGATAAACGTGGCAAAACATAGCTATTTAGGTTAAATTTGGCTAAATTTGGCAAAACTTAGTTAAACATGGATATTTAATTTAAATTTGGAAAAATTTGGCAAAACAAAACTATTTAAGTTAAATTGGCAAAACTTGGTTATTTTAGTTATAGCCTAAGTATAATCCTAGGTTTCACCTACATAGCTTAAGTATAACCTTACATATCTTACATGACCTTTGTATAGCTTAAGTATAACCCTACATAGTCTATGTGGTCTTTGTATAGCCTAAATATAACCTTACCTACATTAGAAAAAAAATTGTCTTTTGTAATCAATAAATTTATGATTACAAGTCCTAAATGATTATATGTATGACTTTAATCATTTATTATTTTTTGGAATCATGTGTGTAAAAAGTCATAGTCATATATTAATGTGGGATGTGATAAGTAGATGATGAGGTGGTAACAAGATGAAGGACGTTAATTTTCATCATTTTTATTTCATTTATATGGCATCCATGATTGATGACAAAGTGGTGTTCATGTCCGATTATCATTACAACACTACAACAGATTGTGGTCGAAACCATTGCATGATGCCACCCAAATTTAATTTCAGTGGAATTGGACATGTCGCAAATCATTGCACTTGGACAGAAGTGACCACCTTCCACTTTAATCCCATTTACTATTGGATTTTTGTGGGATCCCAATGGATTTTGCCACTACATCCATTTTTTCACCGCACTTCATGAAGCATTCCCAAGTTCTTAGTTAGACCCAAGATGGGTCTAAATTACTCAAACAACGGAATTGTGAGGAATTCGGGGCACGCTCCCAGCTCTCAGCACTAGAAGGGGTGGAAGGGCATGCTAAAACTCTGGGATGGGACTAGGAAGAGTGACAAGCTTTAGTTACTTACTCGAACTTGCATCAAACAACTAACATGTTGGTTAGTTCACTTTTTGGATCACCTTTAGTGCTAGGACAAGCCACGGGCAACTCTGGACTCACAAGATTCACCACGGCCCGAACTCAGGGGAAGCCACCACCTTCCTGCATATAGTATTCTTTGCACCTCTCCGCGACACCCACATCCAAATGGCTTTTTGTCCGAGGATTCCCAAAGAGTAGTTCCGAAATTGTCCCGGTTTGGACTCTTGGGACTTTGCGAAGTTATAACTATTTGCTTAGACCTCTGATTGGGATGAGGTCTGAAGCAAACTTGTAGCTTGTCAATGGTGTGTCGCACTCTACTTGCACACACCGAGGTCAGGTCGATTCCCGACTTTTAGTGATCGGGAATCAAACTGCCAGTTTGATTCCTAGCCCTTCTTTTTGCCATAACATGTGCTATAGATGTCCAAATGGCCTATGCAAGCCCATTTTCGACATCTACATTTCAATAGCTTTCCAATGATATAAAAAATAGCCCAATGCAAGGTGTTTTGACCCCTGCAATCAAATTCTGAAGTTTCAAGAGTCCCAGAGGACTCCCAAGTCCTCATTTTGAAAATATGAATTTCATCCTCACACTCTCTCAAAGTAGGGTTGCGACACTTCATATAGACATCACTGTGTTTTCCATTTTGATCCCACCATCGTTGGATTTACTAAGATCCCACTGGACCTTGCCACTTCGTTCAATTTCTTCATGTATTTGCATGCATATATATATGAAAATATGTTCCAATTTATTGGGATTTTTTTTTTACACTAGTATTAATTTTTTTATTGCAACCTTAACTTTGAACTTGCGACCAAGGCAAAGCCTTGCAAAGGTGCGGGCCAAGAGTGAAGCCTGGGAGTCACGTTTCATGCTCCTGGGAGTGTAGGAAAGTGTGATGGAATGAACCCCCACATTCCCAAGTGAACTTTCACTTTGGAAATTGGAGTCTCAATGGATTCCTGAATTTTCAAAGGGCAATTGAAAGGGTAAAAAGTCATTGGATTAAAGTGTTCTTAATACTATTGGAAAGCTTTTAAAATGTAGATGTCTAAAATGGGTTCGCATGACCCATTTGGGTACTTAAAACATAAGTTACATCTAAAAGAAAGGTCGAGAGTCAAACTTCTAATTTGACTCCCGATCACTAAAAGTCAGGAATTACCATGATTTCCTTACGTGCAAGTGATGTGCCACATATCGTTAGAAAGCTCTCAACAAAGGCTATAACTTTTATTTTTACCTCACTTCAATCGGAAGTCTGCACACAAAGTCATGGGCCTCCAAAGTCACAAAAGACCTAATTTCAGGACAAAATGACATTTGGGTGTTGGCCTCGTGACCAGGCACAGAGAATACTATAAATGGGAAGGTGGTGGCTTCCCCTAAGTCCGAGCCATGGTGAGTCTTGTGAGTCCATGTTTGTTTGTGGTTCATCCGTGCACCAAAAATGTTATAACTATGCATTAACCAACTTGTTGTTTGGTTTGTGTAGGTCTATGTGAATAATTGACCTGCTTGTCATTCGTCCTAATCCTCATCACGAAGCTCCAACATGCCCCTCTACCCTCAAAGTGTGACAAGCTAGGGAGTGTGCCCCAACTCCTTATCCTTTTGTTGTTTTCACATTTGGACTTGGAGTTCAATATATCAAGGAATTTGGGGGTGTGTCATCTTTCTTTACAAGGTACCATTTATGAAAAGACCACTTGTTTTGCTTATGTATGTATATTCATCTCATATGTCCAATCCCATTTACACGTTTATGCATTGCGATGGAACATACATGTTCATCTACATTTATCCATTTACATACATGTTCCAAATATTGTTCCACATGTAGGTAGCCATGTGGTCATTTAAGTGTGGTCATTTACGTGTATCCAACCCCATTTATTCAAAATAACCAACAAGGACATGTCACTAATTAACTGACGCACTCCTATGTCCCTTGCTAGACCCACTTGAAGGTCCAAGTACGTTGAATTGCGGAAAGTTGGGACTTGGGAGCCGCTCCCGACTTCTAGCACTAAAAGGGGGGTAGAGGGGCGTGCTAGAAGTCCCGAGATTAGACTAGGAAGAGGGACAAGTATTATTTCGAATTTGTATCCAAAACCAACCATAAGAGGGTTAGTTCACATTCGGAAACACCCTTGGGCGTTGGGACAAGCCACGGGCACTTGGACTCATTTGACTCACCACGGCCCAGACTCGGGGGAAGCCACCACCTTCCCCCATATAATATTCTCTGTAGCTCTCCGCCGAGGCTACATCCAAATGGCACTTTTTCTTGGGACTCCCAAAGAGGAGTCCCAAAACTGTCTTGGGTTAGAGTCCTGGGACTTTGGGAGCTCATATCTCTCGGCTTCAACCTCCGATTGGAGTGAGGTCTAAACCAAAGTTGTATTTCTCCTTGAGAGCTTTCCAACGCCATGTTGCACTCCTTTAGCAGACGTCAGGAAGAGGTTGATTCCCGACTTTTAGTGGTCAGGAGTCAAACTGCCAATTTGACTCCCGGCCCTTCTTTTGCCCATAACTTGGACTGCAGATGTCCAAATGGCCCAGCAAGGGCATTTTGGGCATCTACACTTCAAGACCTTTCCATTGATATAAAGAACACCTCAATGTGAGGTGTTTTGACCCTTGAACTCGAGCTCTGAGTTTTCGGGAGTCTCGAAGGACTCCAACTTCCCACTTTTGGGGGTGTGAGTTTCATCCTCACACTTATCCCCAAAGTGGGGTTGCGACATTAACCTTATTGCCAATATTCAAGTATGGATTATTGGGTCATGCATGCATTAAATGACAAGTCAAGGATCATTTGTAATAATGACAATTGGTACAAAATGAGTGGATAAATATAATTTGCATCATTTACACCCCAAATATGCATATACACATTAATTGATCCATATGTGGATTAATCATTGTTTGACTTTCCCACATTGCCTAGTGGAATTATGTACATCATATAATTAAGTCATAACTATAACTTCCCCATGTTGCAAATCCTCGAAAAAAATTGAACCATCTTGCATACAAATGGTTAACTCACACCTTGTAAACTATCATGATCACTCGGCAACAACATCATCCATGTCAGAACTAAAGCGCCCCCACCCCCCCAATCCCATCCCTCAACTAAAACCTCCACATGTTCCATCTCTATTGCATCAACTTCTTCCCCTTCATTTGCATTACCTGGATCATGATCTTTGGCATCAGTTTGAAGGTTTGCAAATGCCATAATGCCTTGCCCATCTATGTCTCCCCCAAGTGTCATGTCCTCCACCATAGTCATTACATGTCAAGCACGAAGTTCCTTTTGCACAACTACCCATCAGTCTCCACCATTCACCTTGTCCTCTAGAAAAAACACCTACAAACTAGAATGATAGAACAATTAATTATTTGGTAGACAATGGAAGATGTGTGCATGGTAAAGATATTGACATGCCCTCGTTTAAGACCTATGTATTGTTTAGGTCATCATTACACCAAATGGGGCCAACCTTCATATATACACAACTTTGGATATTTCTTGTCAAATAGAATATGTTTACAAGGATTATGGTCATGGCTGAACCATACTTGTGAGACCATTGCTAGGAGCACATAAGGTTTTAGGTTTGCATTCACTCGTCGCATGTGGTTCATTACAAAAAATCCATGTTCATCTTGTTGCACGGTTATTGCATTCCCTTGTGTGTGAACAAGTATCCATGTACATTTCATCAATGTTACACGTTGGCTAGTGTAAGACACTATAATTATTTCTTTTAACATGCCCACATAATGCAAAGGCCATTACAATGTTCCTGTTTCATACAAAATTGTGGCTACCTTGCTTGAATATGCATGCAACACCACTATCATATGTGGCATGTGTTGGCCCTATCTCAACATCAACCTTGTAATGGTTTCCATATGCCCACAAATTGTTGTATGTATAGGCCAATGTTAATGTTGGGCAAAAATAAACCACCATGTCAGGGTCTATTGCCATTCCATTTGCCATTTGTGTCCTAACATGATCCAACAACCACCTTGCAAATGTTGGGATTTCTTGTGCCAAATGAGGTGGCTACACAATGGGCCCATGCATGGCTACACGATGGGCCCACGCCCACACCGCCTATCCATTACCAACACCTTGAATTCTCTTCAGTCCTCTTGCAATTGAGGCCTTGTTTCTTGCCACATTCTACGGGCATAGCCCAAGGTGTTCCACAACACATTAAATACTTCATTCCACTAGCACATTTGCATTGAACAATCATTCCCACCACTAGCACATTCCATTGAACAATCACTCCCATTAATTAAAATGAAATTGTATAGTTCCACTTTGGGAACCTTTTAACCCCATGTTCCACTTTGATGTTCCAATGTGCATACGTTATATCACTATGTCATTTCCACTATAATCTTATGGACAAAAAATCCACCACAAATCCACCAACATGTTGCTGTTTGAAATGTATATTTGTATAATGCATATGTTGGCATAAAATTTGTGATTACATGTTCACGTATTGCTTTTAGCTCCATTGCATTCAATATTTTAAATTGAACATGCCTTTCCAACACTTCACCAATGTTTGTTTCCTCTTCATTAGCGTCCCACATGCGATGATGCATGTGCAAATATAGTGCAAAATATTATGTGCAAAACCCTAGAGCTTTATCATACATGTAGCCATATGCCTTGCAAGCTTCTAGCCAACCCAATTCCTCACATAATTTTTTAGGACTAATACATATCTCTCCATTGGGTATATTGTAAAGGGGAAGGTGGTGGTTTCCCCCAAGTCCGGGTTGTGGTGAGTCTTGTGAGTTCGAATTTGCTCGTGGTTCGTCCTAACACCAAAAGTGTTCCAATTATGCACTAATCACCTTGTGTTGGTTTTGCGCAGGTCCATGTGAGTAGTTGATGCTTGTCACTCTTCCTAGTCCCATCCCGGAGCTCCAACACGCCCCTCTACCCCTGAAGTGCTGCGAGCCAGGGAGCGTGCCCCGACTCCTTGCTCTTCCGTTGTTTTCAATTTGGACTCACATTTGAGTCCATTAAGGAGCTTGGGAGTGCGTCAATCATCATCGTCACCACAGCCAAAAATCAACAAGCTTAGATCCAAAACAAGAACTTCGTCAATGAAGAACAAAACCCAAAGAAGGCAATGCAATAGGAAAAGAGAAGAGAGAGAGAGCTTGACCAAAAGTTATCGTTACTGCTGTGGAGTTTTAGAAATGATGGCCGACATAGTAAGCGTCTAAAAAGGTGTTCAGTAAGATGGCTTCCATGCCACCTAAGGTGTAAACTGTGAACATCTCCGAAAACTTCGTCTTGCTGCATTCCAAAGTGGCCCCTAACACCACTTCACTTGTTGGAGTGACGGTCCCTTGTGTTAAGTGGACCTTGATGGGTTTGGCCACTTTTGTGGTTTCCCATCCAAGTTACTTTATTGCACTTGGGCTCACAAACAAATGCATGGTTCTTGAATCCAAAAAAAAAAACACCATCAATTCCTGCCTTGATTTTAAACATGATTAAATTAGGGCCCAACTTGGCCACACTTGCCTTTGTAACAAACCCCTTTTGTGCCTAGTCTTGTCTTACCTTTTTGTTGTCCTTGGCAAAGTGCCCCAACTTTTCACAATGAAAGCACTGGACTTTGGCAACATCCCGCGACTTTTTCTTCATTGGAGCTCCTTTTTCCTTGGGTGGGTTTTTATCCCACTTCCTCTTTTGGCCCCTCTTTGGACTATTTGTAGCCCGTGTTACATTTCCGATGCTCACCCTTGTGATGAATTGGAAAACTAACGTTGTTACCGCTTTCTCGTGCATTGAGTCATCTTCCATGCACTCCACAACCTTCATCATCTTTTGATAGGTTGCGGGGACCTCACTTCTTTGCAAGATGGCATTGTGAGCCCAAGGCTACAAGCCATGTAGGAAAGTTACCTCTTGCACATACTCTTTTTTCATCGAGATGAGGTTAAGTAACGACCCAAAGGTTTGCACATACCTTCCTATCACCATAGGTTTGTTGGATTGGCACAAGTTCAAAAGTTTTTGTCCATCCTTCGAGATCTAATTGTGAGTTGTAAACCTTTCATTCAATTTAGCCTTGAATGCATTCCAAGGCAAACTCTCCATTAAGTTTGGTTCAACATCCTTTCATGTCGTCCACCACTTGAAGGCATGGTCTTTTAGTAGAGATTGCACCAACCTAAGTGGATCAACATCTGTGTTGATCATTTGGGATTCAAAGTAGGTCTCCATTTGGAATGCCCACTACTTAACCCTATTTACCCTTGTATCTTTTCTCGTGAAAAGATCTGGCATTTGGGTCCTCATGGCCTTTGCGGTTTCATGCTTGGCTTGGCCCCGTTTTCTTTGTGAACCTCTCTTAACTCCAAAGAGTTGTGCATTGGTTTCCCTTTCGTTCAACAGTAAGCCTTGTAGGACCTTTAAGACTTTTGCCATGGCATTCATGGTGAGTGCTGGAAGGGGTTCCTTTGCTTGTTGGGCCTTAACCTTGGCCCATTCTACTTCCAACTCCAACCGAGCTGTTTACTTGGCCAACTTTTTGGCTTTGGCAACCTTTTCTACTTTGAACACCACTATTTCTGCCTTAGTGTGGCGTGAGTGCTTCATAATAAGTGACCCCATCCACTGCTTTCTTTCCCATTTGAACACTTGCCACATCAAGATTTAACCTTCATACCATATGACACGCCTTTTCTTGCTTGTCACCTTGCACTCCTCACATTTTGCCAAGGTCCTTTCACATTGATTCTTTTAGCTTTTAGCTACCTACGTTCCCCATGACACATTGGTTAGCCCCAAAGTCACAACCATTCGAGATGGATTCAGACTTTCTATTTAGTCTCACTAAACCTTATTATCAAAACTAAGTTTTAGTTTAACTTGGAACTGGCCCAAGTTTGAATCCTAAAGTTGGATCACATGGTTGAAAGCTAAATCAGCCCCAAGCTGACTTGTGGGCTTTCTGGGACCAACTCCCAGAGTTGGTTTAAAGGATTTAATTTGAGACGACCCGAGTTGTCCAAGGGCCAACCCTCTCTCAAGGTTTGGGTCTTGAAGCTTTAAAGGGACAACTCCTAATCGTCCCAAACATTTTAACAAGCTTACACCTTTTTGGAGTGACTTCAAATAACACTTAATCATCAGTTGAAAGTTTTAAGGGGAAAGTGCCTTGCACGATAATCCTGAAAACAAGCCCCAGTCATCCTTTTTGGCCAACAAAGCTTGAATTCCCTCTTGGCCATGCAGACCTTGATGTTTGGACATTTCCCGACTCCTCAAGGAGTTGAACCTTGTGGAGCCACTTATGGCCTAACTCTCATATCGCCTTAGTGCCCCATTAAGGTGGTCTCAATGTGAGGCCTGCATCTGCTCAAGACACTCTTCAACAGAAGGGCATGTCACCTCCCCAAGTGGTGGCACATCAATGCTTGCAACCAAAATGCTTTCTAAAACAGAAAGGAAATGGTGCTAAAGTGCATCACCAGGCAAGGTGTCACTATATTAATAAAATGCATTAGGAAAGGATGCCCTCCAACCCCAAGAGCGGAAATCTCAGCCTGAAAATCGACCAAAATCTACCTTTTGGCATTTCAGAGTTCAAGATGCTGAGACAAGACACACTTGAGCCAAAAGCATCTGGCTATTCCATAACATGCAACCCCATCCCAAATCACTTGTGAGATTTGATCGACTGATTGGCTCAAACCCTGTCACAAGCAACATGAGTGTTTAAGAAACTACTGCATTGGGCATTAGGAAAGAAGGGCTGATATAAAGGGGTGTGAGAAATCAACTTGGAACATACTATTCAGCTAGAGTGGGACTTCAAGTTTCAAAGCTCAAAGACAGAAAATCCGCAACTGGCACTGGAAAAAAGACGAAGCTGGGCATTCACTATCACACGAAAGAAGAAAGCAAGCCGTCTAGGGAGTGATGGAATGCAATGTGCTGCAAAAGTCTGCAAAAGTCTAAACCTTAGGGCTAGGAAAAAGACCCAAAACCCTAGAAATTTGAAAAACATCCATCAATGCAAGGTCATTAAAATCTTATGGAACCAAAGCTCCATAAGATTTCGGGGTTGTACTGGATCCGAGATAAGGGCGGGTCCTAGGGTAAAGTTTAAGTACAGGTATTTGAAGAGATATCGAGGTCAGGGTAGAGTATGTATAATCAAAACCGAAACCACTGGTTCTTACCTGGAATTTTGGAGAACCGCCCAACACTGGTCCTAACCCAGCACCTGTAGAAACCACACACTAGCAAGTACCAGAACCGCCCAACACTGGTTCTAACCCAGCACCTGTAGAAACCACACACTAGCAAGTACCAGTACCCTTGTCCCATCCTATCGATCAACCTTGACTGTATTTTTTATGTGGTTAAGTTTCGTAGGCCGACAGTCAAACCCTGTGGCAGTACCTTGCGCGCGCTGTACTAACACCCGAAAAGGTCATATGGGGGTGTTTAACGTCCTGCCAAAACCCTCTCCCATCCAACCTTCTTTGTCCTCTTTACCGCCTAACCCACTCGACGACTATTTGGTACCCTTCTGTTTTTAGTCATTGTAGGAAATGCCTTCCCCAAAACCGTCTATTCTTCATAAACGTCATTGGGGACTGGCTACTACCTAGAATCCTGACCCAAATGGGTCAGTTCCCACCTTGTCGCATTAGTGGCACTGTCAACAAGCCCTGCACTACAGGTCGGAACCGGCCCCTATATGAACTATAGGTAGTACAAAGTGTTGACAGGACAGGCAGCAGGAACTGGCCTCACATTATAAGCCATAGCTGACACCCAGATGACATTCACCAAACACCCAGTGGGATTATTTGACCCAGAACCCACCAGCGCCCATCCTTTGGAAACCCCCTTATGATGGCGTTGTGGATGAACTACAACTGAGTTACCATGGTTCCAACTTGGTAACCTTCCACATAACTCCCCACTTGACCACCTAGGTAGCTACCTATGAAGTGGGCAATTACATTGGCAAGTAGGTAGGGAATGCAAGTGCAAATTGTGCAAGTGAGAAAGTAAGGTACTTGGTGGCAACTAGGTAGGTGAATGGTTAGTGCATAGCTAACCACTGTGATTAGCTATGGGACAGGAACACAATGAAAACTTGTTTCCAATCCACACACCATCCATTCTGCATGGTGCGCTGGTGGCTGTTAGTTGATTCTGGCCAACTTGTACAAAGCGTAGACAGAGTACAATATGGGCCTGGTTGATGGTAATAAGTATCAATTACCATAAGCTCTGACCAAGGAAGAGGCCATGTGAACTAATTAAAGTAGGAACCAGCAAATGACACTGGCCACAACCTCGTTTACCGATTTCTCAATTGCAGGATTGTACTAAAAGTCTTCCTTTCACCTATGGACTATGGACCTCTTTTACCGATTTTTCATTTGCAAGATTGTACTAAAAGTCTTCCTTTCACCCATGCGCTCCATAATTTCTTCTTCAATTATATATGGTACCACTTGAACTACTGTAAAAATCCAGCTGCAAAAGATGACCACCTGCCATGCCATTCACAATGTAGGATGCATGCATATCTGCGCCCTTCCATTGAGATTTCTACCGTGTGGGAAATTAAGGACCTTTTCTGTATTGCAGGGATCCCAGATGGGTTTTTGGATCACAATAATCTTACTATGTACCTGACTCTATGTGACCTTCCTTAGAAGCGGCAATTGCCAGTTTTGGATGCTAGGGGTGCTATCAAAATCATTTCATAATGTGAAAATGTCAGGGCCGAACCCCTTCCACATTGGATCCTTTGCAACTCCGTGGTTTGAACTCTGTATTACTTAATGGTAATCCTTGGCTCACATCTTACTGGAGGATTATGCCTTCATATGTTGTCATCTCCTTTCATAAATGGCCAAATGACTACATCATTTCCTTGCAGCCTTCAAATTTTGTCAGTGTGGTATTGAGGGTTTGAAAGGAAAGGGTGTTGAAGGGTCCACTCATGCCAAAAAGGACATTATTGCCTAACCGAATTCTTCAGGCTCCTAATTTCTCAGCTTCTGTCATATGTATCTTTTAACCCCTGTTTCGAAAAGAGTAGCATGTGATGTATGTGAAAACTCCTTCCAACCAGAACCTGTATCCATAGTTCCCCAAGTATGTTTCATGGAAGATTATACCTAAACCATCAGCAAATTAATTTAGTATGTTAGATTGAGTAGACCTAAATTAGAAACTTATCAAATATGGGTGCTTGACATTTTGTTTGGATAGGAAGTACTCCTCAAGAAATAAAGAATCAGCTTTTACCCCTTTTAAAAATTCTGAGCCTGGATTGGTGACCAGTCCTTCTTCTGATATAGTAAATTTGATACACAACACTGATTCTAACATTCAAGAATAGTGGCTGGGAGAATTCATTTTGCAAATAATAGGAGCTGGGTAACAATGAATAGCCATCATGGTAGGAGTTAGACACACTCAAGTTAGCACATAATGTTTGAAAAATTGTTTTGAGAAATAGTTGCAAGTGTCTTCAACTTCAATTATTTGTGTCCTGGAACTACAGAATTAAGTGTACAATTTCCTTATCACCAAGGTAAAATTGTGATATCATAATCATCCATTAAAATTCATTCTATTTTCTGGGGTTGGTTTCATACATGTCAGATCATTCAATGAGGCCACAATGATCCATCAATACTTACGAATGCAATTGAGTGAATTTTGTCCATCAAATTTGCCAGGTCATTTTCATCCTCTGTATTTCAAGCCGCTTCATGGGCTTACATTGATTCACAATACTCAAAGACCTTGCATAAAAAGGCACAGAAAGCTTGCCTTTTAAAACCCTTCATTTGGCTCTGAAAACGCACCCCAAAAAACATTGGAAAGTTTAGTTTTATGTGCAAGCTTGAAAGAGAAGATGTCCCAAGAGATATCCAATGCAATAAAGTTCAAAGTGCACAACATGCAAATTAGTCGTCAAGTATTACATGTAGGGTGACATCCTAGGAGCAGGCACCAGCCAAAGGTGGGCATGCCTTTGGGGGAATGCCACGCCTCAAGGGCATTCCTATTCCTAAACCAATAATGAGATCAAGCTTTACAAATGGCCAGGATCTCAAGGCTCTGTATAGTGGGCAGTTACACATATGGACTTCATTGTGTTTTTATAGCGGATGCTTCTGGAGCTTGCCCTACCCATACTTAGTGTAAAGGCCCTACCCTTTACACTACAAAACATATGGTAGGACTTTATGAGTTGCTATTTGAGTTGCACAAGTGGTGCAAAGGTTCAATGTGGACTGTGTTATGTCCAAATTTGATGCATAAAAACATGTAGGGCACCATGTCCCCACCAGACTAGTGCAAAGTCCATTGAAGTCAATCGAAAGAAAAGAGAAGAAATATTTGACACTATGTGGAGCTAATATGCATGTCCCAGGTTCAGCCTTTTCATGTTGGTGGGCTCAATAAGGTTTAGGCAACACACCACCATTTTTCAATTGATAAAATTGTTCCATTTGGAGGATGTGTCATTTGTGTTGTGGAACTTGGAAATTAGAGGGAAATGTTTGGTTATTGGCCAATTGACATTTTGTCTACTTCACTTTAGAGAAGAAGTTCATGTAATTAAGAGTTTCTTAAACTTTGATCATATACTTAACTCCATCCAATATGGAAACTCAAGTTGTTGCAAAGAATACAATAATGGCAGTAGTTTATTGGGGTCAAAAAATGGCTGCCCGCCCAAAAACATGATGTGGGAATGTTTCAGTTGTTGGCCTTGGTTTAAATCTCATGTCCTTGCTTCCAAAACTCCATTGTGAATTTTCTCTTTTCTTCTTGCAATGGATGCTTTGCATTTGTTTCCCTACAAATAAAATAAAACATTATCTTAAAAAAAGAGAAAAAAACCCTCCATTGTGAATTTCTCCTTCAGAAAGTTGGCAAAGGTCTTATATAGGCTTGTAAGGCACCCTATTCATCATCTCATAAGCTTTTCTTGACATCCAATAACTTGTTATTACTAGATAATTTGCTAGCCATCCAACAATTTCTAAACACAACCTCAAATTTTCACACATTTTTTTATTCTTTCACCACTAAATTTTCATTTTATTAACTATTCCAAATTTTGTAAATAAGGGGGGCCAGCAGCCAACACCTCAAGTGGTTGAGTTTCATGGCACAAAGACCAAAGCAAACACAATAATGCCTTTGAATTATGGCCTTGCTTCTCACAAAAGGCTGAACGATTCCCTAACAGATTATACATCATACACACACACTTGGTCTCTATACATTTTAATTTGCGTGGACCTATGTTTGACGTTAAGTTGTTCTGTATGTCGCAACCCCACTTTGGCCAAGTGTGGGGATGAAGCCCAACACTTGGAAAAGTTGGAGGTTTGGAGCTGTCGCAACCCCACTTTGGCCAAGTGTGGGGGTGAAGCCCAACACTTGGAAAAGTTGGAGGTTGGGAGCCTTCCGGGACTCTCGAATGTTCAGAGCTCGAAAAAAAGGGGAAAAACACCTCGCATTGGGGTGTTCTTGGTGTCATTGAAAAGGTCTTGAAACGTAGATATCGAAAATGCCCTCGCATTGGCAATTCGGACATATGCAGCCCAAGTTATGGGCAAAAGAAGGGCCGGGAGTCAAACTGGCAATTTGACTCCCGACCACTAAAAGTCGGGAATCGACCTTTTCCCGACGTCCAATTTGAGCATGCAACATGGCATTAAAAAGATCTTGACGAGGGATACAACTTTGGTTTAGACCTCGTCACGATCCAACTCTGCAGTCGGGAGTTATGGCGGTTCAAAGTTTCGGGAGTCCCACCGGGACAATTTCGGGACTCCATTTCGGGAGTCCCGGGAATTTGTGCCATTCGGATGTAGCCTCCGCGACCAGCCGCAG
>Ga0209611_10004407_pt1 | contig 24081 bp, 24 predicted proteins | sample S1TSphgellanicum_3_FD_187693 | JGI IMG/M metagenome (GOLD analysis project Ga0209611, IMG submission 187693) | Host-associated microbial communities from peat moss isolated from Minnesota, USA - S1T2_Fc - Sphagnum magellanicum MG (SPAdes) (version 2) | ecosystem: Host-associated > Plants > Peat...
TTTCAACCCTTATTTGTGATTTGGGGGAAGCAAAAGGGAAATTGTTCTTACTAGTTATTTCCAAGTTGACTTTAACAAGTTGTGCTTGCAATGTGTGCTTTTGTTACTTTCCAAAGAGGGTTTTGAAGAGTTGCACTTTGAAACATTATGTTTGTGGTGTAACAAAAAGTTGTGTTTGCAAAAAAAATTTCCATATGTCTATTTATTGTTTACAATTTTACATCCATTTGGGACCAGAGAGTCCATTAAACGAAAGGTAGATCATGGAGGACAAATTGTCCTTTGGTACTGGCAGCATGCCACAAACTTGGCCAAGGCAATTGTGTTCATAGTTTGCATGAGCTTAGTAGTAGTGCTCGTGTGGGTGAAGGGTAGGGCTGAACAAAATCATTCCCTAACTTTCTGTGTATTTGGACGGACAAGGAGCAAGTGCTCTTCATCCTCTACCTTTCCCAAGTCGCAACCTCGACAAAGCCTCTCTGCATATGGCACGCCCTTCCACACACCTAACACTACTTCAAGCTACATGTTGTCACATCGAAACTGAACTAGAGCTTTCCGTAGTTGAACACAGCTAATGTCACACAAGTAGATTTCGTTCTCGTATAACATACCTTTGAAGCTCAAATATCTTGTTTGCACGTTGGTCCTGATCTCACGGTTGGTAAAGAGCTTTTCCATGAAAGCCAATTGCATATTATCTTTCACCGTTTTGACACTCAACATTGTGTGGGGAAAACCTAGAAGGGGTGGGGCCCTATCCTCCTGGTTGATTGGGCCTCCCGTCGTAGATCTAGCACCAACCAGCTGCACTAGTTGTAACACGGCCAAGTTAGCCATCTGAGCTCCCACTCGTACGTTGTGCGCATTGCACCAAAGTACTTAGCTTTATGCCCAACCTTCACCCCTACTAGACGGGTTGGATGTATGTGCGTTGTCCCAGGAACCGTTCCCAGTGGCGGTTGAACAGTTTTCGCTTGGAGTGCATGGGTCATTGTAAGTTGAGGCGTTGTTTCCAGCAGCGATTGAACTAGAGGCAAAAAACCTACCACCTCTTGGGGTTAATTCTTGAGTAATCATTTTTTCATGGATCCAGCCCAACATTTCTTTCTCGCATCAAGCATAGCGAACTGGGCTTCCAATGCCTTTCCCAAGATGCGGTCTTTAGTGACCATGCTCACACAGTTATAATACAACAACGCTTGTCCCCATGCAAAGTGTTCAAAGGGGAATTTGCCAAATTCTGCCAGCATGATGAATGTGCTGGTTGTTTTTTGCACCCCGAGCAAGGATTTGAGGAACCCTAGGTACACTACTTCAATAGCCTATATTTTCTTGGAGTCCACCCAAACCTCACAGGCATAGCTTGTTGTGGAATGCATCAACGTGTTGAAGACGTCACAACATAAATCAAATTATTGGCATATTGATTCATGTCCAAATCACTAATACTTCTTGTTTGCAAAAATAAGGTGACATGGAATAAGGATCATACCATAATTTTCTCATGTACATGCAAATAACTGTAACAATTGTTGCATCCTTTTTCCAAGTTCACTCAAGATATGCAAATGAAGGGCTTGCCTTATGGATGCAAGGTTCCAAAAAATTAAGACAAATTCCACTTGATAATGTGATCAAGGATATAGGGGCATTAACAAAATGAAAAATCTTGATTTTGAATTCTCTTGGCTCTTACCTCGACCTTGAGCAAACTCCTCATTGAAGAATCTTGATTTTGAATTCTTTTGGCTCCTACCTTGACCTTGAACAAACACCTCATTTTAGTAAGGCCACCATTCAATGGCCTTAACCTCACACATAAAGAATTAGGCAAAATAAATAAATAAATAAATAAATACAATTTATAGCAGCACAACAAAAGAAAATAGAAAATGATACATACAAAAAAAAGGTTGGGGGGGAAGAGGAACCTTGCAAAGTGTGAGGTCCCCACGTCAAAACTTAAGCTATCCACCCAATTTTCGAAGGTGCAAGGTGATCTTTACATATAGGGTAAGGCTCGAGAAGCAAGGCTTGAGAAGAAACGAGTGCTCACATGGAAGGGCATTCCCTAGCATAAAACACTAGGACAAAAAAAATAAATGTTTTTTATTTTCTTCTCGTGATACCTAGTGGGTATCTAGCAGGTACACATTGGGAGTTGAATGACATAAACATTGACAGAAAAAAAATCCTGGTGATTCTCAGTGGGTATCACTTGATACCCGCCAGGCATCACAGGAACAAAAAAAAACCGATGGGAGGAGGGAGGCATTTCGGAAAATTAAAGTAAATTAAATTAAATTAAATTAAATTTCAATAAATAAAGAAATAAAGAAATAATAAAAGGTGAAGAAAAGAGAGATAAAAACTGCAAGGCTCTTCTTCGTCTGTCTTTCCAGTCCGCAGAAAGTCCAGAGAAGAGAGACGAAGGAAACCCGAGCAAGCGAGCTTGCTCATCACGTTGAGCTCGCTGATCGCTGCTTTGGCCATGGCGATAATCGCCTCCTCCTCCTCCTCGTCTTCGTGGTGTTCTACACTACTAGGACGGAACCAAGTAGTGGCCTGTTCCTCTCCATCCATGCATCTGTTGAAATTCAACTCCATCTCAGTGTTTTCTTCTCCTCGGACTCCTCCATCTTCTTCTCCTGCTCTGCAATTGTGCTTGTCGTTTGGAAGTAGCGGGTCTTACTGCGGTTCCCAATTTGCGAGTACATGCGGCAATGCAATTTGGCGGAGGAGTAGGAGCAGGAGCAGGAGGAGTTGCAGCAGCGGTGGCGGTTGTACTGGATCTATTGGATCAATTGTCAAGTGTAGAGATGCGTTGGAAGCGTTGGTGTTTGATTGTGATGGTGTGATACTGGAATCGGAGGACTTGCATCGGCGTGCTTACAATGCCGCTTTCCACCACTTCAATGTTTGTTGTCCTCAGTCCCCGGAGCCCCTGGTGTGGACGTCGGAGTTTTATGACGAGTTGCAGAACCAGATCGGAGGCGGCAAACCGAAAATGCGCTGGTACATTTGCTTCCATCTTTTCCCTTCTTCTTCTTTCTCCACTTCTCAGTGAAAATGTCTCCTGGTTTGGAATGTGTCCGTCATCGGAGCCTCTGTTGCACACTGAGTCAGAGCTGCAATTTCCGAGTCACTTGCTAAGTCCGCTCTACGCCTTCACCTGCACGCAAACTTGTGTGGACGTTTTCTTGCCGGCTTTGTGTTCCTCCTTGTCCTACTCTTGACGCAATCTCCCCTTCCGATTTTAGTTTTGCGCGAACTATTTCAGATGCATTCAGACCGTCATCACTGCCCAACTTTGTTTCTGAATTTGCAGTTGCTGTAAAGACACGGAACAAGGTAACACTGCAAAGTTCAAATGTGATGTTGGTCAATGATAATTCTCCTCTTGTTCGCTTCCCTGAACTGCAATCTGATGTTGTCTCAAAATATGCAAATGGTGTAGATGCCGATACGTTAGCCAACACAATCACTTTCTTTGGAATTCACTCTCTACCAAGTGAGCTGCTGCACTTTTAAACGAGTCGTGCAGTTGAAGGCAATCAGCAGCAGACAGGTGTTGTTAGAGCTTAATGAATTGTACCTTGCAGGTACTTCAACAAGAATGGATGGCCAACTTCCACCATCTCTTCCAAGCCACCAGTGGGTGAGCAGGATCAGGCAACTGTGATTGACACAATTCAGGTGCAAAAACTTCTGAATTCCTCTTTGTGCCAGGGGAACTTTTGCATTTTTTTTCTGTGTCTTTCAGGGGGAGGAAAGGATAATTACTCCCCATGGCACTAAAACCCAGGGGCCTCAAACCAGTATCTGGTTCATATGGTGTACATAGCTCAAAGTGCAATATGAAGGAAAATAGTGAAATGGGTGCTACCTGCATATGAAGGAAGATTTTCAACTACCAAGTAGCTCTGAAATATGCTAACTTGATTAGCAACATCTTCTTGCATTTGGGAAGAACAGGGTAATTTCTATTTATCCACCCACATGAAGACTGTTCCTTAAAGACCAGAGAGTGAAACAACAAGCTGCATCCATTTCATACCAGTACAAAACATTCATGCTGGTTATTCAACCTCAGAACTCTATGCTGAAGAAATGCTTGAAGAAATGTTGAGTTATCATGAAGCTGGTCATCATGATGAGGGGTATGCTTGCCTCAGACATGTGATAAATTCATTCCCTATTTTGGCATGGTGCAATTTATGTGTGCAGGATTGGAAAACTGACAAGTACAAGGACATTATACGCTCTGGGGCTGTGAGCAGCTCCTCTCTTGTTCCTCACGTGCATCCAACTCTGTAGCTTTAACAAGGTCCCAAGTTAACCAGGGCTTGCATCTTGTGGATGAAAATCTATGAACAAATCATTCTGCAGAAGTTGACAGCAATGCAATTTTTTGTCTAGTCACAGGGAAGATGCATTCATTCTTTGTTCAAGTTCTGAAGGAGTGAAACTAGTAACACTTGTGTGTGGAATGCAGGAATAAAGCTTGTAATCAATAATTTTCTGTTTACTTCTTGTAGGTTGAACCAAGACCAGGAGTATTGCGGCTTATGGATGAGGCTCGAGTGCTGGTGAAGTCTATAATTCAATGACTTTTCAATTATTTTTGAAGTGAATATGTTCTCTTTCCCAGTTGTGGGGTCTTCTCATTCTTCTTCTCAGACCTAGTAAGTTTGTAGATTAGGCATACAGGCTGTCCTCACTTGAGTGCAAACCTCTTACTTATGATGCATTAGGACATAGCTACATTGAAGTTTTGACCAACCCTTCCTATAACATGTGGACATCTACCAGTAGATCTGAAAATATCTGACAGTGTGCACATGTATTTCTGTGAACCTGGAGGTACAAAGAAAATAATGGAAATCTTCCTTCATATGCAGGGGCTTAAGATATCAGTGTGCTCAGCTGCAACAAAAAGTTCAGTAATTTTCTGTCTCACCAATCTCCTGGGAAAGGTACTGCAATACAGTGAAGTTTCTCCCAGTAGTACAAGGATAACTTTTTTTTTTCTGATCTTCGCATGTAAGTAACACCTGGAGAGAGGCCTGTGAAGGATAGTTGAGTGTGTGTTTGATTTGGGTGTTATGAACTGCAGGAGCGGTTTGAAGCCCTGGACTGCTTTCTGGCAGGTTCTCTTCTGATCCACCCAAGCAACTGTCTCTTTAAGCAATGAGTACAACATTCTCTTAGTGTATGTGGGCTGTGCAACCCAAAGTCATCTTCTGTTAGTGTTGCCTGACTCAATTTTGTTGAGAAATGTGAATAATACTGTTGCAAGAGGAGGAAGAAAGGTGCTTTTTGTACAGTTAATTCAAGCTACAAGAAATTGCATGCTAAGTGTTTATCAAGGATGACATGTGCTTCATCCTCTCATCTAACTGCATATCTGGTTTCATTCGGTCAAGTCAATGGCAGGTGATGATGTAGACAAGAAGAAGCCTGATCCATCCATCTATAGAAGAGCTGCAGAGGTGTGTGCATCTGCCTGTTTGGTAACAAATGAAGTTGCATTCAAGACCCCTCTGAAAGATAATGAGGTGCAGATGCAGTCAAGTAAACATGCAGTTGGAAATTGTACAGGGCAAGGGATGTTGAGGGACTGCATCTGGAAAGGGATCTAGTTGTCACAGCAAGTTTGGTCCCACTCATCACAAATGGAAGGTCAAGTAGTACAACCAGCAGTTTTGCCTTCAGAGGTTGAAATTCAAATGTTCAACATGTTGGAACTTGGAATTATGAACTTGGCAGGTGCTAGGAGTGGCACCAGGAAACTGTTTGGTAGTGGAAGACAGTGTAATTGGATTGCAGGTGGATCACATATCCATTGTTCATGTTATGATTGGTCATTTTTGTTACACTAATTTTAGTTTTTCTGGACCTACCTCACTGGTTACCCTCAAAAGTGTTATGTTGCAGTTGTCTCTGCAATCTCTTTGACATTACAGCAGGAACTTGGTTAGGGAATGAGCCAGTGATTACTTCAAGCACCATAACCTGGGGAGTTTATTAGGACATCAAGGCATGGGAGCATGATATCAAGATGCACATTGCTTTAGGGGTCTTTTGGTCCAGTAATTTTTGTTCTATTCAGAGTCTTTGTTCTTTACCTGTGATGCAATGTGGAGTTTTTCTAGAGAAATTCAAAATTCAGATATTTATTCTACTCTAATGGTAGATTTTTGCTTCAGGCTGCATGTGGGGCAGGCATGTCTTGCATAATCTCCTACACATCTTCCACAAGCAAACAGGTACAGCTATCCACCTGCCACCATCACATTTGGCTGTATATTACTGATATGTCCTGTGTTTTAAAACTTCATGTGGATGTCAGTACTGGAATGCTTCTGTTTCATGAATGAATCACTTTACTGAAGGTATGACTGGTGTTTGTCCAGGATTTTGGAGCTGCTAAAGCAGTTTATCCTGACTTGGGGTCTGTCAGGTAATAAGTAGCCTCCCATGCCTGGAATGCTTATCACAACAATTAGTGTTTTCATCTTCCAGAAGGGTTATGTTTCTTCTTAGTTTCAATCATGGATGATGGGCCAGCTGTTCATGGTTATGCAGTAAACATTGCTTCTTGTCATTGTTATGACTTGCAACTCTTCAGCCAGTTCATTGAAGTTGGATTTTGAATCATCAATAGGATGGTCGATGTAAATGGCAGTCTTTCACTGGTGTTGTCTTGCTCCATAGCCCCAGACTGGTGACTTTGTAGCACCTGATTGGTGAATTCTACGTTCCTGATTCATTGATGACCATCCTCTTTCATGTTTTTGTATATGACATCAGTTCATAATCCTGCCTAGTGTGCAGGACTGCAAGGTTTGCTGCAAGGAGTTGATGCTGTAGTTGTAAAACCCTCATGAGGGGTGTATGGGTGGGGATGATGTGGCTATGATGCAGCATACGTGACTTAGTGGAGCTTGTTGAAGGAATGGCAGCCACTTTTTGACCACATCATGTGCCTCATAGCAAACTGCATACAACCTGTGTCCAGGGTAAGGACAGATCAGATTGTCTCGATGAACTTTTTGTTTCCAATACTCACTATTTAACATCCCAGAGTTCTATTCCATATTTTGGTGAACCTTCTTTTGAGCTCTGTGAGTTTGGAAGCTTTTGTATGAATGGATCATACTTTTGGGACACTTTCTAATTGTGTATTATATCAGTTTCAGCCCTGCAACTGACATTTTCAACTTAGCCAAGCCAACACAGTTCAACTTGCAGTTTCAATCCTATAATCAATAGAAGAGGTTGCAACTTTCAAAATGTCTAGGGATTGCTATGGTTCTTGCACATAAGATCTATTGCAATCTTTCAGGCCTATTGCACGATGCCCTCAAGTATAATAGCCCAGATTCTGTTGAGCCCTATCTTTGCATGTGGAGACTCTTGAAACACATGCCTGGGCACATCATGCTATCCTGAATAAACTAGCTTAAGAGGTTTTGACGTAATGTATTATGCTTGCAGGTTCAGCAACTTTTCCAGGTTCATATGTATGGCAACACTGACTAAGGCACAAAACATCCCTTACCCTTGTTTTTATGTCTTTAAATCAATGATTTCAGCAGCATAGGAATTGGATTGCTAACAAACCTAGAAGCAAAGGTAGAAACATGATACTATCATGCAAAATTGGAAACTATTATTGTTTGTTTTTTGCAACACATATGTTATCCAACATCAAGAAACTTTCATGTTTTGAATGAAGCTTCATCAAGGACTTTTAGACGTCATGAACATGTTCTTTTGTTGAAAGGGAAACATGGAAAATAATGACCTCGTACTCCATGTCCATTTTGACATTTATGAACCTTGGGCATTTATTAATTGTAAGTGAAATTAGAAGGAAATGTTTGTAACTTTTTTGGGTGTGACATGAATAGGTAGGTGCAAAGTAGGGACAGTATCAATCGTTTAATTCAAGTGTGTCTTTGGATCCTACAGTGTGCATGGTTGTGCATATTGTAATTGGAGTTAGTTGGATTTGTTGAGCCAAATCTTTAGCTAGATGAAAAATTGAAGCTAAACATTTTGACAGCCAGTTCACTTCAATAGATTCCTTAATGGTTAACCTCTAGACTCACTCCCTCCAATTCAGGTCTTTAGTAGCTTTATACCAATGAACAAACTTCCAAGTCCTTGTAGTTTCAGAAGTACTAACCAATGGTGCACAACCTTGCACATGGATTGGAATGTAGGTAAAGGTTTTTGAACATGCCCAATGCTTGTCACACAAAGACCTAGTGTGCACATGTGATAATGTATAATTTGCCCATGGCCAAGTCTTATAATCATACAAGTGGTGGAGGTGGGGGATTCCCATAATTCTTACACTAGCATGTCATTTGTATTCGCACTAAAGATGAAATGGTGAAGGTGTGGAAGGCGACATGAACTTGTCCCAAAGATGAAAAGTTGACGATGTGGAGCAAACTACTTCTTGTTGCAATGAGATAAGGATTGGCAAGTATGTTGGAACAATTTGAGAATGTTGGACATTTTTAAAAATTGAAAAGTGTGGGGTTCTTTTTCCCCCATTAGTTGCACTTTTAACTTTCATAGTTCACATATCATCCAATGGAGATACATTACCTTTAGATGGACAATAAAATAACAAAAATAACTTTAAAGCTTTTAAGGCATTTATCCATTGTCCATTGTGTTATGTCACCCAATGAGTCTAAACATAATCAAAAGAGCCAATGGGATAGGTGAAAACCATCTTAGCTAGCCAAAATGGATATTGAAGTCATAATTTTTCATATATCTCTGACTACAAGTAGGTTGAAGATAACGATGGGTGGGGAGTCCATGAGTGGTGAGAGGTGGGATGTGGTCGACCCCATTACCAAGACATGGCTTGAGTTGGAAGTGGCTTACATCTTTTGTAAGTGAAACTTGTTGTCTAAGGAAGGTGGTTAGGATTGAAAGAAAAAAACATTTTGAACCTTTCATCCCCATATGTTGTTGGCACAAAGATGTAAATATATATATTGTTTGTGTAAATAACCAAAAAAATATTGTTAAAAAGATGATAAATTCTTTAGGTGTTGGTCTTTATACTTCCTTTCTTTTATTTGTGTTGTTTTTAACATTATGAACCTTGCTATGGAATTTGTCCAAGGAAAAAGGTTGACATGTGTGGGATGTGCAATGTTGATGTCAGCTAAATACAAACATTGTTTTTGGAAAAGGCTCTATGAACATGTTGATGAAATGTATGTTGTAGAAATGGAAAAAACATATGGAGTTGTTCACATACCATTTGGAAGTTTAGTTTCCAAACAATGAATGCATTGGTATTTCACATTGCATCATGTGTCCATGCACCTCAAAAAATGGATGTCTAGTGAGTCAATGGCTTTGTGCACACACACAAGAAGGATTCTAATTGATAGATGGGGAATCTTAGCTCAATTTGAATGACAATGCAAAATATTGCTAGTGACAAAACAAAAATATGGGGATGACCAATTGGGTTGTGAACCATGTTTGTGCTCCAAGGCATGAACATGAAAGGAGGTGAATTTGATGAACTTCAATATGCCTCTTCAAAAATAATGTTGAAAAGGATATGTTGATGCACATGTTTTGAGATGAAATTTATAAGCGTTGAAATTGCTTATGCATGAGTTCTCAAAAAAGGAAGGCATGTTCAAATTCAAATTCACAAAATATCACAAACTACAAAAAGGAAATCATCATTGTTTACATGGAACAAGGCCTTGAAAAGGAAAATGCATTGATTCAACAAAAACCTCAAGGAAAAGGTGAGGCCAACATGGGGAAAGAAAGTTTGCAATAAGCTAATGCCCCTAAAGGGTATCATCAAAAGACCCTTTGCTTACAAGATGCTAGAAAACTTGAGCCAAGAAAAGGTCAAATGATGATAAGTGAAACAAGAAATTTAAAGATGAAGTGCACTAAAGGAAGTATGAAAATTGTTGAGCAAACAATTAGAATCTCATGGGTTATTTGAATAGCATTAGTCCAACAAAGCAAATTTACATGTTTAATGTTTTCTAACATATAATTGTGAGTGAAAGATGAAATGAATGAAGAAAATCCTATTGGGATGTCCAAAATTTTGATCCCCTCTAAATGATTGTTAAATGAAAATGGGATTTTAAAATTGATAAGGTAATTAAACGAAAAGCAAGCTAGACATGTGATTGGTTATAAAACTCATGTGAAATGGATTATCAATGATACAAAATGACAAAATGAGGTTCATAGTAAAATTCAAAATTCAAAATTTCTTATATTGTGAAAGTTTCAATGCATTTTACTCTTAAGCTACTCATTTGATGGTAGCTTATTTTTTAATTTTAATTTTGACACAACTATGTCATATTTTTGGAGTTCATATTTTAAAATTTATATACATGACTATCATAAATGACATCTTCAACATCATCATGGCTAAAGTTTATTCATGTGTTTTTTTTTCATCTTTTCATCAATTGTACATTCATAATACAATTAAAAACTTGCCCACAAATATTCCATGAAATATTTTGAAATATTTTTCCTTGGGCAAGGTCCCCAATGCTAAATAGTGTGTAAATAAAGGTAGTTCCCCTCACATTACTTTTAATTTATTCAACATTAAGCTAAAGTATGATTTTGCATCATAAAGTTGTTTTTTTTTCCATACTTTTATAATAAATTTTTATTTGAACCTACATCTTGCACATTTTGTGTTCTTGTTTTTGATTTTTTGTCTTATGTGTTTGGATTTAAAATTAGGTTTGTCTTTGTCATGGTCTATTTGTGTCCTTTAAAATCATTTTGTTTTGATAGTTTTCATGTCTATGACAACAAATGTGACGTCATCATTTCAAAAGCCCATTATTAATTCACCAAGTGATAACATTTTTAAATTGGAAACCAAATTTTACTATTAATTAAGACCTTAGAAAATATGTAACATTCACTATGCCAAAAATGTCATTTTATGACTAAATCCATGACTAGATATGTAGTAATATGAAAATAGATGACTAGATGATTGCATAGTTGATAAGGACTTGTCACTCGTTGCCACCAATCACAAGCATGGTCATAGTTGCAAATGCCATACCATGACCAACCATGACTTTACAATAGTTTATGACACATGATTGTAGTGCTTTGAGGCAATGACTATAGACGTCTAGGGCAATAGTTGTAGTCATGACAAGCATCAATTGAATTTAAACCATTGGATGGGGGGTTATATTATTATTATTATTCCAATTATGCTATTGGTGTGATGCCATGTGTAATTTCATCAAATGTATACATGTGAAACCCCTAAAAAAGAAATTATGGGTTGCCATGTGTCTAAACTTGAATTTGATTTAAATGAATGATATCAATAAATTTATTTAAATCAAAATATGCACGTCCAATCGATGTTTGACACATGGAATTTTTTAAGTTATTCATAATATCCCACATGAATTTTCCAATGGATGGAAAGTATTTTGGTCAATTAAGTGAGAACACATGGCATCAATTAGCCAATTAACAAATGCCATGTGTTTTAATCAGATTTGGTGATAAATTAAATCTAATACATCAACATAAATATTTGAATATACAAAACATGTGAATCAATCAATATCTCACACATGTAATTTGAAAATATTTAGAAAAAGGTCAAAGCCTATAATTTAAGAGCCAAAAGGATTACTTTGAAAAATGACTACAAATGTTTTTCCCAAAAATAATTTTTACATGCAAATGAATTTTTGAATGAAATTATTTTTAATTTGTTCTAAAAAATATTTAAATTTTCCTTAATGCATCACATTTTTTTGTCAATCATTATTGAATAAATATGAATTTTAAAAAATGTGCAAATTCCTTACATATTCAATGTTTCATCTTGAAAAATGATCAAAATTTAAGTCATCACCAAAAATTAAATTTTCACATTCTTTAGTTTTATTATACTTTAAGTTATAACTTTTCTTAATACATCATGTACATTAAAACCCATTTATATGTGGTAAAGGACTCTTGAAGCTCTAAAAGTTTGAAGCAATTTTGAAAAATTCTTTCAATTTTTAAAGTTTTAGAATTCCACATTTTTAAAATTATAAATGTTTTTTGAATGTGGCTAATATGTTCTTATTATCCATATTTTTTTCAATGAAAATTCTTTTATTTTGTGAGTCCTTTTGATAGTCACGTGCAAAGTTGACTCCATTTGACACAATAGGTGTACATTTTCAAACATTTTAAATTAAAACCAAAACTTAAAATTGCATCAAATGAATTTCGCTGCTATAAATTGTATTTATTTATTTATTTATTTTGCCTAATTCTTTATGTGTGAGGTTAAGGCCATTGAATGGTGGCATTAATGAGGTGTTTGCTCAAGGTCGAGGTAGGAGCCAAAAGAATTCAAAATCAAGATTCTTCCATGAGGAGTTTGCTCAAGGTTGAGGTAGGAGCCAAGAGAATTCAAAATCAAGATTCTTCATTTTGTTAATGCCCTTATATCCTTGGTCACATTATCAAGTGGAATTTGTCTTAATCTTTTGGAACCTTGCATCCATAAAGCAAGCCTTTCATTTGCATATCTTCAGTGAACTTGGAAAAATGATGCAACAATTGTTACGATTATTTGCATGTACATGAGAAAATTATTGTATGATCCTTATTCCATATCACCCTATTTTTGCAAACAAGAAGTATTAGTGATTTGGACATGAATCAATATGCCAACAATTTGACTTATGTTGTGACGTCTTCAACACGTTGATGCGTTCCACAGTAAGCTATGCCTGTGAGGTTTGGGTGGACTCCAAGAAAATATAGGCTATTCAAGTAGTGTACCTAGGGTTTTTCAAGTCCTTGCTCGGGGTGCAAAAAACAACCAGCACGTCCATCATGCTGGTAGAATTTGGCAAATACCCCTTTTGAACACTTTGCATGGGGACAAGCGTTGTTGTACTATAATCGTGTGAGCATGGTCACTAAAGATCGCATCTTGGGAAAGGCATGGGAAGCCCAGTTCGTTATGCTTGATGTGGGGAAGAAATGTTGGGCTGGATCCATGAAAAAATGGTTACTCAAGAATTAACCCCAAGAGGTGGCAGGTTTTTTGCCTCTAGTTCAACTGTTGCTGGAAACAACACTTCAGCTTGCAACGACCCATGCACTTCAAGCGAAGATTGTTCAACCGCAACTGGGAACAGTTTCTGGGACAACGCACATACATCCGACCCGTCTAGTAGGGGTGGAAGGTTGGGCAAAGAGCTAAGTACTTTGGTGCAACGCGTACAATGTACGAGTGGGAGCTCAAATGGCTAACTTGGCTGCGTTACAACTAGTGCAGTTGGTTGGTGTTAGATCTATGACGGGACGCCCGATCAACCAGGAGGCTGGGGCCCCACCCTTTCTAGGTTTTCCCCACACAATGTTGAGTGTAAAAAGGGTGAAAGATAATATGCGATTAGCTTTCATTGAAAAGCTCTTTACCAATCGTGAGATTAGGACCAATGTGCAAACAAGATATTTGAACTTCAAAGGTATGTTGTACGAGAACGAAATCTACTTGTGTGACATCAGCTGTGTTCAGCTACGGAAAGCTCTAGCTTAGTTTTGATGTGACAACATGTAGCTTGAGGTAGTGTTAGGTGTGTGGAAGGGCGTGCCATACGCAGAGAGGCTTTGTCGAGGCTGCGACTTGGGAAAAGTAAGGGATGAAAAGCACTTGCTCCTTGTCTATCCAAATACATAGAAAGTCAGGGAACGCTTTTGTTCGGCCCTACCCCTCACCCACACGAGCACTCTTGCTGGGCTCATGCAGACTACGAACATAGTTGCCTTGGCCAAGTTTGTGGCATGTTGCCAATACCAGAGGACAATCTGTCCTCCATGATCTACCTTTCGTCTAATGGACTCTCTGGTCCCAAATGGATGTAAAATTGTAAACAATAAATAGTAAACATATGGAATTTTTTTTTGCAAACACAACTTTTTGTTACACCACAAACACAATGTTTCAAAGTGCAACTTTTCAAAACCCTCTTTGGAAAGTAACAAAAGCACACATTGCAAGCACAACTTGTTAAAGTCAACTTGGAAATAACTAGTAAGAACAATTTCCCTTTTGCTTCCCCCAAATCACAAATAAGGGTTGAAAGCATAAAAGGTGGGAACACATTATTTGTTAAATACAAATCAATAGGCCTCTTGGGAGCTTACATTTTCAACATCACTTATAGTTTTGATCTCTTTTGAAAATTTCACACAATGTGAGTGATCATCTGTTGATTTTCAAAGAAGCTTTGTGTAATTGTATCTTTGTGCAATAGTCCAACTATTTGTTTCATTTCAAAATGAAAATGTGTTTCTATGTTTTATGCATCAAGGTCAACAAATTGCATTGGAATTGAGAAAAGTGTTTTACAAATGCAACATTAAACATTTTTTTCTTATAACCACACAATTGTGTGTCCAACAATTTTAGTAGTGCTTACAAGGTCATTTTGATCATTGTGAAATGCATGACTAACACCTTCTTGTAAAAATCACGGATGGAACTAGGATTTGAAACAAAATAAAGCCCATGCATGGTCTTCTTGGAAAGCAAAAGTTGCAAAAGTTAATCCCCTCTGAAGCTTCATTGCTTGGTGAAACTACCATAGGAGATGCACGGGTTGTGTTGTGCACAAAGTGGGACAAATGGTTATGAGCCTCCTTTTTCATTGCTTTGAGACACCCAAGAATTTTGATTAATGGCAAAATGTTGAAAAGAAGAAAGAGAATGAATGCACCAAGCCAAATGGGAAGAAGAAAAAAGACATCTTCAAATCCATTGTGTTTGTTTGAGGAACAAAAGAAGTCTAGCACACTTCTAATCAAGTTAAAAATAAGACTACACATTTAGAGAAACAAAATCGTGATGCGATTGACTTCTTGTGGACCACATGTGAAAGATTAGACACCATTGACTAAAAGATGGGTATTAATTCCATTAGAAATAAGGTACTTATGTTATGTCCCTCTTTTGACAAGATTGATCCTTTAATGGGGGATAGAACATTGGCAAACCCTCCATTTGTGGGTGATTCAATGGATGGAGTGGATGCAAAAGACTTTTTTTTTGGATTCTTTAGTCATGCACAAACACTTACACAAGTTGCAAGTGATTTTGTATTTGAATAGTGGGATGATTCACTTGAGAATGAGAAGGATGTTCTTGACGTCAATGAAGATGGTTCTAATCATGAAGGAGAAGGTTTGTCACCCATAAACCCCATTGTTGTGTGCACACAAACCACATCTGATTGCAACAATTCAAAAAAAAAAACCCTCACAAATAGGTAAATGAGGCAATGCCCAAGGATCATCAAGGAAAAAATTAAAGACATGTTGCATTTATTAAAGCATTCATCAATGTTGCCAAAGAGAATCATGTTATTGGTGAAAAGAAGTTAGATTTGAGAAATGATTGGCAACATAAAACTTTTTAACTCCAAAGTTGAAAGCTTGACTTCTCAATGAAAATGCAACATGAAAAATTGGTTATTTGTATGAAGGAAGTTGAGAACCACAATTCATAATTGCAAGTGGAGCTTGCATGTTTAAAGGCACAAGGCGGAGGTCCAAGTGCATAAATTGTTGGTGTATTTAATTTGATGTCAATAGTGGTTTGTTTAGCATTCCATATCATTACTCTTTGTGTGTTTTTCTTTTGTGATGGGCATTCATGTAGCATTCAATCCTTTAATTAAAAAACAACAATGTGTTTTTTCCTTTTTTCAACGTCCAACTACTCCATGCTTTTAAACAATGGCATAATATGTGTGATGTGGGTTGTGTTCATAAGTGTGTAATGACACATAATTTGTTGAAAATATTTCCAAAGAAAACATGCACAAAATGATAACACATGTTCATTTATTAAATAAGTAAAAAAAATGAAAATGCATAAGATATATTCACATTGAATGGTGTACACTTCATATATCTCCATGAAAAGAAAACACATATCTTTTGAGACATATATACATAGAATCACTTTGTTGTCCGACTAATTTTTTAAAAAAAGTCATCATCATTTGGATCTTCATTAGATTGTCCAAAATTCCATGATGAATCATAAAATTTTCAATGAAAAGATTATGTAGTGCACAACATTGTTTTATTATGGTTTTGCTTGGTTTCCATTTGAATATGTAGATCCCTTATGTTTTGAAAACATCCTTTCAAAACACCTATGCAATACTCTATTTTAACTCAAAGTTTTGCTAGTTGGGTATTGAATATCGCATTCAAAGGTGGTTACTAGTTGTTTATAAACTTGAATGAAAATCAACAAAAGAGGGTAGGTAAATTCAATTAATAGATGTTCCTCTTCACACACACAAAATCCCTTGAATTCGTCCTCAATTTTGAAATTGTGTAAACTCGATAATCATGAATAGATGCAAGAAAACTAGCAATATTCTACCCTTTTTATTACAAACAATCATTGTTGAAGTAAAGTAAGTTGTTTTTCATGAGTAATAGTCTTCACCATACCTAATGGGCCTAGTTGCAAAATGGATAAGGATTCCATCTATAATACCCACCAGTAAAAGAAACCCAAAAAATTTCAAATTTTTGTTCTCATTCTAATTCATTTTTCTATAGTAAGTCATCTCATTGTTTAATACTCCACGAACAAAAATGTAACAATATTGCATTGATTAGTGAACAAGTTTATTGCACATTTAGATATTATAAACACATCACAAACATCTTTTATGGATGCTTCATTACCATAATAACCGAATCTACATGTAGCAACCATAAATTATAAGCGTACTAATGCCTATTCCATATCAATATAGTTATGGAAATTGGAATGGGTTGTATCGATTAAATAAGATAATCTCAAAACATGGAATAGACATTATAATCTTTTATTTGAATTGCTCATTTGGCAACTTTGGAACGATCAATTGAAAGAAATTTTCTTGGTATTTAAATTTTATCCCATAAGTACCTTTGTGTTTCAAATGTCCATGTATAATATAGGAAGATTGATGAACCCATCATCACTTGAATCACTTTCATAATTGTGGTCTCATGGTGAATTGAGAATTTGGACCTCCAATCCTTCAACTTCATCATTAACGTTGGTACCATCTTTAAGCACGTGGGCAAATAATTTTGTAGCCAACATTCTTGCCAATTTTTGAAGGATTTTCTATTGTTCACTCCTTCTCGATATTGTTACAAAACACTTGAATTTCTATGACAAGTGTGAGCATAACCTAACCATCTATGGGTATGATAAGAAACTATTCAAAATATTTCTCACAAAGTTTGATGGTTGAAACTCAAAAGATAAACATGTTTGATGTGGTCAAGGTGAAGTTTACATTATAATGTGTGGTTCCAACAAAGAATGGATAAGGTGTCACCATGGGGAAAGGAGAACGTTTTTTCATGGTTTCACCATGATTGTAAAACTCAACTAAATAATCATGAGATAATAGAAAAACCCAATGTAGGGTGTTCAAACCTCACCCTTGATGATCACATAATCGAAAATATAAACAAAAATTTTAAATCAATTATTTGAATGAAATAAATGAACCTTGAACCCCCCCATAATGTAAACAATCCAAAAAAATAAAATTATGAAACAAAATCATGTTCAAGTTTTGGGTTTTAAATAAACAATCATTTGACTTATAATAACCAATCATAAGCTTTTACTACTTTCCAATGTGGGACTTGCTTTGTGAATTAGTTCTAGCCATGTGAATTGGTAACTACATACTCAAGTGTAGTCATGTTAACACATATTGTAACAAATGTAACTAACACCTGATTTTTAATGTTTTTAGTGTAAAAAATTGTACTAATATTGCAAGTTTAAAATATTTTTACATGATGCCCTTTCTAATATATTATGAAAACACGTGAAATAATTTGGATGGATCTAATGAAGATAAAATATTCAAAAACACACATAAAACATTGTAACTAGTGCTTTCATTAAAATTTCCCATTTTTTTAAAGATTTGAAATGCTTTCAAAATGATATAATCATGTACAATAACAATTATTCAAATACTTACATAATAGTATAATATGTCATGTCAAAAAAAAATAAAAATTTGCCCATTGTGAAATTCATGGATTTCTAAACCATTGCATTTTGTAACCAATTAGAATCTACCATATCATCTTGACAAGCACTAACATTACTTTTAAAAGCGTCAAAAATAATTTCACAATAAGGTCATGTGGGTAGGTATGGCTTGTGTTATCATGTTTGCACCCACCTTAAAGTACTTGGAACCTTTAATAGTCCTTGCCAAGTATGACCACAATGTAACCCAATAAGTAGTTGTCCTTTACTTTACTATCAAATGACAAGGGTAATATGTAAGAAAATGGGGTATTGACAATGCATTTGTAAGGATAGTCATTGATGAACAATGTATTGTTTGGACTTAAGCTTTGATCCTAAATCTTATGTTGATATCACATAACACCTTAATCATGTTTTTCAAAAACTTAACTTATTAAATTACTTGGATGTAGTGGATAGTAAATGTGTGTGAATTTACATTTTTCATTGACTTGTACAACATTAATTTAAACCCTAATCTATCCCCTAATAAGAATCTCACCATGGGTTTAAGGTTATGCTAGGTTGTGTTGTTGATAACTAAAGCTCAACATCAAATCTTGAAAAACATAATTTCAAAACTTAAATTAGATTTGGTCATGGGCTTACAAACTCCTTTTCATATTTCATTGGGGTAGTTAATGGTTTTCAATTTCAAATGTTGCATATTACATAACAACCCATTGACATCTAAAATTAAAAGATATCATACCTAATGCGTTATAAGCAAGCTTCAAACAAAATTTCATGTGCTTGACAATAATTTAAAACCCACCTTTTTGGTAGTAACAACATTTCATGTACTTCCATAATTGAAATGATTTGTATTGTCATAATTGAAATCTTCAAAATAATAATTTTTTGTTGTCATCCCTTACTTTTAAACCACATGCATGTGATTATGTAATTTAAAGTTTGGACTCACCATGAATCATTAAACATCACCCATTACATGTGGTCTACATCATGTATGATACCAAGCCATTTCCTTTTGTCCAATCGTGTCACTTGTGGTAACAAATTTTGTAATTGAAGGAAACACACTTACATCCCATTCATTAATTTTATTATTGTGTTTTGCATACTAACATTGTTAAAATACATCCCTCCATTTGCACCACCATAAATGAGGTTCAATTGGTTCATTGCACAAATTATTTGTGTAGTTAGAAATAAAATGAACATTAAAAAATGCATGAGCTTTTATGTGTTCAAGCTAACTATTCAAAAACTATCATTGTGCTTTACACCTTCTATTTAACTTGCTAGCTTACCACTCCCATACTTTCATCATTTTTTGTTTTGGCTACATAGGTTCTTTTTTCCCTTTCTTGGATTTAAATGGACTACCATGCATAGGAAGGGGACAAAAGATTTCATGAAGTCCAATATATGGTCCATGTATTCATGGTTGACATGTACACTTGTCTTTTCACCCATTTATATTGCATGGATTTCAAGTTTTCATTGGCTTTAATAATCCATTCATGGTTGTTTTTCATTGCCTTGAGTCAAATCTTGAGCTCAAATGATAATGCAAACCCACTACTATTCATAATGATTTAATTCCATGGTTGCATTACCTTCTTGTGAAACATACCACAATTAATGAAAAAGTAGTAAGACACATTTCTAAGCAACATTATGAACAACATAACTTAAACTATCAGAAGAATAGGTTGCAAGGGTTAAAATTATGTACATTTAAGACATTATAACAAATATATCAACCTTGGCAACATAAAAATAATCACCAAATTAAGGGGAGAGAATATTTACCAAAAGGCCAAATAAATATAGGTGAAATTTAAAGCTTGAAGACAAACAACTTTGAATGTTAGTCTTAAAAATTCTTCTTGAACTTAGTTTTAAACCATAAATGTTTTGATCTAGAATAATACAACTTGACAATGTGCTTAAACAATGTGACCCATGAAACATTGTTTATCATTGATTGTAATACATTTATCTCATATGCAAATGTTTAAAGACTCTAAAAAAAATTGATTTTGATTGAAATTGGTTCAAGGGATTTAAACCTTTGAATCAAAAGGGGGAATGTGCAACTTGATGTGAACACATAATGCATAACTATATACATGAGTTCATGATAATTAATAAAAGCAAATGCCAAAAGAATTTAACCAAGTCAACAATGGGTCATGGGCATGAAATTACAATCCTTTGCATTAACAAATTAACACATAATAATGGAGTGAAAGCACAATCAAATATACACAAAAAAGGCTCCGAATAGTTGTAGTCATATTTTTATGCATAAATGCAACAAAGTAAAGTTTTAAAAATTTCAATCATTGTCAAACCATCATCGTGCTAAATATTGAGTTTATAGTATGTTGTATGCAAAGTTTGAAAAAAAATAGTGTACTAAAAGTAGGTCAAAAATATTTATGAAATTGATTGGTGGAGTTGTGTTCAAAAATACTTTTACATTAAAAGATTGATATACTATTACTTTTACCTTGGAAGTTGAAAGTGTTATGGTAAATTTTAGATGGGCATTAACCAGAAAATAAAATAAAATCCAATATGTCATCTACTTGAAGCCTATTTTGTTTCTTAGAACAACATGCAATGGAAAACAAATTCTACTAGCATTTCAAAAAAAATTACTTTAACCCATTTTAAACATGTGATTCTTCGATATCATTAACATAAATTCAAAAAATATTTTCATATTGATCATTGAATTAAATAATATTTATAAATTTGATATGTTAAGGTTTAGTTTATGATTATTTTAAATTTTTCTTGACAAAGATGATGAAATGTATACTTGATTATGTTTTCACCCAATGGGGTTTTAATTTTGTTCTAACCTCATTTCATCCATATTTGCAATTTGTTTTTTCTCTTGATTTCTTTTTGGATCTCTATTAAGGTGGACGTTCTTCCATTAACATTCTTCCATTAATTCAACCCCCTAAAACCCCAATGATCCACATCATGTACAATATAAGGATCCACCATTTAGATAAATAAACGAAAAAATAACATATAATTTAGGGTTAGAAGTCAAAATCAAATTTTATTTATTTATTTTCTCTAATTTGATAAATTGCCAAGTCATCCAACTTGACTTGTGTTCTTTTGAGCTACTTGAATTTTTGTCATCCAAAATGCCTTTTCAACATTATCTTCTTGCTTCAAAAATTCTTTCAATATATTCCAATGTGATTTTTAATAATTGTGTGGCCAATTCTCACTTTTAATTTTTATTTATTTTTTATTTTTCTCCAATAATTGGGTTATTTACCTTTGAATACAATGGCAAATTGACCTTGGATATATTTGTAACCAAGTGGGTGACAAAGGTATTCAAATTGCATCTCTTTAAAAACTATTTTTTCCCTATTTCTAATTCCTTAGTTGATTGCTTCCAAATATCATCAATTGATGGACTAAATTTCAAGGTGTAGCCTTGAAAGGTAATTAACCAATTATTCCACCCCCCACCAACATGTATCCCATCTTTTGTTGTAATGCAATATAGGTTGAACACCCTTACTACTATAATATCAACCCCTAGCCTTTTCATTACCTTGTTTAAGGCTTGACATTGGGCTCTTATTTTAACCTAAAACAAACCCCAAATGAGACAACTTAGTTATCTAATTAGGTATAAGCATCTCCAATTGATACCATACTAGAATCCTTACTTATTATATATATTGAATGGATTTTGACTAGACATGTTGGGGTTGTTGGATTGTTTGTTGTTGGTCATTCTTATAAAAAACATAATTTGTAATTGTGTTGTAACCAAAAAGAAAGTGGAAGATAAGAATGAACGAACTTGATAACATATAATAGGTTTAAACATAATTGGAATCTCTGGCACCCTACATAAAATAACACTTCTTGAATTTTGTTGTACTAGTATGAAAGATGATTTCTGTTGACATTCACTGGTTTTAGCAGATCCAACTCTTGTAGATTCTAATTGGCATACATGTTACATATGTTTAAATTTCCAGCATACATCCACTTAAGTGGCTATGATCATCAGCTACCCAACTCTAATGCATATCATTAAGAATCAAGATTCTATTGAAGTATGGCCTTTGAGGTCAAAACTCTCAAGGTTCACTCAATCCATTTGAATCGTTAACCAATTCCCCACTGAATGCAACAATGCAGTATATCTCCACTCCTCTTCTTTGAAAACCTAAAAACCTAGAGACCCTTGAATCTAAATGTTGCTGAAAAACCCGACTTCGAGCAATAGGTATTAGGCTCGTCTAGAGCCATTCAATGGGACAGGTTCTTATGCAAGAATGCATGAAAAATTTCTCTCTTCAAGTCTCTTTTTCATTCTTGATTTGGTTTACTCATTCTGCCCACCCTAAGGACACCCCTTGAGGTTTTTAACACTCGCTCTTTCAGCTGCCTACAACATAGATCTAAGGTAATGCAACACAAATTCCCATCCCTAATGGTCCTTGTTTTTTACATGCCCCTTAGTTCTATGGCTTGGACCCCTTAGTCCTTCATTATTCCTTGGCATCAACCCCTCATATCTATTCCTACAGTGATCTACACAACTATTCTACTAAGTCATTGGTGTAGCGGAGTTCATCAACAACTCGCTAAATAGTTTGAAAGATACAACAACCAGAAAATTACATACCAAAAAGAACCCCACCTCCTTTTTCCTTCATATTGCCTCTTATGCTTACCTTCTTTCGTCCATTCCACAAACTTTCTTCAATGCAATCGCTTCCTCCACCATCCATTGCACAATGCAACTCTTGTCCTCCATAACACACAAACAAATAGAATAGCCTACCCATGCATTCCTTGCAGCAGTGATGGACATGTTCCCATTGCAAGAATGCAAAAAGGTGATGGCTAATGAAAACAATAAAACAAAAAAACAAAACCTTAAAAATTTGTTGTGTTCACACTGTTGGGGTGACCTACTGTTTGGTCACAGTGTGTCATGGATGGTGAACTTGTAGGCCATTGCAAAGGCACTTGCAGCATGGAATGCATAGATGGTGAATTTGTTGGCCACTATGGAAGAACATGTGATTGTAGTTCTAGTGGTGGATTTGAAAGTTGTTATGGAAAGTAAATGCAAGATATAGTGGCTCATTTTTGGACTCTAGTATTGATTTTTGCAAAGTGCCGGCCTTTCATTGAACACCTATAGTGAGAACTAAAATTGTCAAATTGTCAATTGCTAATTATTTATAAATTAATAACTTGGTGTAATTATTCAAAAATAAAACACCCACTTTTAATAGTGAATTTTTGATATAAAAAATATGGATTGGTTGATTGATTGGAATGGTAGAAAATTGAAAGATTCATATTGAATTTCATTTCAAATTATTTATAATGATCCAATATGTGATGTAGCATGCAATTATACAAAATTATGTGAATTTTTTCCTTCAAAAATCATAACTAAATTATAATTAGGGTCTTTTTATTGGCCATAATTGAGCCATAGTTTCATAATTCCTTTAAAAAAAATTTTCCCCAATTTCAAAGTGTTTTTCCAAAGATACATATCTTCACTTGGGTTTTCATTAATACAAACTTCATTACTTTTTTGTAAGTCATAGTCCATAAGTCACATTAAATTACAAGTTTAACATTATAAATAAGACTTGTATGGAAATGAAAATTAAAAAAAGAAAGAAAAGTCATTATATCTTGCATCTACCTTGAAGGCACTTGTGGTTACAACACTAATGGTTGATTGGTAGGTCACTATAGAGGAACTTTGTGATTGGGACATGGATGGAGTATGTAAAGTTGCCCACGACGGTGGAAGAACTTGCAACATGTATATTGACAAGGTGGCATTTGTGGTATGTAGTGAACATTTTCAAATTGGTGTGATGACATTCCATACAATATGATGCATTGACTAGCTACTTGAG
>Ga0209611_10004408_pt1 | contig 24080 bp, 15 predicted proteins | sample S1TSphgellanicum_3_FD_187693 | JGI IMG/M metagenome (GOLD analysis project Ga0209611, IMG submission 187693) | Host-associated microbial communities from peat moss isolated from Minnesota, USA - S1T2_Fc - Sphagnum magellanicum MG (SPAdes) (version 2) | ecosystem: Host-associated > Plants > Peat...
TTGCATAACAAGATTTCAAGGAGGCCACAAAAAGGACACCAAGTTTGTGTAAATAAGCACATCTTTCCATTAAGGGGTTGCTAAATGTTATGTAAGTTCCTAATTTCAAAAGGAACCTTTGGTCCCAGTTCTAACATTTTTTTTAAAAATTTAAATTTTTCTTGTTTTTCTTTTCTCTTTTTTTGAATGGAACATCTGATCCAGTCTTGAGATCACTTCTTTGAAATTTCAAAAATCCTTAGTTCTAACTATTTTCAAAAAAAATTAGAGCTGGTTTGATTTACAACAAGATTTAGTTCCATTGTCGTCACAATGCAACTTTTTTTTTCTAAAAAGTAATATTTTGCTCAATTAGTGAACATAGTGTGAGATAAAAATTATGTCACATAAATTATGTACAATCAATCAAATAAAATAACATGCCTAAAATGTATCATGAAGTTTATATATATATATATATATATATATATAATTTTTATTTTATTTTTATTTTATTTTTAAATTATGTACCTAGAGAACTTGAACATGTTTAAAAGGGGGCAACACCCCGTTCCAAGTTCTAGGTACCACATGCCTCAAGCAAAGTGCCCTAGGGCCACATGGTTAGGAAGGGTTACATCATGATCGAATCAAACACCTCAATGGAAAAAAAGAAAAAAAACATGCCTCTTATTTTCACAATATTTTTTAATGTTTATTAAGGTATCGCATCTCAAGCAAAGTTTTTTTCGTGGTGAATTTTTTCCATTTAACCAAAAACATTTGAAAGAAAATATTTTTTTGTTGAATGTACCTTTTTTCAAAACAAATTTGCCAAAAAATGGAAAACACATTCTAAAAAATCACCATGTTTCAACACATTGTTCAAGCAAGTAGCCAAGATATGAATAAATTTTAATAATTTTTTACTTTCATACTTGGTCTATAGCCAAATGTTGCTAAATCTCCTTGTGGATGATTGACATTGTGACAACATCACAAAATTGAAACAAAAAAACACTAGCCTCAAGAAATAAGAACATTATGATGCCTAGTCACTAAGCACACTATGATATTTAACCATTTCCATAAGTAGTTACAAATTGATGGTTGGTTCTTTGTCTTTTTTATCATTACTATGGCAAGGTCTTTGTGAAATTATTTTTTTATTGCACACAATTTATTAAATAATTGGATTTTCAATTTTTTGAAGATTCACCTTTTATCATTTTGCTTTAATTTTTTTTTTTCTAGGCAAATTTCACAACTCGGTGATTTTATTTCAAAAAAGGAAAAGAAACACACACAAAAATTGTGGTCTTAAATTTTTATTTCACCATTTTTTGAAATAAAAATAATTAAATTAACCAAATCTAGATCTAGGCACTTCTTAAGTCACCACTTTGAGTGGTGCTTTTTTTTAAATACTACAACCCACATTGAATAGTTGCCATTTGACGTTAATTAAAGTTGTGGATACACACTAATGGACTTAGAGCTTAAGGAATTTGAAGAAAAAAACCATAATTTGCTTGTTGAAACAATATCTGCACAATCCATTCCTACATTTTCAAGTATGCTTTGAATAATGCCCTCACAATCTATAATGCATAAGAGTCAGTTTACCCATTTCAATAATCACCTAGCATAATATCAAGGTAGGTTTTCGAAGAGAAAAAAATCCTCAAAAGATTTTTTCATTTCCCATGCATTTCTAACAATTGCAAACCTGCAATGGTCAAATCAAGTGAAAAGGGAAGATGAAAATGGATCTAAAATGGGAGAAGCTCGGCCAAATGAAAAGTCATAGACACAAGGACCTTTTAAGCTTTAAGGTTTGAAAAATCTATTTAGATTAAACACGGAAAGGTACAAGTCAATTTTGTAGATAGTTGGATAGTTGGGTTGAATTGGAGCAGCGAGTGCTCATGGGTGCATTTTTTTCTTTCTTTGTTCAGAAGCCAACTTTGGCATATCCACTACTTAGATTTTTTTTTAAAATTATGCTTTCAAAATGAATACATTTTTAGAATCTTGTCATTTTTTGCATGGAGCTTTTCATTATATATTATGTTGTTAAAATTCAAAGTAAGAAATGACGACGACAACAATTAAGGATGCAAAAACACAACAATGTGTCCATAATTTATCCTTTTGACTTATAAAAGTTTTACTAATTTTTTGGATAATATTTATTAAAGGAATAGACTCTTCAACCAATTTTCAACCAAATTAAGAATCAACAAGTTATCAATAATCAACCCATTATACTCATTAAAAATTAACAATTTTTTTTATAATCAACAAATATTGATAGACTACACCCAAATAAGTATCTAGATTAATTTGTTTTTCATTTGTTGGATGAAGTGTTGTTGGTAATTTTCATTTGATGTTCATTGAAACATGATATTTAAATGTTTTAGAGCATAATTTTTTTTGTTTCAAAGCATGGACTTTTAGGGACATGGGGTTTACATGGCATTTTAGGACTATAACATGGGTGGTGACAAGGATTCTCGAGTTTAATTTTTATTTATGATTTGAATCGCAACCAAAACTAAAAGATTGTGACCAAATACTAGTACATGTGGTTGGGCATTGTGTGAGAACAATGAATGAATGGGCTAAGAACTTGCAACCCATGCAAAATTTGAATGTTGAACATAATTACAAGACTAAACAACACACATGATTGGGCTTCTCATGGGGGTTGAACCCCAATCCAATTTTTGATTCTCCCCCAACGGAGTAAGAGGAAGGTTTGCACAAAACAAGCAACATTAGTTTGGGTATGAGAGAGATGGGAAAGAATTTGATTTGAATTAATCAAACAAAGTCCCGATATGTTCAATCACTTGGGTGCATGTTGGCTCACCTCATGGGTTACCAACATTTTAATCTCTCCCTCACTTCTTTATCATTTTCGGCATAGGACATTACATATGTGAATTATATGTGTTGGGAGAGTGGTGTTTATAGTTTGTGGATGGTTTTCTAGGACACTAAATTAGCAGCCATTAAATTGAGTTCTAAAGCTAACATAGTGATTGTAACTATGGTTTTGGGGTTTGATAAACAAGAGAGTGTTTTTAAAGTATATCTAGAGTGACTAATCTTAACAAAGGCCCCCAATCAAAACCCATTTTGGGCCTTGGAGCTCCAGCAATTTAGATTGTGGCATGGAAATGAAGTGTTGTAGTAAGCCTATAGACCAAGGGTTTTGGAAATTTCTAATATTTGTTGGCCAATTCTTCCAAAAGGCATAAAAGAGGGAGTGCTTCAACAAAGAGTCGCCCCAAAAAGCCATTTAAAAAAAAAAAGGAGTGCTTGAGAAAGAGTCGTTCATAATAAGCCACAAAAAGGGTGTGTGTGGCGAGAAGATAAAAAGCCATAAAAGAAAGAGTGCTTCAAGAAAGAGTCGTCCATAAAAAGCCATAAAAGAAAGAGTGCTTCAAGAAAGAGTCATCCATAAAAAGCCATAAAAGAAAGAGTGCTTCAAGAAAGAGTCGTCCATAAAAAGCCATAAAACAGTGCGGCAAGAAAGGCCCGTCCATAAAAAGCCATAAAAGTGGAGTGCGCATCACTGTTGCGAAACCCTTGTGTCTTCGACCTCCTCCTCGTGTTCGAGGAGCTCCTTCGAGTCGCCCTCACACCCCCACGGCTACTGCGGAGATCTTCACGCAAACAGGGTTCAAGTAGCGGTGCAACTAGGCCGCAGTAGCTCACTCACGTATGTGCAATCTTTCCCCAAAAGAGGGGGAAAAAAAAAGTTCTTTTTTGGGGATAGTGCTAGGTTCTTCTTCCACTTCCACCACTTCCATTTAGGAAGGCGGTGAAATGATTGTTGCAGCCATTTTTAGCATGCCCAATTGCTGTTGGTTGAGCAAGCTGACGACGTCCAAAGTCTTTTGCTTTTTTTTTGGTTGCTTTATCAGATCATATATAATCAATCAGATCTGCTGCTGCTGCTGCTGCTGCTGCGGCACAGCTAGTGGGAGGGAGGGAGGGACTTCTTCTTCTTCTTCTTCTCTGGATCGCTAGCTAGCTCTGATGAGATCATCATAAATACTATATTATAATTGTTTCTTGTCGTCTTCAAGGAAATGGTAAAACAGCTTGAGGCTCCGAGTCCGCCGGAGGAGGAGCTCCTCCTCCTGATCCGGACGACTCCGAGGAACTGCTGTTGGATAGAAATATTTATCCAACTAGTTCTGCAGACTCCTAGAACTAGTTACCCTTTTTTGCTCCTCTCTGGTTTTTTTCTCTTCCTTTTTTTTGGGGAGAGAATCTGCATGCAGCGGCAGCTGTTTTCCTCTTATAAAGACACACACAGAGAGAGAGAGAGAGAGAGAGAGAGAGAGAGGGAGATCATACTACTAGTCCATGCTATTAACAGGCAGAAGAGATAAACTTCCAGTGGAACCAGCTGGACATGGAACCGAGCTCGAAGTGATGACGGCTCTCGTCCTGCAACTTGTGAAATCCGAGCTTCAAGAGTCATCATGATGCAGTAGCTGGTCTTCTTCAAACAAGTATGACGTCTAGTCCAGCTGCTCATGTGTGCCGAGCAATGCTGTTGATCTCAGCTTAGAAAAGAAAAGAAAAGAAAAGAAGTGTACGTACTCAGCTGTTATGTGACTCTTCTAGCCATTGACCAAGAATCTGAAAGCTCTTCATCGAGGTCATGATGACAAGCTGATCATGAGCTTCAAGCTGCAGCTCTCTAATTAGTTGACAACACGAAGAATCTTTGCTGCATGACAGGACCTCATGAATGTCTCATGTGATGGTTTTCGTTAGGCTCTTGAATCCGGACTCTTTAATCTAGTAGGAGCTGGTGCAGGAGCAGTAGATGGTATAAGACGTCGAGAATGGGTTTGCCGGATCTTGCTTTGAAAGCTGGCGAACGGATCCAGGCGCTACTACTGTAGCAGCAGCAGAACAAGAAGAACAAGAAGAGCTTGATCTTCTTATCGTCCCCAGTACATGTTCCAGATCAGGCTTTTGAGTGGAACCGCATGCAGCAGAGGAGTTGTACTCTTTGGGCCCGATTCTTTGAAGCTGATCACTCGCTTCGTACTGGAAGCATGCCGTGATCATTAGCACTCCAACAGTAAGAATATTCATGGCTGCATATTCTTGCCGCCATATGCAGGGCCTGCAGATGTGGATCATCATCTCAAGCAAGCTCATCTTCTTCCTGAAAGTGCTACTGTTATGTTCTTCTCTTGGAGCTCACCCAAGTGAGGCTCTCAGTGATGAAGGTGTGTGGCCTGCAGCAGATGATCTTCTGATCATCTGTTTTCTAGCAGCTCAATAAAGTAAGAATCACTGCACATTCATGATGGATGATCGAGCTATATGTTGTCCACTTAGGAAATTCTCGCTGGCTGGCTGGTGTCTTCCAATTACTGGACATTTTGATCTGATCATGGTGTTGTTTTTTCTTTTCTTTTGTTTCCTGTTTGGGAAACATTTGGTGGGGACTGGTCATGAGATCTCAGGACATGCTTTGCTTGAGTTTGGAATGCATCTACATGACCCTTGTGGGAGCCTGGAGAATTGGCGACATTCAGATCCAACACCTTGTGAGTGGGCTGGTGTCACATGCAGCTCTGATCAATTGCACATTCTCTCCATGTAAGTCTGTCTGTCTCCTGCCCTTGAACCCCTCAACAGACTCTTTTTTTTGTCATCAGTAAGATAGCTGAAGTCCTAGCTAGTTCCTCCAGCAGCAGCAGCAGCAAAGCACTACTACTGTCATAGCTTCATGCTTCCTCCTGCACTAGTACTGGCAGAACTCTTTTGGGTTTGTCAAGATCAATTTGAGCTTTCTCAACCCAAGCTTGCATCTCAACCAAACCCTTTGAGCTTTTCAACCAAACCATTTGAGCTTCTCAACCAAACCCTTTGAGTTTCTCAACCAAACCCTACCTACAAAAATTAAGTTTCTGGTCAGGATTTGGTCAGTGGAGGAAGAAGAAGAACCACCACCACCACCGCCACCACCACCATCATCATCATCATCATTCCTTCTTGACCTAATGCTGATGAATTCAAGATTTTGAGATGGTTGGTTGGTTGGTTGGTTTTTTGCAGAAACTTGGCAGGCAAGCAGCTTGGTGGTAACATAACTTTGGATGTCACAGGGCTTCCCTGGCTACAAGCTTTGTAAGTGTTATTCATCACATGGCGAATGCACAAATGATTGAACCAAAAATGAGATATGAATACATCGAGCTCATAAGTGCCATTGAAGCAACCTGTTATATTATTGAATTCCTTAGCAAAACTTCTTAGGTCTAGGTCTTCTTCTCAGAGGGTCTTCTCAGCTGCATTTTGTTCCTTTTCAAGAGCTTCACATTGAACTAATTCTTAGACTATTATAACTCTTGAACAATGTGTTGTTTGCAGGAATCTGTCCTCAAATTTGTTTGAAGGCCACATTCCAGCATCATTCGGGAATTTTAGCAGCTTGAGAATCCTGTATGTATGTGCTCAAGTGGGTTGATTCTTTTATAAAAAAAATTTCCATTTCTTTCCAGCAACAGACAGTCATCAAATTTCTGTTCCCAGGGCAAGTCTAGTGTCATGCTCAATTCTTCATGATGCAGAATAATTCCTGAACCAAGTTTTCGAATATTCGATGGGTTCCTTTGGCTTCAATGAGATTTTGAAACATTGGCTTGGACATGCAGGAAGTTGCAATCCAACAATCTCTCCGGAGCCATACCTCCTGAGCTAGGACTTCTTTTGACACTCACAGACTTGTAAGCACAAGGTTCCTTCAAAGCTTGAAGAAATACAAGTCGAGCTTGGATAATAATATCCTTGAATTACAATAGAAGTTCATGACCTTCTTACAGTTGTAATAAGTAAGAGAGAGAGAACCCTAAACCTAAGCACTGTGCTTCAAGAAGCATTTATGGAGTTTGAATTAGGTCCCCGAAATGTACCCAGAAACACAAAATCTGTCAACTATTGAAAAGGATCTGAACTCAGATAGTTTGTATGAATATATGTATATATTATAGTTAGTTTCTTCTCATTGGGGTTAATAAATTCTGTTTTGTGTACGCAGAGATCTTTCCAATAACAAGCTGCTAGGTGAAATCCCTGAAAGTTTGAACAGCCTTACAAAATTATCTTTTCTGTAAGCAAAAACTTTCTCTTTGCTGCTGATGTTGTTGTTGTTCTTTTGCCTCTGCCTCCAATTTTCAGTATGCAAACCCATCAGTAGCAAGGCCAGCAGCCTAGCTTGATCCTAGCTCTGAGATTTCAGAAACTGAGTTCTACTTCATTTGATCTGTGAAGAAGGAAGGAATTAGAGAGGAGGCTTCATAGATTTGCAGTTCCAGTACTGATCGGAAACTCTAATGTGGATTCTTTTTTCTGTTTCAATGCACTCCGGTTTGATGTGATCTGGTTGAATCAATACTGCAGGAATCTATCAAGTAACAGCTTCAAAGGCCATGTGCCTCAAGGCGGAGTCCTTGCATCCTTTAGTGCAACCTCGTAAGAAATCCAAAAAAAGCTCTTCAAGAGCAGCAACTCCCATGTCTCGGACTCTCTTAGAGATTCCTGATATGGGTTTTACTACAATTTGCTCAACTGTGTCCAGGAAAACTGAATTTTGAGCTATAAGTTTTCTAATAAATTTCAGCTAATTTTTCCCTATTGAATGACAGTTTTCACAGTAATTCAGAATTGTGTGGTAGACCGACACTGCAATCATGCAATCTGAAACTGCGGAGTCTTCTTGATCTTACAAATGCTACTGTGGCAGGTATACACAATTATGCATCCTATTTGTTATTTCATAAAAATTGACCTTGATCTTTCAGTGCACAACGTACATAAGTTCTGATCAGCTGTGGCTTCAGTTAGATCATCAGCTGAATGAATTTATTTTATCCAAAAATTGCAACAAGAGGAAGAAGAAGAAGAAGAAGCGGAGAAAAAAGAAGCAAGCATGGTGATGAATTTTTTTTTACTTTTTTTCTTTTTTTGATGTCCAGGTGGGGTGGTGGCTGTTCTTCAGTCAAATTCCAATGACAACAACACAAAAGGGAAATTGAACCTTGGGGTTATCCTCACAATTTGTATCTGCGCCTTTGTTGCCTCAAAGATTTTTATTGGCACTCTTTGTTATTGGAGATGGAAAAGACAGCATCGGATTTGTGAAATCAAGCTCTCAGGTAAGTACTGCATTTTTTCTATGTACAAATTTTCACTCAGATCTGTCCATACAAAAAAATCCCAGGCAACGGGTGACAAATTGCATCATACTAGGAGAATCATCATTCACTGGTTGTAGATTGAAACTCTGAAGATGGATTGGTGGGTTTTTTCCCATTGGTATGTCAGGTGGGAAGATGGTGATGTTTCAGCTCTCAGGCAAGGCGACACCTTCATCGAAGGCAGTGCTGAGGCAAACTGAGAAGCTGAAGCAAGCTGACATAATCGGAAGCGGTGGTTATGGTAAAGTATACAAGCTAGTTTTGCCTGATAACACCGCATTCGCAGTGAAAAAACTGGAAAGAGGGAGCAAAGATAGAGAGCGAGGATTTGAAAGAGAGCTCGAGACTTTGGCTGATATCAAACACAGGAACTTGGTTAGCTTGCGAGGTTACTACAGTGCTCCTCACATCAATATCCTTATTTATGATTTGATGACCCAGGGCAACCTTGACACTTTGCTTCATGGTAAGTAAGTGTTTTCATTTTATTTTTTGGTAAGCTCTATACATACACTCAAATATGGGAGCCAAAGTAACTCGTATCAGATGATGACATGATGATGACAATGATTTGCTTGATGATGCAAGATTATGCAAATCATGGACGAGAGCCACTGGACTGGGAGAGCCGACTCAACATTGCAATTGGGAGTGCGCGAGGATTGAGTTACTTACACCATGATTGCATCCCACACATCATTCACCGGGATGTGAAATGCAGTAACATCTTACTGGATGAGGACATGGAAGCCCATGTTGCCGATTTTGGACTTGCCAAGCTCATTGGTCCACAAGAGACGCATGTCACCACAATTATTGCAGGAACACTTGGATACTTACCACCAGGTAAAGAAAATTTGAGATTCACTTAATTGCTTGTAGATTTTTCTGAGCATTATTGGTATCGTTTTTCTTTTTGTGACAAATTATTATTCCCATTTGGATTTTGTGACTCCTTTTTTTGAGTGTGGTCAAAACATATGGTTGGGAGTTTTTGCAGAGTACATGGACACAGGCAAAGTCACTGAGAAGGGAGATGTATACAGTTTCGGTATTGTGCTTCTGGAGCTTCTCACAGGCAATCGACCCACCGATCAGCTCTACAGAGAGAATAACTTCAGCATGGTTCAATGGGTAAGAGTGGATGATGCACTTTACACCTGATGATAGTATGTGCCAAGGCCTCTATGAGTATATAGTACTGTACAGGAGCTTCCAGTGGAGCTGCTGCTGTAGGACCAGATTTTGCCTCACTACAACTAGGGCTTCATACACATCCTAATTTCCTTCCTCTCATGAACAAATCTTTCAAAACCTTGTCTTCAAATCCCAGCTTGGTACTCTCTGAATTCCAGCTGTTCTGGAATTGCATCTGTGCCCAATAAGCAACGGCATTGATCCATTAGCCCTACTGGTCCAGATAGGTTGTGTAGGTAGGTAGGTAGGTAGGTAGATAGGTAGGAAGGACAATAGGTGGTTACTAGGTAACTAGATACATGTAACTGGTTTGTATGCTTCAAATGAGTCCAAATTGGTTCCTAGGATTTAGACAACCCTGGATCACCCCCATCTAAAGTGGGACTCCGTATGTAGGTGCGGAAGGTCTAGTGGGTTGTTAGTAGGTAGGTAGCAAATACAGCAATTGAGGTAAGCATAAGTGACCATGGTGGCTAGCTAGGGAACTGGAACCCAATGGAAAAGTGTTTTCATGTCCACCCAGCAATCTCATCCGTGGTAAGTTAGTGTGCTGATGATGGTTGCTGCTTCACTCTGAACCCATTTTGTGAGCCTAATGAGATATAGATGGGATATGTGGTTTTGGCAGGCAAAGCATCTAGTTGAGATGGGCCGTGCAGGAGACCTTTTTGATGACACCTTACTTGATTCATGTCCGGATGAGGAGCTTTTGGCAGTCCTGGACATAGCTCTCCAGTGTGTGAACTCAGTGTCTACACTGAGACCAAGCATGCTGAAAGTGGTGAAGATGCTGGAGAGAATTCGAGGTGGTGGTGACAACTTAGTAGGAGGAGGAAGCTCCCTGAGCTCACATCTCAGCTTGTACAACATCCCTAGCAGTCAGCTTACAACCCCCACCAGCCCCTGCTCCCACCCATCTTCCCAAATCTCCCTTTCCTGAATTGCTAGCTTTCACAAGTTTGGAATCGGATCAAGTTGAGTTAAAATTGCAACTTTCACAACAAATCCAAACTTCTTCCTCCCCCAAGTAAAGTAAAATATATTGCTTGGAAAAATAGCTATATGACCCCAAGGGAGCTACATTAATATTGAGCAAAATTGTTATTGATTTCTTGCTTATCCAGAAGGGCAGTGGCAATAACCCCAAATTGTTAGGTTAGGGTTTTGGGTTCTGATCAATGATCATATATACCCATAACCCAAATTGTTGGGTTAGGGTTTCAGGTTCTCTGACCCATAACCCAACCAGCAAGCAAGTTTGTAAATAGGTCTTGTGACAATTGAGCTGTTTATGCCATGATCTTGAGTGGCCTTTACCCAACTTGTTTCTACCCAACCACCACTTATCAACCCACCACTATCACCTAGTAGGTATTCATTTTTAGCGCAATGGGTTGTAACAATGGAAGCTTAACTTTGATCTATTTCAACCTATGTAAGACAATTTTTTTGGAATGGATATAAGAAAACAAATAATACATATAGGTAACTACATATCACATTACGAATTGAAAAGAAGTGAAGGCATTGTGAGATAATACCATGATAACCTTAATGAAAAACTTTTATGAATTACAAATTATTTCCAAGTTTTTTTTCTCAAACTATTCAATATTTGACCAAGAAAGTCATTTCATAAATGGAAATTATTGGTTTCTCTTTTGATTAGTTTATGATTACCCAACACAAATCTATGATTATTTTCAACATAATGTTCAAGGCAAGTTGTTGATGAATAAACTTTTGGGGAAAAAATCCAACCAAGGTAAGGTTAATGTAGTGAGTTAGATAAAGTCATATATAATGCTAATAGTTTCGTGGACATATTGAATGTCATATAAAGGTTGCAATGGAACACATTTCATTTGACTTGATATGTGAATTACACATTTTGTTACCTAGCTAAGTACCTTGGTAGCTTCCACATTGCCTTATATTATTTTCAGGAATGTTTGAGATTTTCAACTGAAATGTTTGTCAAGAACAATTTTTTGTGAAGGAAAATAGAGAATATTTTATAATAATATGGAATAATCTTTGTTTCGACATGGATTCTTTAAAAATAAAATAATTATTTAACACTAATAAAATATTGAAGTTGCCATGGTACTAAGGTTTTTCTTTTTGCTTGTGTCAATGTACTCAACATCTTGCAAATAGGATTACAATATCATGAATGCTATGAATGCTATCAAATAAGGATAGATAAACTGGGACATATGTAGAAAAATGTGGAGAAGGTTGCAGAAAATCTAAGCTACATACCAATGTTATAAAAATCAACTGAAAAATGAATAGCATGATTTCAAGTGATTCAATGTAGATGATGTAATTATATGGCCACCCAAGGATCAAAAAAGAAAATGTAATATATCTAAACTCCTTGGAAAGGACTATTCAAGGTGTAAAATGTGTTTTATAATGATATTTAATGTTGATCTTTCTTTTTTTTTGCTTATAACCATGAAATGGAACTTGTGAATGTGAACAAACAACCAATAGAACAATATTATTTGAAACTATTCAATCATGAAGGATTTTATGAATCTACTACCATAATGGCCACACTTTGACCATATATCTATCATTTGAATTACATGAAAAGAACACAAGTATGGAGGACATTCGAAAGTAGGTCTAATGTTTGCAAGTTTATAATAAGGCTAAATGTATAGTTGTATAAAATTGATGATCATGTTCTAACAAAGCAATAACAAGGAAATGAAATAACCATGTCAATAAAAAAATAAGATTCACCAAATGATCTATGATCGTAGGGTGAAAACACAGCCAAAGGAGATAGGGGCATCAAAGTAAATTTCCTTTTCCAAAAACTACACATGACACATGTCATTTTTTTGTTGGGTTTTATCTTCAAAATTTATATTTTTGGTACCCCTTTAACACTGCATTTTAAATATAAATAGATTTTGATTACAAATTGATGTTATATCATGTATATTATACATTCATGCTCGTTAAACAAGTTTTATTAAAAGCACATTTTCAAAATACATAATTTTTGAAGTCAAAAACATTTTTGAATCAAATGTGCTCAAATTGGTTATAAAAAAAAAAATCATTAGTTCAAGTCCTTTTTTCCCTCTAATCGTCAATATTACAATCCTCTTCAATTTTCAAAAAGAATGCTACACATTTGGTAAAAGAAAGGATATTTGAAAAAAACAAAATTATCCACTTTTGAAGTTTGAATGCTTTGAACATGTAAAAAAAAAAATTATTTGTGTTAAGATTTGAACATGTAAATTTTGTAATTAATGAAAAACATTCCGAAAAAATTATGACAATCCAAACTATTATGTTTCACTTGTAATCTTTCAAACATACAAAAATGTAATTTTAAGGAATGTCCTTTCACTAAGGTGGCTCCTTTGACTGTGTTTTTACCCCTTAAACTTTTTAAATCAATCAATGATGAATTCAATATTTAATTATCATTACAAAACATTAAATTTTCTCAAGCATAAATTGATCACCAAGTTTTCATTTCAAGTTTTTATAACATGGGGGTTTCCCTGCTCAAAAATCTCAAAAAGGTGAAAATGGATGGGGAAAAGGTGAAAATAGTTTCCTTGTTGGAGGAATCCATGGGATAACTTTACATCCTACCAACAACGTATCAAACATTTGTGTATCATGACAAGGTGTCATCTAAGTAGTTATGGTGAAATCATAAAACATAAGTGTTTCATGTTATGACCATGATGCATTTTTTAGGGTTCAAAGGCAACTAAGGTTTGCACTTGTTTGTTTTTTCTTCTTTTTCATTTTTCCTACAAACTTCATATATTGTTGCAGTTTTTTTTCTTTGGGATTTGGGTGAATGTGTTTCTTTGTTTGTCAATTGAATGTGTTATTTTGTGATGTTTGTTGCATCTTTATTGGGGGGGTGTGTTTATGTAGTTTTTTACATGCTAAAAAGTTAAAGAACAAGGAAAAGAAAAAGAACTACCTTGATTTGTAAAGAGAAAGATCAAAAAAACTCTCAAGCACACCTCATATTTTCATCTCCTTTTTCTTTGCCTCCTTTCCTCCTCCTTCCCTCTTTCCCTATGCATTTTTCTTTTTCAATAGCAATTTTGAACAAAAACAATTTTGAATAGGAAAAGTTCTTAAAAGTCCTTTCAAAAGTAATGATGAGCATGTGAAGGTGAATGTTGTTACTAATAAGATGTTGCCACATTCATTGTTAGTTTTCTTAAAATAATTTCATTGCTAAATATGTAATGTCATCCATCATTTTAAGGGCATTAGCTAAAAAGGTCAAAAGTAAACTTTTTTTTAAAACAATTTGAGTTTAAGAAATTGTATTTCTTTCCTCCTTGGGAATTAACAAGTTGCACAACAAATTAGAAAACATTTGTTTGTCATTGTGAAATTTTCATGAATTTCAAATACCAAACAAAAAAACATTTGGGTTATCTACATCTTGTGCATAAGGAAACTAGCCCAAGTTCAAGTTCACACCCATGATGAAGGACAAAAAGAAAAAGGTTTTGATGCATTGTATCATAAACAAATTTGATTTTTATTAATAATTCAATTTTGTTATGTTTGCTTTAGGTGCAATTGTTATGTTTAGTCACATGAAATTTGAACACCGTTGATCAACTATGCAATTTTCACAACTTGAAACAATTCTGTTATTAGAACTACCATTCAAGTAGAAAGTAGTAGTAGGTTGTGTGATTTCTTACAATAAAAAAATAAAATATATTAATCACATTAAAATATAGTGGGAGATTTTCATTTGTAAACTTGGGTACTTGCTACATCTTCACACATATATCCACACTTTGCTAACTTATATTAATGGTGTTTTATTATAACAATGTAACTAAATATATGTATTAGAAAATTAATACACTACAATTCAATGTATTGAAGTGGAAAAACCTCTCATGCTCAACTACATTGCACATATTTTGATTCATTATGTTATGTGGATTTATTTTGAATATTCTTTTCAACCTTGTGATACACTTACAAAATTTCTAAAATATGATTTTAACATTTTGTTTAAATAAATGTGTAATGAGTAAAAGCATGGTTAAGTGATGCACTTTTAACATTTTGAAGACTCCACATCTTACATAAGTTATAATTCATGTAATTATAATAATTATCAAGTTATATATAGTAGAAATATACAATTTTCTTAGTCAAAAATATTGGTATATGACTCTATATATCACCAAACATGTGATTGCTTCAAAAATTCATGTGAAAGTTTGATAATTTCAATGTGAAGTAGACTAAAAATTTAGAAGTGATAAAAAATGTAAAAAACCATGGCATTTTTTTAAAATTAAATACAAATTTCTTGTACTAGGAAAATTTCAATGCACCTTATTCTTGAATTCTTCATTTAAAGGTGTTATATTTTTCAATTTTTATTTTCACATTATTATGACATATTATTTGAATTCACATTTTTTGTTATATATGTTTGACAAACGTAGTTTCATCATTTTAAAAATCCATTATGAGTCCATTTTTTTAATAAAATTTATCCATATTTTAAATTTATTTTCATTAAAGTTTATTGCAACATGGATAATTCAAATTTGATAATATTAATGTTGTATATGGGTTTATATTTTAAGTTTATTTACAATATAAAGAAATTGCAAGTGTGGCAATCCAAAAAGCCCCTTAAATATGCTTTCACCTTAATGTGCAACTACTTGAACATATTTTCTCTATTTTCAAACATTTTTATTCAATTTTAAATTCTTAAAAAAATCCTTAGGAATGGTGAAGATGATAATGTTGTACCTTAAGTAGAATGTTAAATTGTAATGAAATCAAGTTTCAAGAAAAGAAGAAAACAAAATCAATTTTGACACATGAATAAACACTAATGATTAAATCATGCTCTCATGAAATTTTGTGGGTTCAAATAAAATGAAAACATGACCATATTATACAAAATATATAGTTGTGGTACGTCCAAAAGGGATTTGATTGAAAATTAATACCAAGTTTTTAAATCATCCATTCATTCCTACAATATCTGATTTTATTATGGACTAAAAATTTTCTTCAAATTAAATATTGCCTCATGGGCACAAATACGCCCAAAAGAACCAAAAACCATGTCGAATAGTTATGAAAAGGTGTGTGTGTGTGTGTTGACATTTCAAAGTTATCATTCCAAATTGTGCTAAATGTTAATATGAGTGTTGAAGAATTCAACTTAACATTTTATTAAATTTAATTTTGGTTTTTTTTTTTAATAAAGGATTAGTGAACTTGAATAATAATTATGTCAAAAACAATCAATTTTGCAAAGGACTAAGGTAAGGGACTCTATTAATAAATAAATTTTGATGGTAATTAAAATAATTTGGTTGATAGTAACCTACTACCCACACTCAAAAAAACACTCACAATTTAAAAGTTCGGAATTTTAAAATTTTAAAACTTCAAAGTATGTTTTAAAATCTCAAAATTTCAAGAATTTTTTTATCACATGTAAATGGGTGTAATGCACATGACATATAAAACAAGTTTATAGCTTATGATTTAAGAAACTAAAACGTAAAATAGTTAACATATTTTGGTATGGTTTGAAATTAATAATAATTTTTCAAAATAAAATGCAAAATTTGACAAAATCTACAAATTTTTAAAAATCCATATTGATTCAAAAATTATTAACACAAAACATATGATAAATTGGAAGAACTATATGTATATTTAATAACAAGTTGCAAAAGATTTGATTGAAAAAAAAAATCATATGAAAAAGTGAAATGGACCAAGAAAAGATTCACAATCCTTTTATAAAGTAATCCCATTGACTTTTGTGAGCATATTTGCACCTTCATAAAGCAATTTAGTAGTGGATGTGTTCATGATCATCTTTGTTAATAATTTTGAATTGTTTGAAGCCAACTAAACTTCAACTTGAATGAACTTGAATTTAATACTTTGGGAATGTAGTGAGATGCAAGTCACCTTTCATATGTAATAGTGGCATGTGTGTGTGTGTGTGTGTGTGTGTATAATGTGGGATTCCATCTTCCATTCATTAGTATATTGAGGTTCCTTTCATGATATTGTAAATAATAGACTTGTGATATTTTCAAATACAATTATTTACATCATATAGTTCAAATTGTCATATATGAAAGGTATCAAAATAATTTATTTATGTTTTAAGATGTTTTATTTCAATGTACAATAAATGGTATGCAATTATGAATGTCCATCAATGTTTCAAATGTAATATATCAATATGTCAATGTATCAAAAGATCTTTAGGCTATAAATTGATGTTTAAATCCTCACATGCCCAATTAAGGGACATTAAAATGGTCGTGCATGACAAACTTTGGAACACCTAGCCAAAAGGTTTAAACTAAAAACAATGATAATTAGGGTTGATTTTTAGGGCAAGAATCCATTATGATGGACTCTTTTGAAAAATATGGTGATTACATAACAATTTGATGTTTTGTTGAACAAACAAGTTTAAAGCAAGACTCAACATCTTAACCTCTATTAAACGCATATGATTTGGTCAACTTCAAATAGACAAGATCCCTTTTTAAAAATATTTTTGACAATATCCTCCAAGCCCATCATCCAAGTGAATTTTGATTTGTTACGTGATGTATCAAATCTTTTGGTGTAGAAGCAAGTACAAAGTTGAAAACATTCAAAGGAAAAAAGCCACAATAATCTATAATTAACATAGATTCTAAAAAAGTATATAAAGGCTCTAAGTGAATACTTGGGTATTGTCCACTAAACGCCACAAAAATTGATCTTCAAAAACAAGTTTTGGTTTTTATACAAAAAATAATAATTCACTTTTCCATTCTCAAAATAACCCAATACATTAGTACATTTAATGTAATAATCAATATAAAACTTTCACCTATAGGTTAAAAAGTGAAAATAATCTTCACTTGCACAAAACTTTGTTCCAATGACATGTGAAAAGTTTGTAAAAACATTAAAAGGGTGTTCCTTGCAAATTTAAATATTCAAATTATTTTTCTCTATATTTGACTCCTCCAAAATGCACTAAAAAATGCATGTATTTTATACAACATTGTCCAATTATTGATTTGGCCCTATTTTATCTTCAAAAATGTATATTGTTTGTAAAATTGTGTCACAATACATGTTCAATTGCATAGGTCACATTATATATTATTTTTGATTTTTTAAAAATTGAAACACATTTCCCATTATTTGATGCAATACACCAAAAATATTAATTAAAATATTCTTCTTCTATTATGCATTGAAAAAATATTTCTTTTCACATAAATTCACAACTTTGTTAGTTAATGAAATACCATGTTATCAAAAAAATTATCATTAACTTATTCCAAACTTTCAAAATGTTATGAAAAATAAATAATAATAAGTTAGCTAGAAGGTCCCAAACATAATTAATATGGAACCATAATATTGAAAATGGATGTCAATAAATCACAAATTGAAAACTTGATTTCATTATTGAGCCAATAATACCCCAAGACAAAACCCAAAAGATGATTATATTAAAAAAAACCCTAATGACAAGAAATTTAATGATTTAAAAAACAAATTATTTGATTTTAAAATTTTTTTCTATGATAGTTTTGGTGTGGGTATCAGGGGAGAAAATGAAAAACGTGATGATGGGTATTTCATAAAAACAAAAATTCATGACAGAATGAGCAAAACATTTTATTTTTCATAAAGCATTGTCACTTTTTTTTTTTTTGGTATTTTGGTCCCTCATTGGGCTAAAGAAATATTGTTCATTGATGTCATAATAATGTCGTAGGAACACTAACTTACACAATTTGTAAAGTACTTTTTAGTTTGTTAGAGAGAAAATTATCAATCAATCTATCTCTCCTCACTATCCTTGTCACTACCCATCAATTTATCCCTTGTATCCCTCCTCATTATCCCTATCACTATAGTGTTATCCTTCTACAATGTCACTATCATGGTGACATTTTACCAATCTACTACTAGACCTTTTTCCTATACAAAATGCCCACCTCTTGTGCACAAATTATTACACTTTGTAAAAATGCTTCCAAACACAAGGCTTATCTCAAGGTGTAAATGGAAAAACAAATTGTGACAAATGAGATTATTCAAATCAATGCCTTAAATTTTTTTTTAAAAATTACTAGTACATTTTATATGTTGCATGCAAAAATAAATGCAATCAAAATATTTGAATATGTCACAAAATTTGACCAATTTTTTTTTTTTGGGTTTGTTTTAATGACTATGAATACAACTAATTTTGATAATTTCTTCAAAATGGAACTCTTTTATATCATTTCTTATAATTTATTTTTAAAAACCCCCTAATTTTTCCAATGAACTTCTAAACACATACTTTATGAAATTCTTTCATTTTCTCACTCAAGAAATGTTATTTATGAAAGATGATGTTACTTAGGGTGCACAAACCCTAACCAATGTGGGTACAATATTCCATTCTAGTGGTTCGCTTTCAGGGTTGATTGTGGCCAGGAGTTCACATACACGCACAAAGCAAGCATGTGAAAGACAAATAGCAATGGTAGAAGAAAGAAACTTGCTTTCTTGCTTGCTTGTATAGTTTTCATTCTTGTTTTTCTTTCACTTGTCTATTATATGATTCTTGGAGCAAAGGATTGTGTTGTTGTTTATAGTTTGTGCAAAATTGTGTTTGTTTGTTTGTTTCTTTTTTTCTTGCAAAGTTCATTACGCCATGCCCTACATGCCTCCACATTTGTGGGCAAGAGCCGCAAGCAATGTTGCAACAAATGTTTCCAAAGGATGAAGAGACAAATCCAAAAGCTTAAGAGGAGGGGGAGGCAATAGGGAGTATTATGGAAGTAGTTTTGGTAATGGAGGTAGTAGTAATATGAGAAAGTCAAAATCATTATCTACCAATGGAGATGATTATTATGGAAAACTTCCAAGTAGGGCTGGTGGTATATCTGTGGTCAGGAAGAAAATAGTAAAATCCTCCTCCATGTAAAGAGTTTTAGTTTTGCCTAAGTTATGTGGCCCAAATGGCAACCATCGGAACACATGCGACATCTCACCGAAGAGCAGATCACGGAGGTTAGAGTGACACTCAATGTTGATGTTGAAATCTCTCCTCAAATCCTAATTGCATCGGCTCCCATTGAGTCTTTTGAAGATATGAACCTCCATCCCAATGTTATGAAAGACATTTTTTTCATTGTTACACTACTCCTACTCCCATTCAAGCACAAGCTCTTCATGTGGCTCTCTTTGGTCGTGATTTACTAGGATGCATTAAAACAAGATCTAAGAAGACAACTGCATTTGCTTTCCTTCTTATCCAACATTGTTTGGCCTAATTGCCAATGTGGCGATGGGACAGACGTTTGGCTTTGGTTCTTGCATCAACAAGGGAACTTGTGCAACAAATTGAGAGAGAGGTTAAGACTTTCAATTGGTCTATGGAAGGCTTCAATGCTACAATTATTGTTAAAGGTACAAATATATATGATCAAAGGTTGAAAGTAAAAGGAGGAGTTGAGGTAGTCATTGCTACCCTTGGCTGATTCATTGATCATCTTTAGCAAGGGAACAACTCTATTTCTAAGGTTTCATATGTGGTCTTGGATGAGGCAAATCGAATGCTGGACATGGGATTTGAACCCCAAATTCAAAAGGTAATGTGAAACTTGCCAAAAAAGCACCAAATTCTACTTTTCAATGCACCTATGCCTGAGGAAATTGAAGCACTTGCTCAAGAGTATTTGTCATAGCTCACCCAAGTAAAGGTTGGAAAAACAAACATCCCAACAACAAATGTGATTTAAACTCTTGAAAAAGTTAGTGACAAGGAAAAGATTGACAAACTTTTTGCATTGCTCATAGACCAGAGCTCTCAAGCATAGGATATGGATCAAGTTCCTCCATTGACAATTGTCTTTATAGAAAAGAAGGCTAGATGTGATGAAATGTTAGATGTTTTGGTTGAGTAAGTACTCAAAGCCACAACTCTACATGTAGGTTGAATCTAGAGTGAAAGGGAAGTTGCTCTTTGAGATTTTAGAAGTGGGACTACTAACATACTTGTGGCAACTAATGTGGCCTCATGAGGTCTTGATGTTACAAGTTTGATTTCTAAGCTTTATAAATACCATCTCATGTTATAATATTCTTGTAGATAGAACTAAAGGATGTTGTTCACAAACATTGTTGGAACCTTCTAATCTAAGAGTTTTTGAATCATCCAAGTGTTGCCCATGTGGTCAATTTGGATCTTCCAAAAACTATGAAGGATTATGTGCATAGAATTGGGATAACAAGGCATGCATGGACTTCAGGCCATGCCACAAATATTTCATATTGTTAGGGGCATTGTTCAACTTGCATGTATATAACTTGTAAAGGGGGAAAGGACCAAAGAGCAACCATTGGACTTCTATTTTGGGGGATGTCCAAAGGGGTGTTTTCTTTGGGATTGCCGATAGTTCCAAAAAACTTGGTGATGGTCCAATCAATGTGGCTCCTTCAACCTGAAAAACAAAATGAAAAATAGAAACAACTCTTGGCACACCCATGAACTATTTAATAGAAGAGTTGAATAAACACCATATTATAAGAAATAAAATAAATATCCCTAGTTTATAATGGGTGTATTGGCCCAATCCAAAAATGGTGATGAACTTTTTTGGGAAGAGAAATTCATGCAACCAATGGGAAGGCCCAAACATGCACTCAAGGTGCCTTGCTTATTTTCCTTTTAAGTTTGGGGGGGAAGGATTTTCTTTCATTTTCCCTTGGTTATCAATGTGTTTCCACTATGTTCCCAATGGGTTCCCATCATGTTTTCAAAATGTTCCTCTATTTTATGATGGGATGGGGATAGTTAACCCACGTTGAAAATGGTGAAAGGTGGGGGTGGGGGAATTTTTTTTCGTCTTTTTATTCTATTTTCAATGTGTTCACATCAAGTTCCCAAGGGCTCCCCAAGGTGTTCCCCATAGCACCTCAATTTTATCCCATATTGTTTGACCACAGTTCAACTTCCACTTTTGTTAATACTAAAAAGAAGTGCCAAAGGGTAGATCATATATGCTTTTATTTTAGGGAGTGGTCAATGTTCCAAAAAAATTGGTGATGAACCAATCAAGGTGACTCTTTCTTGGAAAGAAAAGAAAAAATTAACTAACTAATTATGGGCACACTTCCCTTTTCTAATTAATAGAAGAATGAATAAGCACCCCCAATTTATAAGGCTCCCAAAATCATAGAACATTTGTATTGGATTGTTGCTTGCTAGACTCAATTCTACAACATTCTTTGTAATTAAGTTTAACAATCCATTGTTGAATATGTAATTAATTTTCAAAAAGTTCATTCAACACCCAATTCTAAAAAAAATTATATTTGACAAAAACTAGATTTTATTTTATTTTTGTGACAATGACAAAGATCACCCACCTTCAATTGACATGCATTGGTAGCTAAGGGGTGGGAGGTCACTCTTTGTATTTTCAAGATACTCCTTGCATTCAAAGCATATTATTTTGCTACCTAATTATAATCAAGATGAATGTTAACATATATATTTGTTTATTTAGAAAAATGGTAGTTTGGGCAATTGATAAATATCTACATTTACTAATAAATGAAAAAATTATATATTCAAAATGTCTTATCTTATATATAAATATTTTGAAGATTATTTAAGGGGGTTAAATTTTTTGTATTTTTTTATAAAATTTATCTTCAACGTAAATTTTAAATAACTTATTTTAAATTCACATTTTTCTCTAAAAATGTAGAAGGGAACTCCCCTTATTGACAGCCCTCCTTTCTTGTGCATTTTTAACATCAGCACAATCACATTTTTTACTACTTCTTGGTACTTTCATATTACCACCAAATTTGAGTTTCACCTTGCCTTTTTTTTCCCTCATTGCTTTCAACCAATCATTGTTGTGGTTGTATTAACTGCAACTATAAATGTTTTCAAACCTCATGCATTTAATTTTAGATTCCAATATTTTATCCTCATATTACTTTTTAATTCATTATTTTGCAAATAATAGTGTTTAGAAGTAGTGTTTGTTTTGGAAAAATATGACATTTTGCTACTATTTTAACCTTTCTGTTGCTAGGCTGGCCAATAGTTGGAATGAATTGGAGCTTAACATGTTATAATTTATTTTTTCTAGCTAGAAATTAAAAGGGAATGGAGTTTCATTGGGTGATTTAAATTTTTTTAAAGGTGACCATTTTTTGCTATAAATGTCAAATTGTTGTAAGAGTTTTGGCTATCGCTAATTCTCACAAGGAGAAATTTAAGTTCCTTCCTATTAATTCATAAATCTAATTTTAATTAATAATCAGTTGTGAAAATATTGAATCCTTAAGTTATCCACTATAGCACAATTAGCCTACCTACCAAAAACAAATTAATTAATTAAATACAAAACCACCTTCAACTTTTAAGTCTGAATAGAAGAACTTGGAAATGGAAGGTTGAATAAAAAATGGTATCCATTTGGGATCACCACTTCATTTACCCAAAAAACTAAAAACTATTTAGAATCTAGCCTCCAAAGATTCCAGAACCATAAATTTAAGCTCCCACACCATATCAAGGGCATTCTACTTGCCACTCATTGTATGCATAAGAATACGAAAAAATTATGCAAAATATAAAACTTTTAGGAAAACATTATGACCACTAAATTTAGGTTGGTAGTGAAACGATTATGCAATTTAAATTTGCAAAATGCCAAAAAGTTGAAGCACTACTCATTTTTTACACTACCAAACATTTGCACCATTGCAATCTCAACCAATTTGAAATACTTTAGAAAAGAACAATCGAACACTCTCAATGCTAAAATAATGCGCCAAAGCCATGTCAAAGGATTCACATCAAGTGGCTTAGCCATGGCATGCATACATTTGATTTCATGTGCTTTTGAAACTCCCTTTTACATTAGACTACAACCAATATTCTAGGTATATACATGGGAACATTGCTCGCCTTCAAAATTATGGCGCGCATTCCACTCAAGTGAATAACCGAATAACCGGTGGGCAACTTCCACCAATAATCCACAAATCATAGTAGGTAGTGGATGTTTAGTGGAAATGGTAGTGGAAATTTTGAAGTCACAGTTTCCTTTCCATTAAGATTGGTTTGAATGGAACCTTGTAATGGTTTAAGGACAGGTTTTATAGTAGTGTATACCATACCTAGATTGTCCATGATGGAATCTTGTTTGCAATTATGCAACAAGGCAATTAGCAAGTCCTATAACCCCCAATGCCCATAGCCAATTTCCAAATCCAATTTAGTTCTTGATAATGGAACAAAACAAAGTCCAGAATTTAATATATTCAATGGACAAATTAAGACGAACTTGAAATTAAAAAGGCAAATTACTTTACCTTTACATTTTGCCTCCACTTGTGTGATGATTGTAACATAAACTTCCCTTGTGACATAAGACACTTCATCAGTTAGTAAATTCAAATGAACAACCCAAATGTGTTACTAATTCACATAAAATGCCAAATGCTTTACACCTATGTTCAAATCTATCATCTAGCACATGATTATGGAATCATGTTTGGCACCTAGCAAAGCCTTATAACCCTAAAATGCATTAAATTTGAACC
>Ga0209611_10004413_pt1 | contig 24064 bp, 28 predicted proteins | sample S1TSphgellanicum_3_FD_187693 | JGI IMG/M metagenome (GOLD analysis project Ga0209611, IMG submission 187693) | Host-associated microbial communities from peat moss isolated from Minnesota, USA - S1T2_Fc - Sphagnum magellanicum MG (SPAdes) (version 2) | ecosystem: Host-associated > Plants > Peat...
TAGCCTACCTAGGCAACTAACCTATGTACATGGGTAAGTATCCTCAGTATGTTGAATGTTGGTAGGGGATATAAGCAGTCACTAGGTAAGTAAGTTACTAAGGAAGGGACTAGGTGGCTGCTAGGAAAGTAGATACATGACAATTGTTAGTAGAGAGTTAACCACTGTGGTTGGTGATGGGAGGAGACTACAATGAAAAAGAAAATAGCCAAATGAGTTGAATTTACACTATATAAAAATTCCCAAAATTCTCCCAATTTTTGTTGTCAACGAGACAACAAATTTTGTTGAATAAAAACAATTGTGTACACAAGCCAAAGCGGACAGCTCCGTAGACAAAAAGCCTGTTTCCTGCATGGAAAAAACTTTTTATGGTCAATGAACACCCCTGCAGGCTGCACCTCAAAAGCTGGTGTGCACAGGAACACACCATGGTTGAGAGTTTTTCCATGCCTTCTTTTCTTCTTTTTGGAAAGGAGAAAGATATCTACAAGCATCAAAAAGGGCAAAATGTAGGGTGCAATGCAAACCCCATCACTAACCTGCCTCACACTACAGGAAGTTACCACTCTCCACCAGTGTTGGGTGGTTCTTTGATTTTGGATCAAACACCCACTGGAGGGTTAGACATGGTATATAGGCATATATAACTGGCAGAGGCCAAAATTTGAAACACTTGCCCCTACCCCACCCCAGCAAATAGAATTTTTGTGGTACCTGCCCTTGACCCCTACCCAGCAAAATATTTTAAATTCAAATCACAAACTTGACAATAATTTGCTGGTTCTTTCATGAAACCTGATGGTTCTTCGAGGGTTTTGAAATACCCAAAACTGGCTGTTATTAAAAAAAATCATGTAAAGACACCCACACTGACCTCCACCTACACCCCCTATTTGGGCCTCTACTAGTGTTTACTACATTCATTGAAGAGGATGAATTATACCCATTCCCACAAATGAACATGAAAAATTGAACATACACACACTCTGCCTCTCTGTTAACTGTACCCACACTTTCATTTTGACACAAAAAATTTCCAAAAAAGTTTATAGAGTCAGAAATTCACACTTTCAAAATTAAGGAAATGAGGAGTTTAATGACCCACTGGAGAACAGGTTTCTACTAAAATTTGGCATAACAAAAAGATTCCTTGAAACCATTACAGTGATAAGTTCATTGTAGTGTGAATTCTAAAATATTAAATAATTTCTTGTATCAAGGATTAGAACCTAATAAAACAGCACAAATATACTTGTACAGTCGAACCCTTTACAGTTTACTCATTCTTGATAAAAATATCCACCTCAAAAATTCTTTCAACCAGCATCATTTCTAAATTCAAATTTGAGAATTCGACATACATATCATTTCTGCCAAGTGCAAATCTTTTTGACAATGAGAATGTGGTTACCTGAAATTTGTCAGAATTCAATGTGGAAAATCTCCAAAGCTATTTCCATACAACAAGCAAGAGATGTGGTTGCTTATCAGGCTTGACGCCACCTCCCTCTCTCGCCTCCTCCATTTCCCAATTCTGTCCTCCATTAACAAGCCATCCCAACACTCTTGCCTAAACAGTTCTCCACCAGTCCAGTGTTAAATCAACCTCTCAAAGAGTCATAACCAAACATGACATACTTTGTTGCAGTTCCTGTTGAGATGACACTAGCAAGATCATGCATGCATCTGCTCACAAGATTGTCTGGTTGAGACAAAAGGTTTCCTATGCTTTACTATCCACATTAACTCATCCACAAACCAGAGTTCTTAAACCCAACACAATGCTACATACTATCTTTCGCAGCATCAAAGAACACATTATGTCTCTTTTTCTCCTCAAAAGCCAACCCAGAAGCCCCAGAACACGTAAAAAGACACCCAGGAGTCCTTATTGGCTGCACAATACAAAAAGTGACTGACCATGGTCATCAATTAGAGAAAACACATGTGGCTCTTCAGCTACCTTTTCTCTACTCCATAAAAACTAACTGACAGCATTCATTACTTAGAGAAAATATATCTGGCCCTTCAATTCCATTTTCTGTCCTCGGCAGCACAAACCCTCTATAGACACTTCCAGAACCTTGCATCTACCTACTGAACATACCAAAATTGATTCCTTATGTTTGCTCAAGTGGATGAGTTTCACAATTTCACTTTTCTGGAACAGTTGGCTGCCCTAGATTTAGAAATGCTTTGGCCGGAGCAAGGCGCCCTGCCACAGCCTCCCAGGAAATGAGCTTATCCAGAAATGTGTTGAAGTAATCAGGCTGACAGTTCTGGTAGATCACACCACCCAAATGTGTTATGCAAAATTCTGGTTGGGCATAGCAATCCACAGCACCACATCAAGATTTCATTGCAAGTCTCTCTCCTTGCAAGATTTTATTATTGGTCCAGATATCCAGGGAAGTGTTATTTTAAGTCTTAGAGCTGATCTGGGTTGTAAGCAAGGTATCCACTCTCACCTGCTGCTGTGTGTTTCGGGTCAAATCACAAATTGGTCATGGAGATCTGCCTCTTAAAGGACTTGGAACAGTAAAGTCATGGTCTGGGGAACTGGACACGTCTCAAAACTTGCGCTCAGGTTACAAATCTACTTGGCATGACTCTGAGACTGAATCACTTTGTACATGTGAAGTGGTAGGTGGTGAGCAGTGTTCTATGTCACTCGGAAATCATGCTCTGCATTGGCAGAGCTTGATGGTGGGGCTGTAGTTGGTGCAGATTCCACTAAACTTTCATGTGATGATGGATTTGACCTTGTGGACCATAGTTGTGAAAAGGATACAAAGAGGTGGAAGGGGTGAATTATCTTCTTTCGTGACTCAGAAGTCCATTGATGAGGTCTAGCACCTGACAAGTAATATACAAACAAGAAGTTACCCAATCCAGAGGGTTGAAGCTTTACAGGATACAACAGGTCCAGAGGTCATCCCGGATTTTGGGCATTTTGCCACTTTTGATTGAAGTTGCAAAACATGGAGTTATTGCAATTAGAGTTTTTCATGAACATGGAGTTATTGCAATTAGAGTTTTTCATAAACATGGAGTATTACATTTTGTTAGCTACCTTTGGTTTAAGCCTTGTTGGCTATATACCCTTGGTTTAGACTTATTATGGTGGTTGATAATTTTTGAATGTACCTCAAATGTAAATATTGCAATATGCCTTTGTGCACCTAATGCAATACATTGAGGGTTAACCTTGCATTATATCATTGGAGTGTTTAAAATTAGCTTAAGTGAAGTATATGACAAGGCTTTTGCAATACCTACATGTTTGTGATGATGGGATCAGATCCTTTTTGTGTTGATAGGATACAGTGAACTGCAATCTGATGATGAGCTCCCAAATCTGGTTTGCACACTTCTGATAGTCGGATTTCCTAGACAGACAGAGCATATATAAATTACCAAGGGCCGAAAGGAGCACTGTAACAGAAATGCTTGTCGAAGTTTGGACACCATATGTACCCGAGTGCCTGCGGATGTCTATTTCCCCACATGTACATGAGAAGTTCTGTTTGAAGTTATTTGGATCCACCGAAGGGGAGAGGGGTGTGCCAGCCTAGGATGTAGTGCAATACGAAGGCGACGCCTGCAGGATCAGGCAGCAAGCTACCGAACAGTCCCGCCCCCGAGAGAAATTAGATTAATATCATGAAACTCGATGAGCCTCGTATCAGATATTAAACTGATAAGAACCGATACTACACTTAATCTTAGCCAAAAGGCCGAGAAAGGTATGAATCAGGTCACTCTCGATCGAGGTTTATATACTCTGCTCTTACACCCTTAGCGGCAATCTATATGGGATTAACGAAACATGGGCTTCCTTCGTCAGCTGCTCAGTACTTATTACTCGCTCAGGAGCGTTCCGGCATCGCGGCAGTTCTCAGCCGTTGTCTTTTGAAATTAGCTGGGTCTAGGGGAAGTGGCACTTGGGGGCGGGGGGCTCCTCGTCGCTTGCCTTATTCTTCGCTCTTACGGCAATCGTCCCTGGCCTTCGGAGCGGAGGTGCTTGTGATTTTTCTTTCCCTCTTTTCAGTCTGCGTGCTTGCTGCGACAACCGCATTCACATTGCTGTCGGGCTGCCAACCTAGTTTCCAAGAGTTTGCTGCAACGAACCTGACCTGTTTGGCTTTTGCATTCATTCACGCCACCAGATTGATTGACAATCCTTCTTTTTCAACGAGACTTGCACGCGGTCATATCATCGCGCGCGCAAACTACTCAGTGTGCGACGAATTGTGCGAATTCCCGGCACTCCCAACCTCCGTCGATCTGAATTGTAATATACGAACGCGTGCACTTCAGAAATGCACGGCGTCTCTATGACATCATCGGTGCTAGTAGCTCTTGCCTTTGTTGAGGCAGCTCTGGCTCTCGGCCACGAGCTTGCTCAAATTCCCACATGACGACTTCCGACTCACAGCCGCAGGCATGTGTTCGTCCATCTCTTCCATGAGAAAACCGGTTGTGTACACAAAGGTGTACGGTGTGTAACGAACACAATCGGAGCTCCTCCTTCATTGCGCTGCACATTTCTATATCTTCATCCTACGCCTACTCCTTAAGAGTGGAGGGATCTTACAGCTACTAGGGAACCTCGTAATGTACGACTTTTTCTGTTCCCGATAGTGTTTTGCCTCATGCCTTCCCATGGGTAAAGCCAGACTTGGTGAACACCTCATGCTAGGCCCCTTAATCTGGTCCTGCCCCCATCCTGGGGCTTTACATTACACTTTCATTTCATCAAAGGCCATAAGAGCTTTAGTGTGAATTTTCAGTTCACTTGGTAGTGCAATTGTTTGCCAATGCTTCCTACTAATGATTGATCAACCGATGCTAACCAGCCATTGTGCTGAGGAGAGGCTACCAGGACAAAGCTGCACAATTATGAGAGCACAATATCTAGGCACAGAATACAATAGTTAACCAAAACCAAAAGTGCATTATAGATGTATGCCACATGAAGTCTGGCACTCTGTAAGAAAAACACGGAACATTAATAACAAAAAATCATTTGGAGAAATAAATGATTACAAGAAAGCACAACAAGAAGGAAGAAGGGGCAAATGCATAAGGAAAGTCACCAAGGACATGTTTTGATTGCTAAGTTCCAAATCTCAGCTACCAAAGGCCAATAATACAGATCATCATTCGGCTAGAAAGGGATTGGCTTAAACCTTATCGGCCACAGAAGATAAAGAGAATCAAAGGAAAGGGAGAGTGGATGCAAAGATGCAGGAAAAAGCAAAGACTGGAATATTCCCTCTTAACACATGATCAGGGAACTATAACAAACTATTGTCAACTTTTTGAACTTCAACTAGTTGAATCACCAAAAAACCACAATACTCAAAATCAATGAAATCCAGGACCACATGAAAAAAAATTAATTTTAAGAAACAACTAGTTGAAGCGTGTACCAGTGTACTAGTTGAAAGCAGATGGAGCCAAGTGGGCCAAATTGTGACCTGTACACGGAGTCAGAGAGTAAAGGCTTCTGTTTGAAGATTTATGGCTCACATAAAATAGAATCAATACCAAATTGAGCAACAGATATTGATAAAGTAAAACACCAAAAGGAAATAGAAACAATTGGGCAAGCACACCTCAGGCATGATGCCCAGGATATCCTTGAGACCCTTGCACCCCTTGAGGTACACCATCCTACAACTTATCAAGTTTGCATTTGTGAAGGAGGTGGCAAGAGCTGTCAAACCAACTGCGGGTAACCCTGATAAGACTCAATATTCCTAGTGCCAGCAACTAAACAGCTTCGTAACTGTGACTGCTGGACATCTGACCTGAGCAAAGAACTGAACATAATAACTAGATCAATGAATTCATAAAACACACATGCTCAGTTCCTTACTTGAGTACTTCGAGAGACCAAATCACATGCAACTCTGAGAAGCAATTCCACAATTTTCAGCATTTTCCCCTTGTTCAACCGCAGTAAAACTACACTAATGACTCACTTGCCTTTAAGACAACACATAAGGGGGAAAACCCTTCAGCTACTGACAAAATTTGATTTGCAAAATCTGCAGACTGATCAGAACCCTTGCCGTGCTTTATACTCAGAAATCTTCCGCCTCTTCTGTGCCTGGCGCTTCACATTCATCCTCATCTTTCGCTTAGCATTGCGCTCTGGGTCTACCAGGACTTTGATCTTTTCAGCACGCTTGCGGTTCTCACGCAGGTTCTTCACTTCCTGTCGTACTGAATTATACACATGTACAAACTTTCCTACTCCTATCACTTCTCTCACGTGGTTTAGTACATCATCTCCCATTGTCTTCAATTCCTCTGCAAATAGACATTGACAGCGCCAGTCAGTGATGAACTTGCCTTGTTACCAAAGGTGGACAAGAGTCTGTCAAAACAGTCTCCAAAATATGAGAACAGAAAAGAACTTGGGCAATCCGTGAAGCAAACCTTTCTCTCTCCAGAAGTTCGTGAGTGTCAAGGTAACAAGCATGAACTACACCATTTTCCCAAGGTTAAGATCACTCACCAGGCACAGCCTTTGCCGCTGATCCTTCAGTAATCTTGAACAATGGCACAAGCATACTCCGCAAGTAGGGATCAATCCCTTCTGCACCAAGCCTTGAAGCCATGGCTCTAAACCACTGTAATACAGCCTTTGCCTGAATGAACAATTGTGCTTGACCCAGTCAGTGGGGTTCATACTTAAACTGGTCATTACACCAGGAGCAAAGCTATTTCCCAAGCCAGACTTGAAAGACAACTGACCAGAGAAGAAGAGGTGCAACAGACTCCAGCAGAGAAGCAAACTGCATCCAGTGTATTAAAACTGAGTTCAGAGAGGGTGGACAGACCTGCACAGGCTGCACTTGAAGTGCAATTCTTTCTAACCTCCTAAAAACCATCAAAAGTGCCCATGATGGGGAACTCCCCTTCAGTGTATTCTCCTTGTGGCCATTGGCAAAAGGTTGATCTGCACCAGTATTCACATCAACAACAAGAGCAGCTTCTCCCTTAGGTTTTTGCTTGTCAGCCCCCAACATTACCAAGGCTTTCCCAACCCTCTCTTGGCTTTCTGTGTCTTCATAGCCCACAAGTTGTGAGGTCCCAGGAACCAATTGTGGAAGTGATGGCAACAAACATCCCACATAGACCAGATTCTTCACTGCCTGCTCTGAAAGTGCAGTATCAATGAATGCTGATCCCAACTGCTCGCTTAAAGATGCACCAATGAATAAAAGCCAGCTTGGTTGCAAAAGTTGAGCATCTCCCTACATTCACCAACAGCAAGGAATATGCAACTGTAAATTTTTTTAAGGAAGATTCACATTCTGCAGAACTGATTGGATAAACTGAAACTGAAAGAGCTCTTGCACCATGCTTCCTTGCATATTGTTGACCCTGCTCTTTGTCCACAGTGCACATTACTGAAATGGAAACTTGACTACAAATGAGGAATTCTGCATGTGATCCTACATTGTTACAGATAAGATGGTGCAACCTTACCACTCTTGACATCACCTCCAACTTAAATATCTCTGAGTCAGGCTGCGGACATGCCTCAAGGTACATGCCCAACAAGCGACTGCAGAGTTTGCGGATCCACATATGTGGATGAAGCAAAAACAAGCATATCAATTGCCACAGCTCCTGCACAAACACCTAATAATGAGATTGACCAAACAAAAATCAGCAGTGAACAACCATAGAATGAGGCCACAGATGTGACAACATTTAGTGAACATAAGCCCACTGGAAACAGGTACCTGAAGCTCTTGCTCAAAGTACAAGCGAGGAAATTGCAGCAAGAGCTTCTCCACCATGGTCATTGCAAAATAAGCTTCTTGCCAAAACACAACATTGTCTTCATTGTCTTCATCTTCTTCCAATTCATATGAGTTTGATTGCTTCAGAATCTCAATAGTTGCTTCCAGCACACCTTGTATGTGCCTTTCAAACTTTGATCCCAGGACCTCAATCAGAAACCCTAACACCTGAACAGAACCAAATATGACTAACAGTTCAGAACACGAAGCATCATTCAGCGGCAGGAATAATGGTGAGAGCATCTATAAACTCAACATCAATGGTTACAATGGTCTGCCCCATGATGGTGAACACAGAATTGAACAGTATGGAAAGGACCTGCTGTGTACGATGCAGGGCCATCCCTAGACTTGGAATGATGTACCCAGTCTTATATGTTAGCATTGCCTCCGTATACAAACCTCACACCTAAGTTCATTTCCTTCTCAAGCTTCTGTAAGGTACCTGAGCTGCTGGTCGCCAGAGGCGAGAGTTGCCACCCTTGTACCATGAGAGGGAGAAGTCCAGCATCCGTTGGATTGACCGGGACCCCACCCGACCCATAAGCACCTTCAGGACTGTCCCTACCATTGCACGTACATGGCTAGCACTGTCATTGACTAGCCTTGTCACTAGTGGCAAGAAGAGGGTCTCAGCTTGCTCCTCCACAACTGTTTCAGGAAACTTCATAATGACTGTGTGCAGCATTTCAAGGGCTGCTTCTCTGCCACTCGCATGCTCATATCTGTGAAATGAAAGCCACACCCTGTCATAATGGTACCACAAGGAAAACATACAACTTGCCTAGCTAGAAAGTGAGGTTTGATGCTGATACAAATCAACCTGCAATCCCATGGACTAACCATTTGAGCTAGATACAGAAGAAGTTCCCTCACCCTAAATTTGTGATCAAAAAATCAAGATGATGCTGCAGGCGCTTTGGACCAAGAGGGTAATCCAGCAGAAATTGTAGCAAAATCTGACTGCACACCTGTCGTACATGTGGCATCTGACTCTTCACCATCAGCTCAGCCACCCGATTCATCATGTCATATATCTCTGGAACAAGGAGCTTTCGCCCAACCACAGCTTTGAGCAGAGAAAGAGCTGTGCTTCCAGAGCTGCTTTCCAAGTCTGTGAAAATTGGGAACTGTAACAGCAACCGCAGCTGCTCCTCTGAAATCTTGGTGGTTTTACAGTGTCGAATGAGTGCAATAAGAAGATGCAAGCATGCCTGCAAGAGTGGGTTCTCGCTCCGCCCAAACTGTTGGGACATGGAAAACACCAGTGTAGTGGCTTGGCACCCATAAGTGTCAACTGATGGAAGGGGAAGCCTTACCAGAAAACAAAGGCTTTTCATTGACCCAGACAAGACACCATCATACTTGGAATTCAAGCATTGAGCTAGGAGGCCCACCAATGGATCCAGCATAGACAATGCTTGTTGGTCTTTCATGCTTACTTTGACTTTCTTCAGGTGGGTGAACAACAACTGTAGAGAAAATTCTGTGATCAAGTGGACATTGGGGATTGGCACCTTCACAGAATTGCTCTCATCAGAATTCTTTATGACCTTGGCAGACCTAGGATTGCTTGTGCTGTTGATCTTGGCCTGCTTCTTAGCAGCCACTGCAAGTGACAAGACTGCCTCCTCATTCACACTGTCCTCAAGCAATCCATGGACTAGAACAAACAGATTTTCCTGTGTCACAGAGGGGTTGGACTGGAAACCTAATGCAATATGCTTAAGCATCGTTTCAATTTTAACCTTCCCTTTGGGTGTGAGTGATTGATGAAGATTCCGACGAACTATGTTAAGCATCACTGGAACTTGGGAGGGGAATGTGATGACTTGAGAAATCAACCGCACACTCTCAAAAGACCGCACATGCCTTGTTTCCTTCATCCTACCAGCAATAGCCTCCACAGTCTTTTCTTCTGCAACCTCACCAAAAATATCATTCTCCAACAATCCCAATAATTGCTCAAGGCAATAATCAATCTCTCCAGGTTTCACAGTGGGTATAAGCTTCACCAGCAATGAGTTCAGTGTGTATCCCAGGACATGGACCTCAAATCCCTTAGTAAGTGAAGCTTTCAACACTCCTGCAATATAATGCAAGTAACGGGGGCCCAATATTACAGCCACAGCAACAAGTGCAGACCTAGCCTCATCTCTCACTGCCTGGCTTTTGCGATTCTTGAGCAAGTTTGTGATGCTTTGCACAATTCGTGGAAGCTCAAGCTCAATTATAGCCTCAGGCATCAGTTTGAGAATCTTAACTATTGTAAGAGCAACTGATGCATTGACAATATCCATGTTTGAAACCATCAACTTGTTCACTTCTGGCAGAACCCGCTTACGCAAGAGTCCCTGAATATCATCTGGTAATTTTGGATCAGATACACCATGTTGAGTAAGGACCCCCTTTGTTCCCTCCTCTTCCATCTCACGATTCATTGCATCACCATGGCTCTGCCCAGAACTTGTCTCAAAGAAGTGAAAGGCATCCAGGATGGCACATGCCAACCGCACTAAAACTTTTTGATGATCAGGCTTTGAAGCCAGGAACCTGAATGACCTCATCAACAACCCAAAGTAAGGGTCCCATTGCAGCTGCCTGGCTATACTTGCTAGTGTCTCCACTGCAGCTTCCACAAGGTTCCCTTCCTTGTCCCCTTTTGCCTCAAACATGGAGTTCATAAATAGTGGAACAAATATCCTCAAGAGTGCTCCCTGCCCAAAGATATGCAGACATTGTTCATCAGGTCAAAAACAAAAATACTGGCCTCATTGGTATAATCTCTTTACTACTGTGCCTAGAGCAATACATCACCTACAATTTTCCAAGAACACATCAAGAAAATGATTTCTTCACACTGCATTGATGAAGGGGAAAAACAAAATCTATAAGATTCCAGAGAAAACTCCACAAAAAACACTTTGAAGGTAACAGTTGCGCCAGTTTGATCAAAACCAAAACAAGGATGCAGGTAAAACTGTGCACAAAGACCACATGGGGAGCAAATTCTCACTGTCTTCATGACAAGAAACTCAAAAAAACTCACCTGAGAAAATTGACAAGAAGCACATGATGCCCTGAATCTTGCCATAGCTTTTATTCTTCTATGTACCTGCACAAACCAGTAATGCCATGATACAAGCACATCATAAAAGATGAAGACCAATATCACCAAAACCAATATTGTATGAACAAGTCCACAAGCCAGTATACATCGGCATGCTGCAGAAACTAACCTGCAAGTGGACAATATTGTTAAAGAAGTCAACTTCTGGATCTGTACTCAAGAGACAGCTGTACTCATTCAATGCCGGAACAGTTGGAAAGCACAGAGTCATCTCCCGTAGCAAAGCCACCCACTCCTGCATTGGTCATGAAAAATTGATTGGCAATTGAACAAGCCCAATTTTTAATCACTAGCACTTTCTAGACACAAGTTCCAATTTTCTTTCCTTCGCCTGTCTATCTGATACCACACTTCACCTTGCTAATTGCTTTCTTGTACATCTCAACAAAAACTACTAAACAAGGTCTCATTTCTCCTCCTCCTCTCCCTGCCTGCCAACTGCATGTGGCTCACAATAACCATGCACTCATTAAGTGTTTAACAATGTTTATGGTGGATCATGATCTCAAATCCAGCTTGCCAGTGCCATTGTTACTATTCCCTCATGTGCAACAGTGTTTCACAACAGAATTGAACCATACCCGTCTGACAACCAGCAGTTCTGAGCCCACTGAGTTGCGAAGAAATGGAAGTAGAAACTTTTGCACCATTGATTTCACTGACTGCACCTCTTCCCTTACAGGCAAGTTGAGCATATCATCAACCTCCTCTAGAGCATCATCTGCAACATGCTCACCAGGTACATCAACCATGACTATCCCAGTCTCCTCGCCTGTTTCTTTCTTGCTCTCCACTTCAGCTCCTACCATGTTTTCCATGCCTGCATCACTTGGAAGAGCAGATGCAAAGCGGACAAACAACTGCAAGCAACTTGAAGCACTGTGTCTGAGGGACATATCTGTAGAGCCCATGTCATGTACAGCATGTGAAAGAACCAGAAGAGCCAGTGGTCGTGTCAGCCCAGAGAACAGGGAATTGTCAATATGTTCATAAGCCTGGATACGACACTCATAGTCAAATTCTTCAAGGGTCATCCTTGACATTGCATTGAGATCTGTTACTAAATTTGCCTGCAGATAACAAATCAAGTTGTCTGTTATGATCCTGTCAGCTTGGGAGGGCTAGAACAGAGCTCAGAATCAAAATCAGCATGTAAAACGTTCCAAAGCAACCTGTAACCCTGCAAAGATTTGCTCCTGTTTGAAGAAAAAAGGTTGGAAAAGCCAAGAGCTTTGTGGTGAGATGCTCACCACAGTTGACAGAGAAGAATCGCACTGCACAAACTCTTGCAGTGTTTGACAGACAGCTGAACGCACACTTTGTACTGAGACAGAGGCTAATAGAGGTGCAAGGACTGGCAAGCATGTTTGCACAACCTCAGCATCCAATGCCGGTGCAAGACCCCTGATAATATGGAGCACCTCTGTGCATGCTTCTGCACATACAATCAACCATGTAACCATACTTTGCAGAAAGTTCTTTGGGTAGTGGAAATACAGAACAATACTTCTAAAGTTGTTCCAGAGATGAAAGGCACGACTTAGGTTGAACACAAACATTCAAACTCACCATGGTCCATGCGCTTCTTGACCTTAAGAAAAGGCAGCAGCACACCCAGTAACTTCCGTGCCTCCTGAGAATCTGTTATGTACTGACTCAGACGGTTGAGTATTCTAAGCTCCTGTCTTGATGAAAATCCTGCTCTCTTACCCCTGTTGCACATCAAAGCAAACCTCCATTGATTAAAACTTACATGCACCACAAAAATCATATTATGAGAATCCGGACAATACACCAATAGAAAGGCAGTCATAGAAATAAGACAAGAATCTGAATCAGTGCCACCATTTGCAAACCAACAACATAAAGATGCCCCAAACAATGTCCATGATAAGCCAACATATGACTGCAAACACAAGTGCAAGGAGGCTCTTACGTCATCTTCTCACGCACATTAGCCAACAAATTATGGATTTGAGAAAGGATGACATAGATATGTGGCAGCAGCACTGTTCTCATAACTTCCATACCAACATCACCACCTTCCTTTTCCAAGTCAAGCAGACTCTCCACAAAGCTTAATGTTGCTTTGACCATTGCTGGTGAGGCTGCCTTCAAACTGAGCACCATCATGACATTGGGAACTAAAGATTGATCCCGGGCAAGTAATAACGCAAGCTCCTCACTCTTTGCCATAGCCAGGAAACAAGCAAAGAGAGATCCAGGGGTACTGTTGGCATGGTTCTCTTTGGCAAATCTCTGTATTGATGGTGCCATTGCATCAAAGAAAATATCCCAATAAATGCTGTTAAAATCAAGGTCCTCGAACTTCGTCAATACTATTGATATGATTTTCAGGCAAAGGGTTCGTATCTCATGGTTACCACCTGAAGTGGTCTTCAAGAAGGGGACTCCATCCTCAAGCTCATGTATCTCCTTATCTTCATCTGCACATAATTCAAATTCTGGAATCACTGTAAGATAGCAGTAGCATTCACATTCATTGAAAGTTTGTCCTGATGTTTACAGAAAATTACCTTCTTGGCAATTGTTGAGGTCTGCAGGTTGAGTACCTTCACCCTCTGCTGGAAAGGCCTTGACTTCAGGCTCTTCCTTGGCAGTGTCAACCTCCATAGACTCCACAGCAGACAGCTGAACACCAGATCCTGCCTTGCAAATATTGATCAATGAAGAATCTTCTGCTGTTAAGGTTGCATAAACAACAGGAAAAGTCATACCACTTGCTCTTCCAGGCTCCTCCTTGCCATCTACTGATCTGGCAGCCTCCAGCACAGGTTCGTCACAGAGTCCATGAACATCTTCATTATATTCTTGACTTTCACATGCACCCTCAAGGCATCTGAAAACTAAGGCCAGCAGAGCATGTAGATAGGATTGCAGTCTGTCATGGCCAAAAATACCCAAGGCATCTCTGACCATATGGAGAAACCCAATTTTCCTTTTGTACGGAAGTGCTGCCATGGCCTTGCAATCAACTCTATCAATGAAATCTGAGTTCACTGTCCCCTGTTCTACCGCAACCTGCCAGGCAGGCTTTGATCCACTCAAGGCCTTGTTATCCCATCCAGTGAAGCCTGTCTGAAGTGGCTTTAAAAGAAGGCAGAAAAGAGGGGCAAGCTCCCTGGTTTCCAGTTGTGACAAGAAGGACAGAATCGCATTCCTTTGACCACCTACCGCTCCCTACAATCGAGTTGGGAAGAAAACATCAACACACACATCACATTAGAACTTCATGAATCACAGAATGCTATGCACTAGTTTGCCACACATAGAAAGGAGGCACAAAACCCAGATCCTCAAAAACTACACAGACTGCCCAGAAGGTTGGAAGAAGCTAGAGGATGACAGCGCAGGATCTGATGCATTGACTCTCACTTTTCCAGAAGCCTTGGTACTTCGTTTCATGATTTTCGGGTACAGAATGCTGAGCACAACTGCCAGCAACCCCTCTCGATGCTCTGCCTGCACCTGGTGGCTGTCTCTACTCACATTCCAAGTGACTAGTTCTTCTCGAAGGGTTGAATGTGATATAAGGTTTTCAAGGTGCTCCACATACAAGGTCAGATAACCATCCCTCCAGTTTAGAAGACACTCAAGGCTTAGCTTCTGGATGGCTGGGTCACTATCCATAAGAAACCTGCAACATGCAAGACACAACTTGATTCTTAATATGTACATACCTGGAAGATTACACCTCAGAATCAAGCAAACCATAGAAAACAAATTGCGCAACTGCATGGCCACTATCCAGTCCTTGACAAAAGAGCTCACCTGTTAAGGAGGGTCTCCTTCACAATTGAGCCCTTGAAGAGTGATCGTGCATTTCGCATCTCCTTAAGCAATATCAACCATTCCTTCAAAACTGATTGCCAATCTTTCCCACTTCCACCTCGATGGACTTCAATGTTTTCACTGAGAATGCAAAGAACCCATAGTATCAGAATACCTCAGAGCATTGTAGAAGTCACAGCCCCACAATGCCCATTTGAAAAGTCCCCAAAAAAAACATTGGTCACTCTTCAGAGGCTCTCTTGTGTACAAAAACTTGCAGTATAAAAATTAAAAAACAAACCTGTCTTCTTCATAGTCCTCAAGGCCAGAAAACACAAGAAATAGAGGCACAAGTTGTCGTGACTTTGCCTCTGCAAGCTTTGGGACCTTCTGGATTGTCCGCAATAGCAATGTAAGTAAGGTAGCAGTGTCAGTGCTCTCAGTGCCTGAAGACAACTGATGATCCAACCTGGTCTGCAAATCTGCACACAAACAGGAAACATATCAACCTTAGAACACCCCCAATTGACTGCACCTTATGGAACATACTCATCTCTTTTCCTTTCAATATTTTCTTCATGATCACCTGAATGTTATAAGAAGACTGAGGTGCCTGTCAACAATATGGTCATGCCTCTACCCATGTGACTGCTACAATGACCCCCTGGCTCACAAATAATGTCTCTTCTGGAATGTGATATGCAAGTTCAAGAATATCTTTGAAATTCCAAAGAAAACTATTCAACACTTTGGAAGGTAACCATTCTGTCAGTTTCACCAAAATTAAGGAAATAAGATTGAGTGTGGTCATAACCTTTCTGAGTGTCATTCACAAAAGCATCAGACCATAACCTCAGTAATCAATGCCTGTGATGAGCTGCCATGACTTCCCACTGACTTCATGTGCTCCCTATAGTGGTATAAATAAGTACATAATAATCTGCCCAAAAATTTCGGGCAAACTGTTGTACACATATCTGGATCCTGAGTTTCAGTTGCAGAATATGTAAAAATTATGTTAAAGCATCCTCTTTCCTACCAACACCCGTCCTAACAGATTCTGACTTGACACACCAAAAAAGATCAATAACAACTACTTCAGCCAAAAAGTTACCATGTACGACAGCAGTATCATCATCTGAAGCATGTCCTTTGATGGTGTGTCTTGTTGGCTGATGGAGAAAAAGCTCCTGGAAATTTTGCAAATACATTAACAACTGATCCCAGGCAATACTGCCATGAGAGTCCACCACTCCAGCCAGGGAGTCCATGGCTGCATCCCACAGCAAAGCAAACCGATTGCGCAGCACACCAATCATACCATGAACAAGTAGCAGGATATAAGCGGCTGGAGTCCTGCCCGCACAAACGTCCACTTTGATGCGTGCAAGAATAAGACTACTTTGGCGGCAGTTTTCAAGACTTAGAGGTGCCTCCTCTACTGCCTTTAGCTGCTGTATAACCTGCAGGTGCAGAGAGATGTATACATTAAACAAGTCATTTGCAATTGCTTCAAATTGATGATCTTCATATGCTGAACACAATCCTCAACACTATGATCAGAATGGCAGTAGTCACTGAGTCCAACCATCATGACAAGAACAGCAATCCACAACAGTATCCAACCCCACCACAATTCCTGAAGGACTTGTGCTTATTATCAGGAATGATACAATCACATAATCTCCTCGTTGATTGCAGTTGGCAGTCACCCACTGCATCCTCATAGCTCTCTGTTGCCAAGCACTTTCTTGCCTTTATAAGCTAGTTTCTGGTTAAACTGCACACACCTGACTTTTATGCTGACTCTCCTCATGTGGATGTACATCATCAGTTTTCTGTTGCTTGGTCTGACCTTGCACAGGATCATGCCCTGACAATGGAAGAGGCTCAAAATGGCTCAAGATCCCCAAAGTCACAAGTCGTAAAGCTTTATCTGCTGCCCCTAGATTTGCTTCAAAGGCTTTCAGAAACTTCAAGGAGGCTGCTTCACTAAGTTCTTCAGGATACTCTCTGGACCCATCACCATTCAAATGCCTGGCAAAAAAACATGCTCAAGCTTGTTACAGGTTTCAAAGCAATACAGGAAGATAGTTCCCAATACCACCAAATTAGAATCCATAGGTCAAGTAAATCCTGAGCTGATGAACCTTCTTCAAGACCTTCCTTGAATACTAACCAACAACCAATTAACCTTCTTTGAGACCCACCTTGAATACCGACCAATAACCAATCCTTAAATGAGGATAAAATACTTGGTGGGAAATGACCAGAGGAGATGATTGCAAAGCAGTCTCAGAAACAGTTGGAATTCCCTACCAAGCTAAGAGCAAACATTACCCAAATGTTCCATCCAATAGATCACAAACAGCTCTCAAGACAGGGGCCGACTGTTGATGCTCCATAGCAAACCCAAGATACGTGCTCACACACTTTGACAAAGCAACTGGAATGGATGCCCTTCGGAGAACTTTCATATGCGCACTGAGAGCCGCCCCCAGTAAGGCCTCCCACAGCTTCTGGACATCTGCACTAACTTCTTCCATGCCTTCTGCAAAACCCACATTAACAAACACCCAAAATGATGTAAAATGGTCAAGGAATTTCTCATCACTGTGAATCAGATTGTTCAAGCCTTCTTACTTTTTCTCCTTCCTCAGTTTCTCAGGTCCAGTTTCTTCATCATCATCCAACAGTATGTTCTCATACTATAAGAGGATTTAGCCATGATGCCAAACTAGCTCGTGAACACAAATGATATGGAAACTCAAAATGATAACCACGAAAACAAGGGAACAGAAGAGAAGAAGCACAAGAGAGAAAAGACAAGGATTGAAGAGAAAACAGGAAGGAGATTCAAAGTATAAACCTTTAGCAACAAGCATATACAAACCTGCACCCACCACAGCAAGCAGAGGTATACCTTTGTTAAAAGATGCCAGACGGTCCTTGGTGGCCAATGCATACTCCCAGGCACCCATTGAGTTCTCACCCTCACACTCAACTGAATATGGAAAGCATTGGAGTGCTATCCAAACCATAGCTGGTTCCACAGTCTGCCATTCATCTTCATGCTTTTCAGCTTCCTCAAAAGGTCCTGAACCTGACCTGAGTCGTGTTGTTGCTAGCTTAATCACTTGATTGATAAAGGTGACTAATCCTGCAGTGTCTGGCAAGTTCCTCAACAAAAGTGGCTGGCTTGCCATTGGATCCATTTTCATGCACAAATCCAAGAGCAGAGGGACCACTTTGGAGGAATAGCTTGACTTGAGCCGATCAAATGCCCTGCAGGGATGAACAGATAAATAAGACAATTTCATGTACACACCTTGTTCCTGCACAGGCGTCTGCCACTACAATTCCAGTCCAAATCTCAGTAACAGCTTGCACATTCAGGATCTGACTCCACATGTTGAGACATGACATACCTGAGCAGATGAGGAACAAAGGAACGCACCAAGTCATGGTCCAGCTCAATTATACCCTGCAGGAAAGGCAGTAGGCTGTAGACAACACCCAAAAGTGAGAAGAAATAAATCACAGAGTACGTGCACATACATGAGCCTTCACAAGCATTCTACCTCAGAAACAGAATACGCATCAAATGTACACAGATATCAGTATGTGTCCCCATATCTAGTGAAAACCAAAAGGACCTCCTTCATTAGTAGATGTGAAGAGATGGAAACTGGGATGTGCAAATATGTACCACTCAGCTCTCTGACATGCAAATGCAGCAGCCCAAGCTGGGGCAGTCTTTGCAATAATAGCTGGACCAAAGCTTGCACCAGCAGCTTGTCCATGACTTTTGACCAGACCCAATAAAAGTCTCAGTATCTCAGAACATAACTTTGTTGGAGGATCTGTCAATGATTTGGAAGGCACTGATGGTGCAGGTGCTTCTATATCCTCTTTCAAAAAATGTTGGAGTAGTCTAGTGGCTAGAGTGAAAAGTGGTTCATAATCTGCAGCCAAACAAAAGACTTATTTTAGACCTTGAAGTAGAAACCACTACAATACACACTCTCAGGCAAACAGAGTGCAATGTGCCACCAGAACCAAATTCTACAATACACTTTCTTCATTGACTTTCATGAAATACCAAATTCTATCCTAACAGTACTCCGCTTCCATTGACACACGTGCTGTTGAAGCCATTGCCACGTTTGTCAAGGAGGCTTGCAAAGATGTTTGTCACAAACTGACAGCAAAATGTAACCTAAATTCTTAAACAAGAAGTTCAATCAACCTCCTCCCCCCGCCCCCCCCCCCCACCAACATCAGGGAAATTGGAGCATGCCCAACTAAGTCTCAACCCACCAGGCACTCGACTTCCTTTTCTGAACTCAAGGACGCCATTCAGCAAGTACAGAAGATTGGTCAGATGGGACCACCAATCTTGCTCTGACAGAGCACTGTTGTCATGCTGCACAACACACACTCCATTTGTATTCTCCTGCATGGAGACTTTTGCTTCTGCGGTCTCCTGTTCAATCCTATGCCTATTCTCTTTTGAATGGATTCCTGCTTGATCTAAGTGCTGTAATACCCGCTGTAACTCCCCATTAATTTCTTCCAACAGACAAGTCCAAAGAAGATTCAGCTTTTCCCGGTGCAGGTCTTCACATATACGCCCCAATGTCTCTTCCACAACTTGCACAGCAATCTCCCTACTTTCTGCAGAACACAAAACCATAATGATCACATGGATATATCAGTACTTTTGCCAGAAGCCCCTCTTTGCAGCCCATGACTGTGATGGGGATCATTTAGTGTGATGTATCCTGATAATAGCATCCTGCATATTGCAACCCCAAGAAAAGACTGCAGACCTTTATGACACCTTCTCTTGAGAAAATGACCTGATTTTGCAGGAGTTTTACCTGGCTTGTTTTTGGTCACCCCAGACAGAATTGAGTGGTCAAGCAACAGACGCAATAGTGACTCAGCCCGAGAATGCAACCCTGAGGAATGGCCTTTCAGAGTGAACCAAAAGAGAGCTGCGACTGATTCTTTTCCACCATCAGGATCTGCTTCAGCTTCTGAAACCAGTCTTCTAGTTCCTGCAATGCTCCAGCAAGAAACCATGCCAAACTGCCTGAGAATACATGAAATTAGCAGCAGAAAGATCAAAAATAGCACTCAACAATCGTTGCACCCTCCTACAGTGCCAAATTCCAAAGAACTAATCAAACTCTTGATGGTCAATAGCACCAGCAGTCAATCAGAAAGCAAAATACCTTTAATAAGTTGTTTAGTGGGTGCATTTCGAAGCAAAAATGATATGGCCTCTGCAGCAAACTCCTGAACATAGGACTTTGGATAGCAACGTAGGCCTTTGGTTGTTCTGCATCTCAACATCCAAAAACACACCAACAAACATCTAGTAAGAAGACAAAACTGGTGCTTCAAGCTCTCAAAAACAACAACATAGTCAAGTTTAGGGTTTAGTGGACTTGAGCTATGAAAAATCTAAATCCACTCCTCACTAAATCCAGTTCCCTCAACAGTGAGGAGGAAATTCAGACTGATTGAACTATCATCTAACAGGTGCAATCATAGGTAGAGTTCATAGCCCTCAAAACTTCTAGCAAACAACATTGGAAACCGACTGGCCTTGAGGCCAACTGTTGGAACCACATCCAAAAATGTAGATGAGCAAAGAAGATAAGAGGATTACTGCAGGACTCACTTAAGGATGAAAGAAATGTCTTTGATGAGGGGTTTGGTCAGATACTTGATGACATATGAAACCGATGTAAAAATCTGCAGCACCAACAGGTCATCCACCATTTCCAGAAACTCTTGAGAATCAGCATGATGGTATGTTCCATATTGTATGCATTGGGAAGTACTGCTTAGCTTCATAAATATAACACCTGAACTACTCATACAACATAGAAAATGCAATCCACCTGAATACAAATCATCAGTGCCTTACACCAGAATCGATACACAAAGTAAAGTTGCAAATCCCATGCCTGTTCTAGGAGCTCAGGGTCACGGTCTGCACCCTCTTTTAGCACACCAACACAAGCATCAAAAAATTGTGGGATGTACCTGCATATTCAAAATTAATTATCAAAACTCAAATCCCCCAACATCTACAGAAGAAATATATCTTCAATGAAGCACATCATAAGACACTCACACAGAACAGACAGACAGACAGGAAGCAAAGAGACTATGGTCAGACAAAAGAGAGGAGGAAAGATGATTAATGCTTGGCACATAGTAGCAAGAAAATAAGGCCATTTATTTACCTATTTATGTATGGTTGCAGCCTTTCTCTTTGACACTGGGCTTTCTCTAGTTTAAAAATGACTACTATGGTCTTAGAAACTCACACACTCAAGGCACAAATTGAGGTCAATTATATCAAACAAGGAATAAGTAAAATGAGTGACCATTTGATTTTGCAGCAAACAATCTTAAGAGAAACCAAGCTATATCTCATGGAAAAAGGAAAGGGAAGTAGTTAACTTACAGCAGAAATTCCTCTTGTAAATCACGTGACAACAATGCAACCAAACTGTATAGCCAGAACAAAAGCAAATATCAGTGACAACCCAAACAACCCTATCCACACCAATGAAGATCCACAAAAATCTTAACAAGATTCAAGCACTTCCACTTCACAATAGAAGAGATTCCGCCAAAAACATGTCCAGAATGCACATCCTCTGTTTACCAATTGTTGTTGGAAAGGCCCTCCTTGTTCCCAGTGAATTACCTAAGAATCGGTTCCAAAGAGAGCGCAGCACTCAAGTGCACACGGGAAAGTAAGCATTCAACTACTGTGTCCTTGTAAAAGAGAAGTTGTGGCAGTGTCTGAACAAGTGGCAGAAGCTGCTGATAGATATCATTGAAATCTGCTGCACTATTCAGCTCCTGCAACCCACAAAATCTTTCCTCAAATCGAAAAACACAATCCTCTCACCATTTTTAACCCATCCCTGGGGCATTTGCATTCCATCATAATGAGCAATTACTGAATACTCTCCATTGAAGCATGATCTTGTAAATCAGGGGAAACACTCCCAACGAAATGTTGGCAGTGCAACACAGCATCTGCTGGACACATCACTGCCATAGCTTACGTTGACAAGATCCTGTTGTGAGCAGAGTAGAAAAACCAACAAACGTACCCTCCATTGGACAAGATTCTCATGGAAGAATGAAGAGCCTGCAGTGGGCTGAAATTTGACAGGAGCAAGGCTACGGAAAACATCAACATCAACTTCCTCCACTCGCTGTGCAAAATTCTTGAACTGTGTGATACACAAAAACAAACAACAGTGACAAGTGAATTAAGCAAATTTTCATGGATTACAGCATGCAAAACTCTGATTTGATTTGACAGAACATTAAACCCTAACAATCATAACAGGGGTTTAGGGTTTAGGTTGCAGAGCTTCTGCCAGTACTCCATATAGCATCCATACACTAGACTGGGACTGCCTCAACATCAAATCCGCTCATATACTGCTCAGTGCAGTGGTGCACATTGGGTTCTGGTGCAACCCTAAACGTTGAATGCAAAAGTATGGCTGTAAAACAGACATAAATTGCCCAGAAATGGCATGTTCATCTTGTGCAATTAGGGTAAAGATTGTGAGGGTGATTGAAATCCTTCAGGAAAAAAATGCCAACCAGATCATGATCATGATCATGATCATGATCATGAGTTCAGCCTTTGAAGCCTAAACAGGCTCCTAAGCAAAAGATTAACAAATCCTCGGATGCTTTGGATGCTTTCGCAATTGATCTCTTGCAGAATCGCCACTTGCATTGAGATCACCGTTCCTGCTCAAGATAAACTGATAGAGAGAGACAGAGAATCAAAGCAGAAATGTGGCAACAATGACAACAAAAACAGCATACCACAAAACGCTTGGAACTCGGCCCCTTGTTGAGACTCTTAAGAGGCCGCTGCTGCTGAGGCGCCATCTTTGGGCGTCTCTGCTACAATTTTTTTTTTATTCTCTTTCTTGCTCTGAAGTTGTAATTCTCCAGCTCTTCTTGCTTGACATCCCGGCTGCAAACCATCCACACTCACAGCTCGTGCAGAAAGATGCCAACAGTCGCAAAAACCCCTGACGCCGTAAACCCTAGAAACCGGAACGTCTCGGCCTCAAACCCTAATCTGTGTACCTGGATGAAAACTAGAAAACGTAAAAAAAAGTCATCCACATATGACTTGGCCATATGGGACCCCAAAACATTGCTATTATCCGATGTAATGAATGGCCAATCTTTTTCATTCATCAGAACATATTTTCATCCATTTTTCGTTCTTCATCAACAGAAAAATCAGAGTTGAACCTTGCACATCCAAGGAGAGGTGCATTGGTATTTGGGAGACTCTTAGGGTCAACTTTGTTTTTGGAGTGTGTAGAGGTTTCTCTTGTTCATTGACAAGCCTTTCTTTCCATCTTTAGAGGTCTTGATTTTGCGAAGGTGATTGTCCTAGCAACGTATTTGGGAAGTTGGAGGTTTGTTGCCCTAATTATTACATCCAAATTTTTGCAAGATAATTGTCCATTTTTTATTGGGGGCTATAGGGGCCAACAATTTAGGTCCAGCTACATTCCAAGCTCACTTTAGGTGTGCTCGTGACCTTCTACTTCCAACAATTCAAACTTTCATCCCATCATTTGAGTAGCTATCAGAGAGAAAAACAAATCCTTTACAAAAAAAAAACATCTCAAGAAATGTGCATGAGCACTCATTTTTCAACATCATTTCAAAAGTTGTTTTTAAATTGTCATCATGTTCAACTACGATCTTATGTAGGCGCAAGCTTGGGTGCTTAGCTTTCTACCCACCTAGTCATCCCATCTTTTAAGATGGCTTCTAATATTTTTTCTTCAATATTAAGCACTAGATTGGGCTTCCCCTGTCCCATGGTTCATGGTCTTTTTTTATGAATATGCATCCAATCCATAAATCTAACAAGGATATGCGTATTTCATTGTGCTCACGGGAAGAGCACAGCCACACATGATGCAATTCAAGATTTTTTTGCCTCCATTGCTAAGGATGTCGAGTTTCATGTTTTGTGCAAACAAACACATGTTTTCCCAATGTCATTTCTCTAATCATCACAACGACGAATGGATATTATGCTTACAACAAATGATACTTGCATTTTGGTAAACATAATCATTGTTAACCTCCTAACTTGTGCAAATCTTGTTTCATGAGATATTTCTTCTTACGATGATTGCAGCTCAAGCAAAAGTTGTGTCATATCATAACTGACACCCTAAAGTTGATTTCATTTCTCTAGCAATAGAAATATTTGGATGTT
>Ga0209611_10004414_pt1 | contig 24063 bp, 14 predicted proteins | sample S1TSphgellanicum_3_FD_187693 | JGI IMG/M metagenome (GOLD analysis project Ga0209611, IMG submission 187693) | Host-associated microbial communities from peat moss isolated from Minnesota, USA - S1T2_Fc - Sphagnum magellanicum MG (SPAdes) (version 2) | ecosystem: Host-associated > Plants > Peat...
CCCCTTCCCCACCCATTCCAGGAAAAATTACTAATGTAATCTAAGAAATCATTTAAATCTCACCATGTAATTTAATAATTGTTAACATTGGCTAATCAAAAGCATTCATTTATTTGTAGTGAAGCTATCAAATAGGTGTCACTATCTTGAACAAATTTAGTGTGAATATGGCAATTTCATATAATTATAATTATGCCATGGGCCACTTTTATTAACCCTTCACAAAAAATTCAAATGCTTTTAATGCTCCCAAATATAATTTTTTACCATCAATAAGGTGTATTTTCACACAATTTGATTACTATACTTCATATGAAATTGTAAGTACAATGGTTCATATTTCATAGAAAGTCTCTAAAGGCCAAAGTGAACTAACACCCATCAACATACCATGCAAGATGGATGTTTTCTAGATAGGAAAAAAGAATTCATTGTATTCTCATCCCATAGCTAATGACAATGTATCGTATACTAACCATCCACATGCATCAACGTACCTAGTAACCACCAAATGGCTTACTTACATGCCTAAATAATATTTTACATTCCCTACATACTTACCTATGATAAATACCCACTTATATAGGCTGATACTAGATTGTTAAGTGAAGCGAGGGAAAAATAAGTAGGTGTATAGGGTATGTTACCTTGGTAATTCAAATGTGGTTCATCCACACCTATGCCATAATGCATTTCTAATGGATGGTGTACATGCACTTGTGGGTGGTAGGACACATTGTTTTTCATTTTCTTGCATGCATTGGGGTTACAAATTTTAGGAAATTCCTTAGGTTCAAAACACACAAATTGCCTTTGGAAAGCTCTTAAAATATGTGCATGCAATTTTGGTAGCTAATTTATGTACATGCCATAACCATTATTTTGGGTGTTGGGCAGTTACCATGTTGGAACCATGGTATATGGACAAAAAACTTGTTATGATATCAAAAAACTAACTAGCCTAATATGACCCAAGGCAATATTAGCTTCATAAGAATATTTGTTTAATAGGGGCATGATGTCATATAATCTCATACCAATATTTGCTTTATAAGGACTTGAAATGATAACATGACCATGCCAATTTCAATACTAGGTCAATATTCACAACATACTAACCAAAAATTACCTTTGGACCCTGACACCATTACTAAGCTAGTATGAAAACTTGTTAAAAAATTCAATATTGTAAATAATTTGTTTGTTTAAAAGTTGATAGCCACCCAATACTAGTTATTTCTAGTGTTGGGTTGTTCTTTAATTTTTTAAAAAATTGTTGGTTTTGTTGTTTCAAAAGTTAAAAAATCAAAGAGCCTTTGATTTTGAATTTTTTGAAAACTTTCAAAATCAAACAACCTACCTATTTTGATATTAAAATTTTAAAAGTTTTTTTAGTACCTAATTGAACCAATTATATCATGATAAAATAATAAGCAATTATATGCCATGATTATTTAATTTAAAGAACATGACCATTGATGGTTATGAAAAGGTTGTTAACAATTTTGAACATGTTCTTTGAATCACTAATTTACAAATTTTGATGAAGATCTTTTATGTCATTGATTTTCAATTTACTTTCAATGACAAGCTTTCAAAGGCAAAATACAAAGAAATAAGGGGTTGGTAGTTGGAAAAATGCAATTAAAAAAATATTCATAATTAGTTCCTTTTCAATGTTAAAATGATAACCAAACACCAAACATCTATTGCATCTCAAATGCAACAATCTTCATTGCAACATTTTGCCCTTTCTTTGTTGGTTTAAAAATTAAAACTAACAACTAATTCTAACAAGTTCAAAACCAACAATAGCTCAAAACTAATTGAAAACATCAAAATTATCAAACATAAGATTGTTTAAAATCTAGAGGGCTTTACAATATTGCATTAGCTCCAATGCATGCTGACAAAATGAATGATACTACACATTTAATTGCCACCACATGTTTACATGTTTGCCCACATCATTCTAATGTTTGATTATGGATGTCTCAACATAAACAAACAAGTTCATGGCATCCAATTAAATCAAAGTAATTCACAAAATTGATCCAAGAAGAAGGACAAAATGTTTCCAAACAAAAATCCCCAATTTATGGTATTTTATATTCATCCAACCCACAAAAGCTCATTCTTGCATCCTTTTGTGATTGCCTCCACTTATAGCCATTACGCAAACCATGGCATATTGTAAATAATAACTAGTTACCCCTTCTTAGGACAAACTACAAACAATAACCAATAACCCCTTCCAAGTCCCTAGTCACATGCATAGAACACATATAAAAAACATTCAATGTAAGGAAAATTAAAAGAAAAACATAAATGTACTAGCATCAAAATGGAAGGCAACAATATCAATGAAAAACAACAACATCAAAATTGAAAGTAGCACAATCAAAATGTCTTGTTTGTTTTTCATTTACAAGATATAAATTGAAGGGAAGTTGTGAACTAACATAATTTACATGGGCATTAACATGTACATCAAACATCAAAACTCTTTCATATTCTTCTTCCAATTTTTTTAAAGATTTATTTCAAGTTCAACCATATTTACCATACTTTCGGGGCCACCCTTACAACTCAACCTAGGACCATGAGGCCAATTTTTGTGAACAAAAATTTACTTTTCAAGATTATTAATTTGTAGCTTACATTGATGTAGATTAGTTAGAATACTAGTAAGATTAGAGAAAATGTGTTTTGTTTCAATATGAGATTTTGCAATTTCCAAATTTTTTTTTGTAAACAATCACATGGTAAGGAACATAGTTTTGTGATTGTTACACCATTGCAAAAGACATTTTATTCATTTGACGTCAACTTGAAACTAGAATAACAAGAATTTTCAATTAACACATTCCTACATAGGGTCATTGGCACAAGTTCCCATTTCAAATATGTCCTTGAATTACATTTTGCATCAATATCCATTTGAACATACTATGAATATGGAGTTCTAGAAATGTGATGCAAATGTTCATTACACTTCAACAATATTGGGATTAATGACTTGTGATCATATTCATCAATAATCAAAATGCCAGTATTGCACCCAATGAATGGAAACACAAAGTTCAAGATCTTATATCTAGGATCCAACATAAGACATAACATGTTGTGAGCCCTTTCATATTGAAACTATCACATGAAAGACACAAATGGATCTAACATGCATATGACTTACATTTTGAAGTTTTACTAATTTAACATTTGAATACCCACCAATCACATCATCAACCATGTCATTTGGTATGGTAGGATTTGTATGTTTTGTTGAAACTTCAAGCTCATCATGATTGCCACATTCAACACATCATTGAATAGCTAGTGTCTAAAAGATTAGTTCAACATGCAAGCTAAAACAACATGATTCAAATTGTCCACAATAGTTTGAGCAATTTTCCATGACATAATGGTGGAAGAACTTGACCAACAATATATGATTACATTTAACAATTGTAACACAACAATGTCATTTTTCGATGCAATAATACATTTTAAAACATTACAATTTTATTTGTGAACCTAAAAAATCCAACACAATTTTTTTTTCCATTTATTTAAATATATAAGGCAATTGTTCCTTTAAAAAAATCCACTGAAGTTCAAATCTAGATCCTCTTGTTTATAATAAGAAAGTATCAAACCTTGTTAATTGTCAACATCCACCACAACCAACAAACCACCTAGAAGAAATGAGGTCCTTTGGAATGCTCAAAGGCATGACCCAAATATTATATTTGCAAAACCAAAAGCTATAATAAATAAAACATAAGTCCATGCTTAAAAGATTTAGGCAATTGTTGTAACATAATATAAACATCAACAAACATGTGCATTTAGATAACAAAGTGATAGCAAAATTATTGGTCCATATTGCAAATTCATATATCACAAACATCAATGATCCAAAGAAGAGTTTAAAAGGTTCAATACTTAGAAAAAATCAAATTGGAAAAGATACAATAATCATATTTGTTTGATTGAATTAAGTTTCATCACCCATTTGGTAGAAGGGCCTAAAAAACTTCAACAACCAATTGTTGCAAAAACCCACTTATAACAATGTTGTTTGCTTTCCCTCCCCAAGAAAAATAACAACCCATAGCACCTTTACCCACACTTGATCACGGCAATCCCATTTGCAACATCAAAATTGAATTTGATGCACTTCACCCATGGCATTGAATTATTCTTTAAATGGAACCCTTTCAATTGGTGCTAACCTACTACATATCATATCCCAAAAAAAAGGACTACCCAATAATTGCTATAGCAAAATATAAATATCAACAAACTTGGCAACTTTCTAGTTGCAACTTTTACCTAAAAACAATTCCATAAGAAATAACAACACATAGGAAAGAATATATATATAAATAGTGTTCTTAATGAATTGAATCTTAGTGATTCATTAACAATTTGCACACTAAAATAAATTTTCTTTTATTTCATATAATCAAACCCACATCAAAACATTTAAAATGTTTAACATCAATGACAACTAGAGGTAGTTTTCATCAACCTAAAATTCAAAAGCTAATGTTTTTTGTTTACAACAAAAAAAAAAACCCAACACATTTAAAATTTAGAAATTTAACATTTTCATGGTTGGACTCCTACATTTGACATTGAAGAAATTAGAAATCATATTAAAATTCAGTAATTCCATGCTTCTTATTAGAAATTTGTTAGATATGTGGATCTCTTATGGTGTTCATCATTTCTTTAGATAGTTTTTAAAAAAGCTTGGAGTTTCGACACACATGTCTTTTATCATTTTTTGTGATCCCATTCACTTTGAAATGAGTGATCAAACTTTTCTTACATTTCATTTGTTGAATAAGGATAGTTGGACCAATTGTTCATTGTAATAAACTATGCACAACAAAATTTGAACGTTGATAATGTCTACAAGTTTGTCATCATTCATGCAAAAAAAGGCCCAAGTAAGGTTGGTCTGACTCTAAGATTTCCAAAAAAAATCTTGTTCATGTAAAACTTTAAAATACCTTCTATAATTGGCAACCCTTTTGTAGTCAATGATCTTAGATCATTAGCTCCCCTTCCATGCAACAAGGTTGGTACCCTAAACATGGCAAGATCTTGATTCTCTTGTGAAGAACTTGATACCTTGTCAAAGTAGTTCCACTTTCAACATTTTTGAAGATTTGTAGCAAAATTTTGAGGAGTGCAACAAAGGTCATAAACAAATTAGATTGGTAGTCTTGATTGTCAAGCTTTATTTCTATAGACAATGGGTTGTGGTTGGACATTGGACATTATGAACATTTTGCATTATTAAAGATTACAAAGTTTCATTGAGCAAAGAACTATAAATTGCCGGTCATTGGAAGTTGGAGCAAAATTCAAACCTCAAAATTGTAAACTTCACACAAACATAAAACTCACCCAAAAAAGAAAACCATCAAGAATCATACATTCTATCCCAGATGTTAATGTCACTATCACCATTTCTTTTCAATGTTGCAGCTACAACATATAAAATGTAACCTTCAACAACAAAAGATGTACTCCTCAAAAGCTATGAGGAATTACAATTTGAATATATTGCATTAAAGATATATTTATATAATTTAAATTAAATATAAAAAATACATACTTAAAAGAGAAATGGATTATTGATAATTAAAGATTGTAGTTCGTGGGGAATTTATATTTGAATCACTAGAGGACATAATTGTAAGTACCAAAAATGCCACCACAATTGCTTCCATGTGCAAACAAGCAAACTCCCACAAACTCAATTATCAGCTTCCTTAACAGTTTTATGCATTCAATAGTTAGATTTTTCATTGCATGGAAATTGCTTTGCTACAAGATTGTCATAATGTATATGTATTGTTACTAGTCTTAGTGAGAGTGTCTGAAGAGGTTTTTGGTAGTGTAAAGCGCCAAGAGAAAAAAATAAAGTCTATTTGCAGGCCATTTTATTTGAGCTGCATTCATACTTAGTGTTAGGGACATTAAGCTTGAGTCCCCTAGCACCATCCATGCTACCCATATAGGACTTAAACCTTGTTACCATTAAAATTTTATGTTAAGTTAACATTCACTTAACATTAAGCTATGGCCCATTTAACATTCAGTGCCATCTAGGATGCCACCTAGATTTTCATTTAACATTGACTTAACATCAAGTGTGAATGCACCATAATAGTGGAATCTTTCCTCCACCAAAGGCAAGGCATTTCAAAAATTGAAATGTCCATTGTGACCGACCAACAAATGGGTCCAAACACTAAACCCTAAGTTCTCGACCTAATTTTTTTCATTTCCCCATGATACATGGTGGATATCAATTCAATATCACAAGACAAAATGAAAAAAATAAAATAAAATTTGATGATGCTTTACATTAGGTAATGCCTCAAGGTGAGGCATTCCCAAATAAGAACTACCTTGGTTTTGGCTTGGGTGGTTGTTTATTTCGAGAATTAATGTCACAAATCCAAGGCAATATTACCCTACATTGTAACAATTTGGGAGCTATAGCCTTGGGTATGTTCTCTCCTTCCAAAAGGCTTCTATGCGATTATGGTTTTTTTTAGATGTTTAACTTACCCTTTGACCCTTTAGAGCATCTCCACCTAGAGGAGTAAAACAACATGCACAAAATACTGTGGATGAAGCATGGCCTTCAAATGGTGTGAAATTGAGTTTGGACTTGTAAATACGCACTAGATTATAGGGATCTTGAAAAAAAGTCAATAAAACAAAATGACTAGCTTCAATTGGTTCACCATAATGATTGGCTCATGTGATTGCATTTCAATAGTCTCTCACTTTATATTGTTCAATTTTTCATGTTTATACTTTATAAGTAGGGATGGGAGAATAAAAACACTCTATGTCCAATATGGTAATTATTGATAGAGGCCCAAATAGGGGGCCCAAGTTGGTGGAGATGCTCTTAGAACAAAATTGGGTTTATGTTGTGGTTCACAGTCAAAGGCTTTATCATCTTTGCTTTAAATCAATTGTGACCCATATTCATTTGGAGTAGTCCATATTTAATAGAGCCATGGTTCACAACACATTAATGCCATAAAGTTTGTGGTTTCATTCATTTCTATGTAAAAAACTATTTGGTGCTTATCATAATGTGACATGAGCATAATATGTTCGATTTATTGTCTTTTGCGTTGAATTTGGTAGTGTAGCGACCAAAATTTTTTAAAACAAAATAATTCATTATGGATTTATAAAAAATTTGCTTGAAAGATTGAAAAAAAAATTGATTTTTGAAGTCAAGTTGCCACTTTCATGCTATATGAATAAAAGTTTGGACAACTTTTTAAGAACTTTGATCATTTTTTAATGTTAAATTTACCTTGGGGTGCTTGTTGCTTATTCCCATTTCACAAAAATTAGAGAAAAAAAAAGATGTGCAATATACCACATTTAAAAAAAACATGGTCATGAACAAAGTAGGTTGAACTTTATAATTAAACATTAATTTTCATTAGTTGTTGAACTTCATACTTACATAAAACCTTATTTTAATTTGTAGTAAAACTTTGTACATGTACAATTTTTAGCATGAAGGAATGTGTAATTTATACATGAAATTAAACTTGGTTTTTGAATTGAATCCAAAGGCTTTTAAATTTGAGAAATTGTGCTAGAACTAAAACCAAAAGGTTTAAAATTTGAAAAAGAAACCAAGCTCAAACCCGAACTTGAAAAACCTCCAAATAAATTCTGCAATGTCAAAATTGGGACCAAAAGCTTCTCTCTTTTCTAAGAGAAGAACCCCACAACATTCCCAATATACCCTAGACCAAGGTACCTAGTTGGGCTCCCATCACCACTTGCTTATGCCATCATCATCAACAACTAGTTCTAGAAGGAATGAGATGCCAAATGGTGGCATTTTATGTGAACCTCACATGATACTACTACTCATTAAATGTCCACTTTGAATTTCCACCTACTATTGATCCTCAAGCTTTTGGAGTTGAAGGTTATGTCCTTCCATGATGTGGGTTCTACTAGATTCCTTAGAAGCAAGGATTTCCAAAACATAGAAACAAAAATACACTCACACACATCCCCTCCCTCCCCCACCATATCACTGACCAGGGTTAGTTAGTCCTCAAGACAAAGGTGGGAAGAGTGATGATGGCATAAGCCATAAACATGGGGGCCCAACTTTTGGGGTTAAAAAGGAAAGTTGTCCATAGGTTAACCAGCATCCACACGCATAGGTACCTAGTAGTAGGGTATAAAACCAAGTTGGTTGGTTATTGAGTTTTGACTTGGTTATCAAGCTAGTTATTAATAACCTATCAATCGGTTCTTGATTTTTTGATAGCCAATTAAATTGATAATTTTATGGCATTTAATTTTCAAATTCTAATAACTTACTACTTGGTTGACCTGAATATCATCTATAAAAGTTATTAATATTTTTAAATTAATGAAATTTTAATTTAAAAAAAAATCGAAAAAAAACCCCTATTCCAACTTTCCCAATGGATGTTGGGGGGGGGAGTGGGTGGCTATATTGTGATCAGAACAGCCTAATGGAAAGAGATGGAGTCTTGGTCTTGTTGCATGGATAAGCACTTTCCATGGGAGAGTTACACGTTGCAATTGGGTTGAAAATATGTAAGTAATCAAATATTGGGAACAGTAGGAATATTTCATACCTAGAACTGTCTAAAGGAAAGGGCATAGAATGAACATTTGTTTCAATTTTAAGAAAGACGAATGTCATGTTCCAATCACACTCAGAGGTTGTCGACTCTCAGCTTTTCATTTTGTCAATGCTTTGACCTGTAGAGCTTTGAGGTGACTACGAGCACAATTAGATGGACAAAATGTAATGAAAAGCTACTATTGAAGTAGAATTTGTGATCAGAGTAGCCTAATGGAAAGAGACACTTAGCCTGTATAATATATTTCAGATGTAAAATACTTATATGTCAGAGCATGCCCAATGGAAGCCATAAAATGCCCTTGTACAGTACTTTTTGGATGAGGACTTGCTAAGAATTACACTGTGAAACTGCTTGGGGCCTTCAAAAGAAATGACTGTTTCTCAGCAATAAATGATTGTTTATCATTGGCCAACTACAATGATTGGCCCAGGTGGTGAGAGTTAAGTAGTCTCTCATTTTTGTAGATTCCATCTTTTCAGGTTCATGGATGGGGATGGGGGAGAAACTAAGGATTGCACACGAAAACTAAAGTCCTTTTTCATAAAGTGAGGCTCTAATAACAAGACTCAACCTTTCCCTCATAGTTACCTCTCTCCTCCATCTAACATGGACTTTACTTCTTGAGAGCATCATTGGTTTTTTTAACACAGTTTTTGGACTCCTGAATCCTCCTCACTCCTCACCCAATGAGCACCCTTCAGCATTTCATACCCAGATTTAATAAAATTTCCTTACTTTATGGATACCACTGAAAGAGGGGTTAGGGGGTGAAAGGAGGCCCAAAGACAGGGTGAAGACAGGGTGACTTTACATTACCGACTTCTTTAATGTTTCTAGAGGGTGAGGGTTTAATCAAATTATCGGTCTTAGAGCATCTCCAGCGGAGTCACTGGAAACTACTTAGCGTCACAAAATATGACAGCCAGTTTTAACATAATTGCTTACCCCTCGCTCACTCGTAAGCACTATAGCTTATATCATATTTTCTTTAATTAACAACAAAATTAACACATTGATCAATTTGGTGAATTTGCTATTCGGACCTTTTAAAGTTCCCTGACCCCCACCCTTTTTTTTTGGGCCTAGTGGTGATATTTCGCCCAAAAAAAATGCTAAATAAGGTTTTCATATAATATAAGTTTTTTTTTTGAAATTTATTATTTAATCAAGGCAGGTTGTTTTAAAGAATTTTTTAATTGTTCTTATTTTGATCAAGGGACTTGGTAGTTTTGAGCTTTCACCCATATGAGTACAAAGTCTTGAATGACAATCCCATTGAACATCAATCAACATACTTCATAGTTACATAAAAAATGCTCAATTAATATTCAAAATCTGTTGGATACCCCCCACACCCCTAACTTTTACACTGTAGCAAGGTGAAGTTATAGATACTCTACTATGCCATTGGCCCATGTGAGAACTGATTACCCAACTAATTTTTTCTTTCAAAATCATTTTTTTTTAGTTTAATTAAATTTCCAATGACAAAAACTATTCAAAATTCAATATCTCCCACCAATGTTTTTTTTTTTTTTTCAAATTCCTCAAGTAGGTGCACTAGCTAGGATCCTCAGCATTAATTAGGAGTAAATGGCGACTGTCCTAATGGACTAGTAGGTTTTTTTGGCGACCTACAGAAACACATTCTCTAAATTTGATGACTTCTAAGTTTTATTTGTCAATATATGGTGATTTGTTTTAAAATTTTCAAAAATCGCTTTGTTGGATTTGTCAGCCCTTTTTTTTTTTTTTTTAAGTTGTGAAAATTTGCGAAAAAAAAAAAAAAAACATTGTCTCCCACACTTCATGTCTAAAGATTTTCAAATCACCTTGGTTAAATCTTATTTATTGAATGTCTAACAATATCAAGAGCGGGCCCAAATTCCCTTATAAATTTAGTTTTGATTTAAATGAATTGTTCATGAACAAATTGTTCAATATTCAATAACTTCTCCATTGTAAGTCAAAACATTATGAAACCAACTTGACACACCCATACTCATCAAGAGCTTTCCAATGATACAAAGAGTGTGACAAAAGGCATCATGGTTTGAGAAATTTCAATGTGACAAACAAACAAAATAAACAAACAACCTTCCTTCATAGATCCAGATGTTTTCATAAGTTTGTTAGATAATCTAGAACAAGGTTTGGTGGTGCTTGAGTGACACATGTTGAGCTAAGAGGAGTTGAACATGCATCTATGATCTCACAAGATGATAACAATCTTTAGTTTTGTCAGGCTATATAATCTTAAAAGCAAATTCAAAATTTGAGCGAGGACCAAAATTACAAATTCAACATGAGTGAAATTGCATATCCATTATTAAAATGCAAAATTAATCATACAAAATTACATGCATACTAATTCAAAATTAGTGAAATTGTTGCAATAGTTGGTTATAATTACATATTCATGAATGAGGTTGTACTCCTACAATAAAATGTGTCTTAATACACCATGTGATTTCATTGGATCTTGAATGAATTCATTTGTATCATTGAACAAGACCTAATGGAAGGCAATGAATTCATTGGTCCACTGAACTAGTGAACTGCACGCATATTTTGTAATAGCGTACAAATAGCCTCTAGTCCTTTCTCTAGAACAAGAAAAAAAGAAATGGAGTTAGTTCCAGTACTTGGATCCACAAGCTCATGTAGTAAGTACTTAAGGCCTTTTCAGACCAATCCTGAAATTTGAACACTGTAATACTGAACTTTTGACTCTGAAAAAGTGGTGCAGTTTGAGACAATTATAGTGGAATTCATCAGCCCGAACTGATTCTAATGCTCAAATCTAGTTTGCCTGCAATGTGAGGTTCAACAAGGCGTCACAAACAGGCTGGCCCTGCCAATAGATAAGATGTTGTACATCTACCTCCTGTGTCCACACTCTGAACACCAAAACAATCCATTCCAATCTAAACAGTCTAAACACTTTCACCAAAGAAACCACATTACATGAAACCGATTCTAAGAAGGTAAAACTTCCAAAAGTTGGATCGAATGCAAGAGTCCCTGAGCCCAATAGACTAAACACTAGACATGTAAAATAATTTACACTACAATTTTTGTTTTGGGTCCTTGAGCCTGTTGCTGACAACAAGAAGTTGCACAACAAGCATGCCTTCTAGTGTTGGCTGGGTACTGGGTATGAAGCTGGAACCCTGGTATATATAGATATAGAGATTGGTATTGATCTTGGTATCAATCAAAGAACTGACAAGAGTGGTAGTATGACCTGTGTGTGGCAAATAGGCTGATTTCCATTCAGCTTGAGGAAACCTTTGCATGCCTTCATAAGGTAATGGAGGCATGCAAAGGTTTCCTCAAGCTGAAGGGAAATCAGCCCCCTTCATATGAGTATATAGCACTTGAGATAATACCAGTTTAATACCCGGGCTACATGGGTCTTCTTTCTGCTCTTGATGCTTCCTTCAATGAAGCTCAAAAGTGGATTTCCTTCCATGCAACATCTCAAACAGTTGGACCTAATGTGAAGAATGCAAATGATTGCAAAAGAGGCAGGCACACCACCAGAGGAGAATATCTGCCACAGGAAGGACATGTGGAAAGGAAAAGGGTCTCAATTTCCTTTTTTACAATGGGTTCCCAACGAGAGTTCCTAACCCATTTAAGTGCTTAATTTAAGAAACAAGTGCAACTTGGTATGTGCAGGTATGTCTCGAATGCAAATACTACATGAATAAGGGTGTGCTTGATATTGGTGCACAATAGAATAAAATCATTGTTCAAATTGTTTTGCATGTATTCATGTGTATGATCATGCTCTAGTTACCCCTTAAATTCAATGTATTTCAATGAAAACATGTGATGTGTGGGTTAATCCTTTTAGTGGAAGGAATGAGAGTTCGAATACAGTGAGATCATTTAACCACTCGTTCATTTTCCATGGTAATCAATTTTTTAAAATGTCAACTTTTGTCAAATGCCTTACACATTTTTTGAAAGTTGAATAATGAAGGGATGAATGAAAGTTGGGACATGGAGGGGACACCAAATATAAGTTTTACACCACATGTGTCAAATAAGGAATTGTTTACGGGTATTGGGTGAGGGGTTTTTTTTTTTCCTCACCCTATTATTACCTTTTTATAAAAAAATACACAATATTTAATTCACTATAAATTTTTGTTTGCATTGAATTTAGATATTCTATATTTATTTATATTTTTGGTTTTAATACTTGTCAAGAAAAAAATATTTTTTGAACATTCTTATATGGATTTGTAAATAAAAAACATCCAATGTGTGACCTTGTACCATTGAGGCTTGATATCATAGGTCCACCATGTACATTCTTCTTTCAAATCTAAAGCCAATGTATGAAGTGAAAACACATGCAAGGAATCTAAAGTTGGTGATTCACTAAGGAAGGGTGTCCATTTCACATAAACAATCCAAGTGCATTGTATGGGCACATTGCAAAACTATAATCAATGTCTTTTACTAAATCAAACAAGTAGTGCATAGAAGATGAACGTATAATGAATTGACAAACTACTTCAAAATCACCAACAAAAATTCCTTAACAAACAAAATCCAATTTCATTTTTTATAATTTATTTTACAAACTATTACCACTAAATATTAGAAAAAATACTTATTGATATTAGTTCATTTTCTAATTTATTAATTGAACCTACTAACAACTTATAAGCAAAATATTTGATATTGTGACTTTTTCCTATTTTGTCTTGATACTAGGAATCAAAGCATATTTTATATTAATTATAAATTAGTTTTCAAAATAAGAATAACACTATTGTACAATTAATTATATTATAATTTTAATCCAACAACTAATTCATGGCATGAAATATTTTTACTCACATATCTTTTAAATTTTAAAAAGAATGACTCCCCAAGAATTGGGAAATATCAAACCCAAGAAATTGAATTTGAAAAAGTTGAAAAATGTAAAACCATGGGGCAATTCAACAATGGATGAACTTGGGGAAATGGAAAATTCATCAATCTTTCTTTCAATAATTCTTTTTACAAAATTATGTAACACCTAGCTTCATGCTTATAAGTTATTTGCTTGGAGTTTCATTTAAGGATAGCTTCATGGGTGGTTTAAAGAGGCACAAGGTTAGAAGACCATTTATAGGTTTTGATTATTGAGATTATTGGCTCCCTAATTGTGGTGTCAATGGTTTATTCAACTTGTAACATCTTCATAAAATATGATTAAATGTGGTATGAATGAATGGATCATGTTCATAATTTAAATGTTCTTATATGCTTTTTGGCAAATATGTACATGGTAGAATGTTTTGAGTTTTTACATACTTGTCACTTTAGATATTATTACTTTGAACATTGTTGAATGTTCAAATGTTTATTAAGAACTTATTGAATCTCATAGTTTAATTTCAACAAGGTTTTGAAAAGTTTCGACACATTCATATTGTTATTTCATTGTAATTGAATATTGAAATATCATGACTCAAATTGTTTTGGAAGAGGAAACATTTTATTGAAAAAACAATTAAGTGGAAAGAGAAATGTTGAAATATTTACTTCATATAGTTGTGTTTACTAAATACATTTTGACATGAATAAACTTTGGATTGTGCATTGTTTCACACTACCATTGATGATCAATTAACATATGGTCAAAATATTAATATATTTAAAAGCTAAATGATATTGAAGGAAATAGAATTAGATACAAGACATTGGTTATCCATGATTAGATCAATTGTCCACAAAATCATTTCCACTTCCATTAATTGTCAAATATGAGATTTAATCTTCATCTATTAAAAACATTAATCTTTTTGGCTTGCTTAACATCCCTTGGCATCTTACTTGGCAATCCCACCATTATTGACATTTTTTTGGGTGCCCCCTATTGCCCCAAAAACAATCTATTGGGCCTCCCAAGATCAACCGATGTCCTTCCTAAAGTGCTTCCCAATGGCTCTAGACACCCTTCATGGTTTGAAAATGATAAAATACAAAATATTTTCAACTTTAGTGCCCCCAATGTTCCTTACATATTTCTTGGAACCCCTAACATCCTCCAAAATCATATCCAACACCCTCAACATCCCTTGGTGCCCCCAATTGTCATATATATATATAGTCCAACCTAATGCCTTTTTTAAGTGTGCATTTTCAATTGCCTTGGTATTGCTTATCCCCGTTTCACCATTCATTATTAGTGTTCCCCACCATCTTTCATCATCCTTGGTGTTGTCCAAGTGTGTATTTGTTATTGACCAAACTTAAGTTATCCTTAAATCAAAACATCCCATTAATCCAAATTTTTACAAAGGACATCTGGATTTGGGACTTTTGGTAGGTCAATGTCCCATCTTGTTAGGTCTTTTTGAGACCTTGGCTTAACAACCCTATTCTTGAACAATCACAATGGTTTAAAAGCTCAAGAAGCTTTGGAAATGTTAGACTCTTTTGGTTTGAAATAACATTTTTAATGAGAATTTAATTTAATTCTTTTCACTAAAATTCCAAACATGTGTATTTATTCTTTGGCTTAATCTTATATGTAAACATACATCATGATCAAAAATCCAACCTTCTCAACATGGGTGGTACATATTATGTGTATATATTGTTGGATTCGCATTAAACTAAGTCAATTTGGGATGCACACATTTGGATAAGCATGATAGGTTGACATGTGTTGAAACTTGGCATAAAATGCGTCTTCAAATTAAACTTAATAAATGACACAAATTGAAAAAAACCTTTAAAATTCTTTGGGAATGTTGTGTATGCATCCACACACTATAGGTTCTACATGTATCATTAACCATAGTCAATAAACACATTTTAATGTAATGAATTTGCGTTGCGAGCTAAAATTATGCAACATATCTTGAAACTAATTAAACATTTCAAAAGTACAAAAGCATGCAAATTTTCATGCAAATAAACGTAGATCAACATACAAAGAATTTGAAATAAGTGACAAGGTATTCTTGAAGGTCAAGCCCACAAGTAGTGTCAATATGACGCTTTGTTGGGACATGATCACCTCATTACTCTTCACTATTATTACCAAGTTGTAGGATTTATAATCCGCTTGTAGATTGAGCCACATTGTTGCTCCTACAATTTTGGTCAACTATGGCCATGAACATTTCTTTAGATCATATTAAGTTATCTTGTAATTTTAATTGGGTAGGATATTTTATCTTTGAAAGGAGCCTCCAAGCTCTTTCTCCACGTTAATAAAATGTGTTAACAATTGAACAACGTAGATTTTCTATATGGTATCAAAACACTAGGTTCATGATTTGAAGACAACAAGGAGAATAGTACTAGGAGGATAAGTCAACATATTCTTTGATCACAACTCTAAAATATAGACCCAAAGTTGTGTAGTTTAGCTCCTTAACATAGAGAGGCTAGTTGCCAAGATTGAAGTTTTAAGTGTTATGAGGAGATCATTCATTCCTTCACAATGGTGAATGTCAAAGACTATAATTCTAGATTCCAAGGAGCTTGCAAAATCGATGTGCTTTCACAATTGTGGGATTTGCGTGACTAGCCATCTAAAGAAGGAAAAGATTGTTCAAGTATTGGGAGCAATTCCCGCAAATGTTGCAACATGCAGTGGACTGAATCCAAACATGAGCTCTGTTGTTGATTCCACTCTGTGTACTGGAAAATTAAGGCAATGTCTATTCTCATCTCTTTTGGAAAAGACGATCTTTCATATAAGATCGCTGACTTCCAAGATCTGCATGAAGCTCGCCCACATTTGTCGACTCGAATATCAAGTGGGTTCTTGGTCTAGTATACACTTCCAGGTATGGTACAAGCCCAGATTGAAGATGCAGCTTTCCTTGAATTCAGCTCACATGGAAAAAGAGATATCTGATGAGTTCCATTCTTTTCACAGCACATTCACAAAACCAAACAGCAATGACAACAAAGTCCTTGAACCCAAAGAGAAGTGCACAAAAATAGTACATTTTCACTAAACAGAATTTCACTCAAAGAACACAGCAAAATGAAGTATACCCACTATATTTAATTTGCCAAGAAAAATCTGTATTTGCCAGAAGAATAAAATTTTATTTGAGGAGACAGAATATATATATCCTGTTTCCAAGACTAATCCCACATGTTGTAAGTGTACAAGATCTCTAAATAAACATGCTTATACTTCAGCTCCTTCATGCAATTTTTACAGGTTACATACCAAACATTTGACACAGAGGTCATTGATTGAGTAGCAGTGAAGATGGGTGGTTTCTTTTCCCAGGTTGATAAGTTCTTCAGGTGGAGATGCTTTGTTTTTCCGAGCTTGAATAATCATTTTGTTCAAGTTCTATAAATGTTCAATTATCATTGATGGCCATGGAAGGTATACTATCATCTGTATGCTAACAACATTCATTAATTGAATTTGGTGCTGGAAAGTTGATGACCAGCACCACAAATGAAAAAATATATATATATTTCATAAAATGGAAATTAAGGCTACAGATCATTGAGTGTGGAAAGGTAGCTTCTTCAATCTCCAAAGAGTGCTGCCACGGACAATCTCAACACCATCCACTTGCAACCGAAGCAAGTGTGTAAATTGCAAGGGACCAATTTGATCTGCTGAATTGCTGATCTCCTGCAATTCTGATGATGATGATAAGGACCCATCCAAGCAAAGAGGTGCTGTTGCTTCTTCTTTGCTGTTAACTGTGCAGCCATTATTTGATTCTTCTGCTTCAGCCCATGCAGTATAAGAAGAAGAAGAAGAAGAAGAAGAAGACTCTGTACTTGCCAGCGACTGCACAACTTCAGATTGGCCACACTCTCTCCTGTATTCGAGTACAAGAGTTTCCAATTCATGGCCTTCCTGAATTGCATTTGGAATACTCTGCAAACAACAAAACTTTCATTTGAGTTGCAGGAGGCAAAACTTTGTATCTGGCAGCCTTTCAGTCAATTGGCTTCTAACCTTGCAATCAAAACCAATTCACTAAATCTAAATTTCAGAGAAACTCTTGATCAACAGAAATTCATGCATCCCCATATGGACAAGATAATATACTTGTGAAAGCAGTAGCCATCAAACTTACAGTTCTTTGACTTTCCTGCAAGATTATGAATATGCAAATGCAATTTGAACACTGTTCAAACAATATCGCTCTTTTCAAGGTCAGATTGCTTATTTCTTACCTCCATCATCCACCCAATGTACTTCACATTGTTAACATGTTGGTTCATGTCCAAATCATTTCGTCTTGGCTGCAAGAAAGACAACTGACAAGAAGAATAAGAGATGAAATGGCTATTGTCCTTGTCCCCCTTAAAAGGTTCACCTCGACAGGATATCTGTATTTTTGATCAGTATGAGTCAAAGTATCCACACTGAGTGAGGCTGCAAAAGAAAAAAATGCATTGGCAAAAAGGGGAAAATTGAAAGTGGTGTTCATACAGTCAATCCAGAGCAAACAAGCTGTGCAGAGTCATCGCCAAGTTTTTTGATTTTTTGTGTCACTAAATCCTTGTTGTCAATTGCAGAGCGTTCAAGAAAGTGTGGAGAAATTTCCCCTCGTACTTCATTGGGCATCTTTGAGAAGCGCCTTGTTTTCTTGTTCATCATCACCCATGTACTGCACATATATATCCAAAAAGAAAAAAAGAAAAAAACCTGCAAAATGAGAAAAAAAATCACACTTGCAGCATCTGCACGAGTAAATGATATTAACTGTATCAAATGAATAGGCAACACAGCAGTTGCAGCAATGGCAAATTTACAATGTGATCTGCACCACCTCTGCAAGCAAAAAATTGTAAGAAAAAGAATTTACCTGGTGGCACGAGCCAGGATCTGCCCTGTTTTGTAATCTCGCACAAGCCAGTCCCGTCTCATCCCATTCTTCCCTGACCCTGCCACCCATGTATCCATCTCCACCACATCTCCCCTGCAACACAATTAGACAGACACTGGTCACTAAATGAGTTCACAGAGTCTCTCTTCTCATAATTTTTTCCTTCCACAAATGGGAAGCTTGCAATGTGCATGTTGTCATCAGCTCTGAATTTTACTGCACTCATGATGCACTATGCATCCTAGGAAGGAACCTGGGCACACTCCCACAGACTCAAAATAACTCTCAGGAGAATTGAGGAAATCTCCCACAGACTATCCATCCCCAGATCACAATTGGGTGCCATCGGGAAGCACCCGATTTGATTTCTTATGGCGCATGCATACACTCTCAAGTATGATCTTATGGTACTTCCATATCTGATTCAATATCAAGCACATGATACCTTTGTTTTGATTTAAATTCAGAAAAAGGAGGGGGTTTCAGGGCAAGATGTACCAAGCTGGATATTGCTCCACTTGCACTTGCATGCGTGAGACAACCCAAATGAGGTTGTGGCAGATCATAGAATGTGTTGCTCCAAACCCATCTCCAGCCAGACCGGCCATCCAGACATGATTCAATGCAGTTTCCTAGACCCACAAAGGAAAGAAAAAAAAAGAAAATCACCAAATACTCAAGACTTAGATGAGAAAAAGATAGTTTTCTTCTTGGACTGCAAAAACCAAATTGCATCTTCTGCTGCAAACCAGAAATTACCATGTCTAGGGGACATATATCCACCAGACATGATGATTTAATGCATGCAGTTTCCTAAGCAACCTAAGACTTAGAGCATTCCGAGCTGTGGTGCTCAGCATATGACCCCGCACATTAAAATTGGATGAAGAAAAGTCAAAACATCCTGGTTTGGCTGAGCAAAATGGCTTTGACCCAGCATTTTTTCGCAGTTTCCTGAGGCTGCTGGTGGAAGTGCACAGCAAAGCTGTGCACCTGCCAGAGAAGAGTGTAATAAATATGATCTGACTGCTGCTCCCTGTTTGTAATTGGCCAGGTGGTCCAGCTGATTGGTCCAGGTTAGTTGCTATTAGTAGTCTCCCATCTATTTGTAGTCCCAGTTTTAGTTTTATGGGTGGGGCTGAAAAAAAAAAGGAATCAAAACTCGGATGTGAGAATAACTTTGCAAGGTCACATACTGAGCACCGCTGGAGATGCTGCTACTCTAGGAGATCACCTTCAAATCTTCTTCTGCAAACCAAAGAAGAAAAAGAAGAAGAAAAAGAAGACGATGAGGACAATCTTAGACTGCAAATTGGCAGACCAACATGCAGGAAGAAGGAGTTCATGATTTCTGCAGAGTTTGAAAACCCTAAACTACTGTTGCCCACCATATATTGTGTCTGGTGCAAGGAGAGGGGCGAACTAACTTTAGGGTTTGCCAGTTAGCCAGCCACAAACAAAACAGAACCAAACCAAACCAAATCAAACCTGAAAGTGGTTCATGAGAGTCTCAATGGAAGCCGTCTTGTCAGCTCCCACTTCGTAAGATCGAATCACAAAAGTCTGGCGATACACGAGTCTGGCCTCCACCAATCTTCCCTGCCGCAATGCATCCACAGGAACCCCCGTCTTGCCAGCAGCAATAGTAGTGATCTGCTGCTGCTGCTTCTTCTCTACAGCTAACAATGCCACATTGGCCATTGCGACTAGCACCGCTTGCATTGCCGGATTCTGGACAGATGATTCCAGGTCAGCAGCAACAGCAGGAGGCATTGAAGAAAACATGGACTTGGACCCATGTTCTTCTTCTTCTCGGTCCAAGCTGCTTTTCTTGCCTATCTCCACCTTGGTCCCGTTCACTTTGCTAGCATTAACCTTACCCATTCTTGACAAATTTGCAACAAGCTTCAAGGGCAACAAAGGCTTGAACTCTCTTGCAGCAGTAGCAGGAGGCACTACTACTCTTAGACTGCTTAGGCACCCATTCTGTGAGAAACCCATTTTCAAATTACAGTGCAAAGCTCCAGGCTTGCTGTTGCAGCCAAGGACCTCATGATGCTGATGATGATGATGATGATGACGCCGCAGCAGCAAGCTTCTACTGTGGCAGGATTTATTAGCTTCTATGCGTATGAATCTCCCTACTGCAACTGCTGCTTCCATGATTCCAACTTCCATTGTACAAAACATAAAAAAAAACACAAAGCACAAGGTACCAGACAAAAACAACCACTGCCCACTCCCTCCCTTGCAGACAAAATTCAGAGGCTGGATGATCCACAAATCCTAATCCTTGCACAAATCCTTCCTTCCTTCCCACTGGTTAGCAATTTCTTCTTCAACAAATTCTCTTCCAACACACATAACAGGCAGACTGTAACGGGAGCTTCTTCTGGAATTCTTTCTTTTTTGGTTTTTTTCTCCTGCAAAAAGAAAGAAAACACAAACTTGGAATCAATCAAGAGAGATTTTGTCTTTTATACATGAGTTTTCCAGTCTGCTGCTCCATGATGTCTGCTCTCGCAAATGAGTTCTTGAATGGAGGAGAAGGAGGAGAGGAGGAGCATCACAAATGCATCATCACAAACGGAAAGAAGTCTTACAGAGAAGAACGTAACAACAAAGCTCTAACATAGAAACAAAACTCTTCTTGCCAACCACCCCCTGGACTTACTGAAAAACTTGTGAGTCTACCCACTCTTCACTGATTCACTCAATCGAGCAATCAAGCACAACGGCATCACAAAAAAATGCGCAACAACAACGACAAACAAACAAACACAACATCGGTGCTGCATTTGGAGCATTTGGACCAGAAAAAAAAAAACAGAAAAAAGAAAAAAGAGATGGATTCCACTCTCGCGTCTCTTGTACAAGTACATATGAAAGTTGAGCAATCGGGTACTGCAATCACGAGATTTAGCGCAATGGGTTGGTGTGATATTTGCAAATTGATGAGCCAAATCGCGCCCGCGCGCGCGCACGAGAGAGACGCAGAGAGGAGAGAGAGCACGAGGGTGGTGGCGCGCAATACGCCACTCTCTCTTGCCTATAAATAGCCACTTTTGTGGAGAAATGGGGCCTTTGGGGACAAAAACAAGTGGTAACTTTCTACCATACAAAGAAAAGAAGGAGAAAGAAATCGCCACTTTTCTGGCCAATTACGTGACCCGGCGAGTAATGCTAGAGTCCGAAAGGCATACAAAAGGGCCAATTGTTCGCTGGGTTAAGTCTTCTACCAGGATTTACCCTTGGGTCAAATCATTTCTAAAGGGTAAAATGCATGTTAGCTTACCTCTTAGAGGTAGAGAGTTTTTTTTAATATATATATATATATATTGGAGGAAATTTTTTGGGGTTTTTCAGCAAAAAAATGGGGGAATTTTGGATTTTTTTTAATTTTTAATTTTTTGGGGATTGTAAACTCCACTAATTTTGCTACTTTTTGGGGGAAAAGTTCACCAACTTTTTTATATTGAAGTTTTGAAAAACCCCTAGTTGTGAGCAATGTTTTTTTTGGGGAAAAGATTGTTATTTCAACAAATGAATTTGGAAAATGTTGGATTTTTTTTTTCTAGGTGTAAATTAACTAATGTTTTGGAAAATGTTTGCCAAATTATTGATATCACAAAATTGAACAATAAAAATTAAACTTGGTAGGGAAAGATGTTGGTGAATTTGTCTTTGCCAACCCTTTTGTGATTCATTTTACCCAAGTTGATGAATAGTTTTCATATATTTACCTTTCTTTAAATTTTCACCTTGAAGGGTTGGTGACTCCCAATATTTGTAGACATGCTTATGTAAAGGGCCATTCATACTTAGAGATAGCCACTTTATTGCTAGTCATCCTAACATTAGGGTTAACATTTAATTTACAATAATTTAACACTAACCTAACATGGTGCCCATTTGCTCCATGATTCAAACCTAAGGTGGACAAGGTTACAAATAATTAACTTACCAATGCCATAAGGGACTTTAGTTGTTGCTTGTTTAGATTGCTCTTTGTTGTGTTTTTATCTCATTTGAGGTTTTTTCCACTCCTTCCTTTTGTAGTCTACACAATTTCTTTTTCAATCTTTTCTTTTTTTTAAAAAAAAGTTTACACAATTTAAATTTATATGTTTGATTTGTAGGTGATTAATGTATTATTTTTGTTGCGTTGCATGTTTGATTCATGGATTTTGGTTTACATTAATGTATTATTTTTGTTGCATTGCATGTTTGTATCATGGATTTTGGTTTACATTAATGTATTATTTTTGTTGCATTGCATGTTTGATACATGGATTTTGGTTTACATGTCTTGTTATTTTTACTAAAAATTTCAAATTGTTGCATCTTTATTTTTTCCATTACAAGTTTGGTTTGATTTTTTTTCTCACTCATGGATGATGATGAAGTTCTTGTTGTCGTATATTTTTTGACTTTCGTTGAGTTGCTTAAAGCGTTTTTTCAAACAAAACTTGTGAATCATTTCTTAAAGTTTGAAAATTAGTTTCTAATCAACATTTTTTATTTGATGTCTATACATTGCATTGTTATCGTCCTTGTTTTGCATGACTATCCATTAATTTTACATTCAAAGATTTTAGGTTCAAATCTTGGCCATGTTGCCATTGGGTAAAACCTAGATCTACCACTTGCTTCTTTCAATTTCTCATAATTAAATTTGATGATGGGAGGTGGGTAGATTTTAGGGAAAAAAAAAAACCATATAGAATGATTAACATTTGGAATTTATTTATTTTTTCAAGGAATTATTTGGGAAGTTTGAACTCCATTTGATTTGCTTTTTTAATGTGTTAATTTGTGCTTTCATTTTTCAAAACATATTGAGGTTTGAAAGAGAATTACACATGTGGTGATTGAAGTTTATGCATTATTGACTTGAAATACAAGGAGATCATTTTGAGAAGATGTTCAATGAGCACTTGATATGCAATTAGTTCATATTGAGCTAACACAATATGAAATTGGAAGGCAAGGGCAATTCAAAATAATTATGTCAAAAGGAATTGACCATTTGCTTTGGTTGTTAGCAATTTTTTAAAAAAAAATCCTACAAGACTTGGCAATTATTTCTTACAAATTAATTTTTTAATTTCTTGATAAATAATATAAAGAAATAAACATGAAAGACTCTTTTGGTCCTAAATATAAACAACAATAAAATTGGTGATCCATTTATAAATAAGTAAATAAATAACAAGAAAAATTAAACCCTTTGAGGAAATAATTTGCTAGAGTTGCTAATATTTATAATACCTTCAAACACAACTACTCTAACAAGGTAGAAGGCAACTAAACCCTTGTTTCCTTCTTTAACCCTTGAAAAACTAATGTTCACTTCTTCCATTTGTACACTATGACAAAAAAAAAACATTTATACCAACTAAGGATTATAAAACAATACATTTTTTTCCTTATTCCCATCTAGTACTACCATCATCATTACAAAAGAAATTCACACAACACACTCATGTACTCAATGGACTTTCACACCTTATATTCACATGTTT